>ERZ1643247.1764-NODE-1764-length-18682-cov-22.823214_pt1 | contig 18682 bp, 15 predicted proteins | sample MGYA00579264_ERZ1643247 | MGnify/ENA primary metagenome ERZ1643247 (study PRJEB29033, sample SAMEA4952262) | chicken gut metagenome | biome: Broiler Chicken; feature: Gastrointestinal Tract; material: Caecum | place: Ireland | collected 2018 | study: Broiler... | reverse complement strand
TCTATACGGAGATTCTTGGCTGGAGTGAGGATGTGTGGAGCTTTGACAATCTTGCGGCAGACGGGATACCGGCGCTGAAAATGCTGTAACAGAGATTGAGATAGGAGGTGAAGTGCGGTATACTGGATCTATCAGAAAGAGAGGTGTGATACAGATGAAGAAACAGTTTGCTGCACTTGCCGTTATCAGCTGTTTTGTTCTGCTGCTGTGCAGCTGCTCTCCAAAGCAGAGCACTGCGGAAGAACCCGAAGATAATTCGAATACCGGTCAGGAAATTTCCGGATCAGGTTCTGAAGATACGAAGGAAGCAGATTCGGCTTCAGAATCGGAGGATACTTTTGAAAGCAGTACAGAGGAGAAAAGCGGTTCCGGAGTGGAGGAGCATACCGCTGAGGCCTATGTGTTTTCTGTCGAAGGTGACACTATGTATGTGGATCTTGAAAATCCGGGCCCGCGCAATTATCCGGGAGAAGGAGAAGACCGTAAAGTCGCGTTTGATATTTCCGGTGCGGAAGTGATACAGACGGATATCAGTGATGTAAATCCGAAAAGGGATAATCCGGTCAGAACCGCAGTGATTGTTACTATTGATTATCACACAGTAAATGGCGAATATATTGCTGACAAAATTACAACAGACGGACAGGAACATTTCTTCATCGTGTATATGTCAAAAGGAGAAATAACTGCTGTGTCCGAAACGCAGATCACTGTGAATGTTACCGAGGGAGACCATGGGGGAGAGACACTGGAATTTGACCTGACAGAATGGGATCCTGTGGGAAGGGTTCTGACTGTTGGCGAATCTGTGGATATTTCATATTATACAAAAGAAGGTGTGCACTATGTGATGAGCATAGCTATTCCCTGACCAGAAAAGTCATATTCCCCCGCGGGAGAGCATATGCTTTCCTTGCGGGGGTGATTTTTATAATCTATGTAGTGAAAAATGGTGATACACTGGAAGAAATCTCAAAGGAGACACAGATCCCTGTTCAAAAGATCATTGCTGATAATCAGTTGAAATACAGTGACAGACTTGTGCCCGGTCAGGCATTACTTCTTTTAGGAGAGGGAGAGACCGGCGGCCTTGGAGACGGACGGATCATCGGCGGCTATGCCTATCCGTTTATCGATCCGCCTGTACTGGAAGAAGCTCTCACTGCTCTGAGTGAGATGCTCATGTTTTCCTACGGGTTTACATTTGAAGGGAATCTCATTGCGCCGCCTCAGGGGGATGAATGGATGATCGAACGGACGAAGAGTGCCGGTGCGCAGCCGTGGATGGTGCTGACGCCGCTCTCTTCGGAGGGAGCGTTTAACAATCAGCTGATCAAAGTCCTTGTGGAAAATCAGGAACTTCAGGATAAACTGATCGGTCAGATGCTGGCCGTGATGCAGGAAAAAGGATACGAAGGAGTGGATATCGATTTTGAATATATCCTGCCGGAGAATCGAGGGCAGTACGCGCAGTTTGCCGGCAGAGTGCGGGAGACAATGAACGGGTACGGTTATAAAGTGACCGTTGCCGCAGCGCCGAAAGTGTCTGCGCGGCAGAGAGGAATCCTTGTAGAAGGGATGGATTACGCGTTATTGGGTCAGAACGCGGACGCAGTATTTCTCATGACATATGAGTGGGGCTATACCTACGGCCCGCCCATGGCGGTAGCGCCTCTTGATAAAGTGCGGGAAGTAGTGGAATATGCGGTTACACAGATTCAGCCGGGACAGCTCATACTCGGTATCCCCAATTACGGATATGACTGGACGCTGCCCTACGAGAGAGGGATCAGCAGGGCAAGATCCATCGGAAACGTAGAAGCTGTGGAGATTGCGGCAGAAAATGGAGCCGTCATCGAATATGCCCAGATCTCACAGAGCCCGTGGTTCACATACCGGAAGAACGGGATGGAACATGTCGTATGGTTTGAGGATGTGCGGAGTATCACGGCAAAGTGGGATCTGATCCGGGAGTTCGGACTGTCAGGCGCAAGGTACTGGAATCTGATGCGCCCGTTCCGGGCTAACTGGCTGCTGGTAAGATGAACTGTCAAAGAAGTGTTTGCAGATTATTACTGTCTTATACGCAAAAAGCCGGTCTATGAGACCAGCTTTTTGTGTTTTACGATGTAGTATCCGATGCCCAGTGCATCCGCGAGGAACCATCCGATGGGGACAGACCACCAGATCCCCACAACCCCGAAGACGGGGAGTGCTGACAGTGCATAGGCAAGTGCCACCCGGGTTCCGAGAGACATGATCGTCAGGATTACAGACATACCCGGTTTCCCAAGCGCCCGGTACAGTCCGTAGAGCAGGAAAAGGATCCCGATCAGTGCATAGAAAGCGCCTTCGATGCGCAGATAACGGACGCCTTCGGATATAACAGCGGTCTCACCCGCATCAATAAACAGTGACATCAGCGGTCCGGCAAATACAAAGACAAGCAGTGAGATCACAAGACTGAATGCAACAGATGTCACGACTGCTGTCCGGATGCCTTTCTTAATCCGGTCTGATTGTCCTGCACCGTAATTCTGCGCGATAAAGATAGAAAATGCATTTCCGAAATCCTGTACCGGGAGATAGGCAAAGGCATCGATTTTTACAGCTGCAGCAAATGCCGCCATGATGGTTGTGCCAAAACTGTTGACCAGTCCCTGCACTGCGAGGATGCCGAGGTTCATGATGGACTGCTGCAGGCAGGTGAGAGCAGAGAAATTCGTGATCTCTTTTATGCGGGACCTGCGCAGGCGTATTTTACCGTCCCCGCGGAGCAGATCGGGGAATTTGATACGTGTGTAAACGGCAATTCCAATCCCCGATACATACTGGGAGATAACGGTTGCCTCGGCAGCTCCTGCCACGCCGCGGTTCAGTACGGCGACGAATAAAAGGTCGAGCGCGATGTTCAATCCCGCAGACACTGCCAGAAATGCAAGAGGAACAACGGAGTTCCCGAGAGAGCGCAGGAGAGAAGCAAAAAAGTTATACAGGAAGATTCCGATTAGTCCGGCAAATATTACGATCAGGTAATCTTTCATTAATCCGGTCAGCTCATCCGGCGTGCGAAGAAACCAGATGATCCAGTCAATGCCCGCAAAGACGAGAATATTCAGCACAACCGTTACGACTCCGAGAAGAACGAAGGACGCCAGAATTCCTTCTTTGAGCGCGGTTTCGTCTTTCTGGCCGAACCGGATGGAGAATACAGTCCCGCTGCCCATGGCAAGACCCAGCAGGATTGAAGTTAAAAATGTCATCAGAGAAAATGCCGAACCCACCGCTGCGAGGGCGTCTGCTCCGAGAAACCGTCCGACGATCAGAGTATCCGCAATGTTGTAGCACTGCTGCAGCAGATCGCCGAGTATCATAGGAATGGCAAAGCGCAGCATCGTTTTCATGACAGGACCATGTGTCAGTTCATTTTCCATTTTAAATCCACAGCTTTCTTTTCGTAAGTTCATAATTAACATTCGTAACATATGATAATCCACAACTAATAGAATGTCAATATTGACTCTTATTTTTGACACATAGTATAATTGCAGATAGGGCAGAGCCATGAAGCAAAAAGGAGGTATTTCTCATGTTTATGGACGGACTGGATGATCTGGACCAGAAGATCGTGAATCTGCTGATCCAGAATGCAAGGATGTCCTATTCGGAGATCGGGCAGCAGGTCGGGATCTCACGGGTGGCTGTAAAAATGCGCGTGCAGGCGCTTGAGCAGAAGGGCATTATTGAAGAATATACGACCATTATTAATCCGCAGAAGATCAGCGGCGCGGTCTCCTGCTATTTTGAGATAGAGACAAAGCCCGATACACTGGCGGAAGTGGCGGGAATTCTGGAGAAGAACGATACGGTCACACAGATTTACCGCGTGACCGGAAAGAGCAGACTCCACGTCCATGCAGTGGCCGCGTCCAATGAAGAGATGGAGGAGTTGATCTGTAATACAATGGACAAACTGCCGGGAGTGGTCGAGTGTACATGTAATACGATCTTGTCAAGAATCAAGGATATTAAAGGGCTGAGACTGTGACGGAGCGGGCAGATGAGGACAGAGTTAATGAACAGTTCAAAAGACATGAGTATAATCATTTTTAGTTTTACCGCCGCAGGAACGGAATTGAACAGACGGTTATGTGAAAAATTGAAACAGAATTTTCATATAGAAAGAGAATCAAACGCGTGTATCGGCTATGCGCCGGAAAAATATGCAGGGGCGGGAATCCTGCCTCTTCCTGCTGATAAAGCAGCCCTGATCGGAAGCAGATGGGGGCAGTCAGCGTATGTTTTTATCGGGGCAGCGGGGATTGCCGTCCGGTATATCGCTCCGTGGGTGAAAGATAAATACACAGATTCCCCGGTGCTGGTGATTGATGAAAAAGGGCAGTATGTAATTCCGCTGCTTTCCGGTCATGTGGGAGGCGCGGCAGCTCTGGCGGATGAAGTCGCGGATATGATCGGAGCAGTTCCGGTTCACACTACAGCTACAGATGTGCAGGGGAAATTTGCCGTAGATGTGTTCGCCAGAAAGAATGGGTTGATAATTACAGACCGGAAGGCGGTCAAGAAAATATCGGCAGGATTACTGAATGGAGAAAAGGCTGCATTATATATAGAAGATTCGTCTGTAAGTATCACAGGGACGCCTCCGGAAGAAGTCGTTCTTTGTGAGTCTTTAGAAGAGACGGAACAGTATTCTTATCAAATTATGATAGCAGGAAGTTCAGAACAACCTGTGCAGGACAGGAAAAACGAAGTACAGAAACCGGAACGGGAAGGCTGTTCACTGCTGCTTGTGCCCCGGAACATTGCGGCCGGAATCGGATGCAGGAAAGGGATAGAAGAAGCTGCTCTGGAAAAAGGTTTTCTGGAAATCCTTGCTGCGAACGGGCTGGATATCAGGCAGGTGAAAAGCATAGCCAGCATAGATTTGAAGAAAGACGAGCCAGCTCTTCTGTATCTCTGTGGAAAGTACCATATCCCGTTTAAAACATACACGGCGGAAGAGCTGAGCAGCATATCAGGTGTTACGGCAGCATCAGATTTTGTGAAGAAGATAACAGGAGTGGATAATGTGTGTGAACGGGCCGCAAGGCTTAGCTGTGTCTCCGGAAGTTTGATACAGGGGAAATGCATACGGGAGGGAATGACAGCGGCGCTTGTGAAGTGCCCGTTGGAGATTACTTTTTAATCTATGAAAATAATATCAATTCCAGTAGTTCGGAGGAGCAGAGTAAATCCCGCTCCTTTGATGAAACTATAAACTTGTAATTTCATTAGCAGTATGTTAGATTTGTTTTATCTTAAGCGGCAGGCGTTTCGCCGGATCTTATGCCGTCAGAGATTCTGGTAGTTCTTTGCCTCGCACATTTCGGGGGCGAAAATCAACCGCTTGTAACTGTTGGATACATTCGTTATAATGAAGAAAGGAAGAAGTCTATGAAAAATGAACTTGCCGGAGATCTTGCTCTGGCGGAAGGAAAAAGCCAGTATGATACATACTGTAAACGGATTCTGGCAAACAAGATAATTCTCGCATGGATACTGAAATATGCCGCTGAGGAATTTAAAGATATGTCGATAAGTCAGATTAAGACCTGTATCGGCAGTGATATCCACATATCAGAAGTCAGTGTCCTGCCCGGCAGAACGAACCTGCGTGAGCCGGAAAAAATCACAGGGGAAGCCGAAGAGGATTCAGTGCCGGGAGAAGGAGAGCTTTGTTATGATATCCGGTTTTCTGTATATTATGCACGACAGAAAGAAAGGATTAAACTGATCATTAATGTGGAAGCTCAGAAGGAATTCCGTCCGGGATATTCGATTACAACGCGAGGAATATTTTACGGGGCGCGGATGATTTCAGCGCAGAAAGGAATCGAATTTATCGGAAGAGATTACGATAATATCCGAAAGGTGTACAGTATATGGATCTGTATGAATGCGCCGGACTATATCGGAAATGCTGTGTCCGAATACAGTATTTGTAAAAAGGACAGGGTTCCGGGAATACCGGATGAGAAAAAGGCATATGACAAGTTGACGGTCATTATGATCTGTCTGAACCCTGATTCGAAAAAAGGAAACCGGCTGACGAAGATGCTGGGCGTTCTGCTGGCACCGGGAATCAAGGCGAACGCAAAGATACATCAGTTGGAACATGAATTTGATATACCGATGGAAAGTGGTATGGGAGAGGAGTTGAACCAGATGTGCAATTTGAGTGATTATGTGGAAGAAATCGGAATAAAGAAAGGAATAGAGCAGGGGAGGGAACAGCTTCTCACCCAGCTTGTAATGAAAAAATATGAAAAGGGCAGGTCAATTGCCGAGATTGCAGATGCTCTTGAAGAGAGTGAGGACACAATCTGTAAAATAATAGAAAATATGAAAAAGGGATAAAGAAATTAAACAAGCCGGCGGATGAGCAATCCACCGGCTGGTTTTTGAAGGTTGTTAAGAATGTATGTATAAATATTGGCTTAATTAAGCCCTTAGTCATGCTGCGACTGCAGCGCATCGTATCCGGTCTCCTTGGTACGGATCTTCATAGCGCTTCTGATCTCGTAGCTGAAGATCTTGCCGTCGCCCACATCACCTGTGAAAGCGGCTTCCCGGATAGCTTCGATTACTTTTTTCTCCCATTCCTCGGATGATACGACGATTTCGAATTTGACCTTCGGCTGAAGTACAATATCAACCTCGGATCCTCTGACTACTTCTTTATATCCTCTCTGGACACCGCATCCCATTACCTGAGATACGGTGATACCGTTGACGTCTATCTGATTGAGGGCGTCTTTAACGTCCTCGAACATTTCTTCTCTGACGATTGCTTCTACTTTAATTAACATAATATGCTCCTCCTATCCTTTCATTATTATACAGCATGCCTCGATTTAGTCGAAACCGTTGAAGGACGGATAAGCCTGCTCGCCGTGCTGTGTGACATCAAGTCCGAGAGCTTCCTCTTTCTCATCGACACGAAGCTTCGTAAAGATACGGATAATGCCGATGCAGATCAGGGAACCGACAACTGCCACTGCGATCGTTACGAGAATACTGATGATCTGAGCAACGAAAAGTCTTGTTTCACCGAATACAAGGCCGTCCCACTGAGCAACGGAGTTGATAGAACTCTGTCCGAACAGTCCGGTTGCAATACCTCCCCAGATACCGCCGATGCCATGGCATCCGAATGCGTCAAGGGCGTCATCGATTTTCAGTTTATGCTTGATGATATTCATCATAAAGTAGCAGATCGGGCTTACAAGAGCGCCGATGATAAAGGATGCCCAGATCGGAACAAAACCTGCGCCCGGTGTGATTGCGACCAGTCCGACTACCAGACCGGTAGAAGCACCTACAAGTGTCGGTTTTCCGTCTTTGATCGTATCGATCAGCATCCATGAAAGAAGTGCTGTTGCAGCGGAAATAGATGTTGTCATAAATGCATGTGCTGCAAGTCCGTCTGCTGCAAGTGCGCTTCCTGCGTTGAACCCGTACCAGCCAAACCACAGAAGAGCGGCTCCGAGAACAACGAAAGGAATATTGTGAATGCGGTAAGAAGTCTTCTCATAGCCGCGTCTTCTGCCGAGATAAATGGCAAGTACAAGTGCGCTCACACCGGAACTGATATGTACGACGTTTCCGCCGGCAAAGTCAACAGAACCGATGGATGCAAGGAATCCGCCCTGTCCCCATACCATATGAGCCATCGGATAATATACGATGACAGACCAGAGTGCGATAAAAGCAAACAGTGCCTTAAATTTCATTCTTCCCACAACTGCGCCGGTAATAAGCGCCGGTGTGATCATTGCAAACATCATCTGGAATGCTGCATATACGAGATGCGGTATGCTGTCAGAGTACGGACCTGCATCCCAGCCCACGCCGTTTAATCCAAGCCATTCAAAACTTCCGATTACTCCGCCGTGATCGCTTCCAAATGAAAGTGAATATCCGAAAAGTGTCCACATAAATACGGACAGTCCCATGATAGCCACGCAGGCCATCATTGTGTTTACTACATTTTTCCTTCTGACAAGTCCCCCGTAGAAGAAAGCCAGTCCCGGCGTCATGATAAACACGAGCGCCGCGCAGATCATTATAAATCCTGTGTTTCCTGTGTCCATAGAAATACCTCCCGTTTCCTGTAGAGCTAACAGATTTTCATGATTCCCCGGGTACTTTGTCACAAAAAAGAGTTAAACTGCTTTTTAAAAAAAGAAAAGACGCCTGAGCAGTGAGGGCGTTTCATTCGCCTCAGCATCAGACGTCTTTGTCTTTATGGGGCATAGTCTAACAGAATCAAAAATAAAAATCAAGCAAAAAAGGATAAAAATAAATATTTTGTTAAATTTTTAAGAAAAATCTAAAAAAATATTTTAATTATCAGCTAATTTTACAAAAACATTTTCCCATGGTAGAATACAGAAAGATTAGTAGATATATGGAGATAGAATATGGAGACAAACAGAATGAATCCCGCAATTCTGATCTTTGCGGGCACGATTGAGGGAAGAATATTGGCAGAATATGCATCCGCACATTTTGTAAGATGTTTCGTGAGCGTGGCAACTGATTATGGGAAAAGCCTGATCGGGCATCTTGAGAATATTACAGTCCTTACCGGACGTATGGATGAAAAAGAGATGGAGCATTTTATAGAAGAAAATGATATCCGTCTGGTGATAGACGCCACCCATCCTTTTGCACGGGAGGTGACAGAGAATATCCGATCAGCCTGTAAAAAAATGCGGATCCACTCAGAAGTCCGCTATGTGCGCTGCATAAGACCGTTTGAAAACAGGTCTTCGGATGAACAGATCATATATACAGGATCTGTGCAGGAGGCAGTGGAATATCTGAAAAAAACGACAGGAAATATCCTGATCGCGACAGGCGGAAAAGAACTGCACCTGTACACGGAAATCGAAAACTACAGGGAGCGCTGTTTTGCACGAGTACTGTCCACGGAACCGGCTGTAAGGGAGAGCGTACGTCTTGGATTTGAGGGCAGCCATCTCTTTGCCATGCAGGGCCCTTTTACTTCAGAATTGAATCTGGCGCTCCTGCATCAGACAAAGGCAGATTACTTTGTCACGAAAGAAACCGGAAAAGCCGGCGGGTTTGAAGAAAAACTGGAAGCAGCAGAAAAGGCCGGAGCAGTTCTGGTTGTGATCGGAAGGCCTGCAGAGAGCGGAATGAACATACAGGAAACAGAAAAAATACTTCTGCAGTATGGAAATATGGAGGAAAAATAATGCCGGAATATCCTTTTCGCATACATTTTTACAGGAAATTTCCCGAATCCGCGTGTATTGAAAACAACTATATTATTTTTTATATGATCAGGGGCGAGGGCAAGATTACAGTTTCCGACAAAGAGTATCTTCTGAAAGATGAGAATTTTCTGATCGTGAACTGCAATCACAGCTATTTTATCCGGCTCGGGAAAGAGGCTCTTCTTATGAAGACGGATATCGACCGCAGGACTTTGTGCGGTCTGTCCGGAAGTAAAAATCTGCTGTTCCGCTGCTATGATTACGGGCAGCAGAGCACAAAATATGAAAAATTCCGTTACAGGCTGAATGAACTGCTGGGAGAATTTACTGTCGAGCCATCCGGCCTGAATCACAGAAAAATGAGCAGACTGTATAATATCTGTGATTATATTGTCCGTGCGTTTGTAGTTTCCGGGGCGTCCGGCACCGCTGCAGGGCCGACAGGAAAAGCAGAGAAGATCCTGGAATACATAGAAAAAAATTACCGAAACAAAGTTTCACTGGAAGATGCTGCAGGGTATATGTATATGGCTCCGGCGTCTTTTTCCCGTTTTTTCAGCAGGACGATGGGAATTACTTTTGTAAGATATCTGACAAAAGTAAGACTGGAACACGCAGCGGAAGATCTTTTGTCGACTGATCTTCCGGTTTCGGATATTGTTTATAAAAACGGATTTGGCAGCATCTCTCAGTTTAATAAGCAGTTTAAAGAGTTTTATAATATGGCTCCCCATGAATATAAGAGCAGGGCCGGTATGGAAGAAACAGACGGAGTAGAAGAGACAGACAGCAATCTTGTACGGGATCTGGAAAAATATCAGAATAAGACAAGGCTTGTAGTCGTAAAAGAACAGAAGATCAGGATACAGGAGCAGGAGATTGATATGCTCCAGGGAAGGGAATTTCATAATCCTTTCGGAAATCTTCTGCATTTCGGATTTGCTTCCAGACTTCTCTCGGCAGCGTATCAGAAGCAGATCCTATATCTGAAGCAGAATCTGGACTTTGAGTATGGAGCGTTTAACGGAATATTTTCTCCGGAATTTGATCTGAAAATGATGCAGGATCAGGATGAACTGAATTTCGTCAAGCTGGATTATGTACTGGATTTTCTTACAGAGCACAACATAAAGCCGCTGATCGTTCTCGACAATCAGGTATTTTCCATGGTCAAGGATTTAAATGATCAGGATAGAATACTCTGCCGGGAAGTATTTACAAATGAAGAGCAGTGCTTGAAAGTGATCAGAAATCTTATGGATCATATCATATACCGGTATGGAATCAGGGAAGTGTCTTCCTGGAAATTTGAGATATGGTATGATGCATTTGAAAGAACGATACTTGGTTTAACAATAGATTTTAATACTATTTGGGACAAGCTGTACAGGGCGATCAGCAATAAGATCCCCGGTATCGAGATCGGCGGATGCAGTCTGGGATCATCGGGAAATCTGGAAATATCAAAAAAATTTTATTCGCAGTGGACACAGGCGGAATGTCCGCCTGATTTTCTGTCCATGAACGTGTTTCCCTACCATACGTCAGAGGAAGCCAGTAAAATGACGGCGATAAGGCTGAACGTAGAGGAAAGCTTCAGCCATTATATGTTAAACTTCAAATCGATACTTGCCGAAACAGGATTCCAGCAGATTCCCCTTATCGTACTGGAATGGAATCTGAGTTTTGTACAGAGAAATTACTTTAATGATATGGCAGGAAAAGCGGCTATTATGGTATCCCAGATGATACAGAATATCAATGAGGCCGAAGAAGCAGGGTACTGGCCGGCCAGTGACCTTTATGCTGGAGATTTCGATGCAAGTCGGATTCTGAACGGCGCATGCGGACTGATCAGCTCGGATGGAATCTGTAAACCGGCGTTTTATGCGCTTCAGTTCGTGAAAGAACTTCAGAATATGATCGTTTCCCGGGGAGAGCATTATATCGTGACAAAAGACGGGAAGGGATACTTCAGCATTCTGCTCTTTAATGATAAAAAGCTGAATTACAATTACTATTCCAGACCGGAGGCATCCGTCGGCATACAGGACAGCGTGTCAATCTTTTCTGATGAAGATGCGCTGGAATTCAGACTGACTCTCCGGGGAGTTCCGGAAAAAACGTATTTTGTGAGGAAAAGGATCATTGGTCCGGAACACGGAAGTGTGCTGGATGAATGGATGGAATTGGGGACAGAAGTACCTTCAAGCGTAACCGATATGGATTATCTGAAGACGAGAAGTGTCCCGCTGAGAAAAAATAATGCGGTTACAGCAGCGGGAGGTATTCTTACTGTTATGGAAACTTTAAAAGCGCATGAGATCATGCTTCTGCAGTTCGTCTGATCTTGACAGCATATTTTTTAGGAAATATTTTATATGGCATCGAAATGTTAAAAAAGGAAAAGATATAATCATATTTTTTCCTTTTTTTATTTTTCTTTTTTTCAGAGATAAAAAACAGGTGTAAACGGGTAATATACAAGGAGAAAAAAATGGATTTATTGCGTACAATATTTACAGAAAAAAGAAATGAGAGGAGAAAGAGATGAAAACAGAAGTTAAATTATCAATTCCCAGAAAGATCGGATACGGACTGGGAGAGGCGGGAAGCACCCTTTCCTGGACTCTGGTCAGCTCCTATCTGACCGTGTACTATACGGATGTTGTGGGACTCGCGCCGGCAATCATCTCAGTGATCATGCTGATCGCGCGTATCTGGCAGGCAGTCTGTGACCCGCTGTTCGGCGGTATTGCGGAAAATACAAAGAGCCGGTTCGGACGGTACAGGCCGTATATCCTGTTCGGAGCTCCGCTCCTTGCATTGTTCAACTGCCTGACCTTCTTAAACCTTGATATCTCGAATGGAGCCAAGCTGTTCTGGTGTATCGTTACATACATTATCTGCTGTACCGCTTACTCCTTCGCCAACGGAGCCGTGATCTGTGTGGTCAACTCCATGACATCGATCAATGCGGAGCGAGTTTCAGCCAATGCCTATAAGGGAGCCGTGGGAAGCATCTTCAGCGTGATCGTAAGTGCTGTGACCATGCCGCTCCTGCTCTTCTTCGGAGGCGGAAATACGAATTCATCAAGAGGATATTTTCTGACAGCGCTGATCTTTTCCATCGCATCCCTGCCGTGCTTTTACCTCTGCTTCAGATCCACGAAAGAGGTGATCAGCGGAGGAGCACAGAACAGCGGTGAGAAACAGGTGAATCCGCTCATCAACATCCTGAGCTCTTTTAAGAACGCGTTTAAGGACTGGAATGTAGCGTGCCTGATGATTGCCATGATCTTTTATCTGACCGGTATTTTCGGAAGGATCGGCGTTATGGCTTACTACTTCATCTATGTCCTTGGCGATCCGATGGGAATGTCCTATTTCGGTACTGCGATGACGGCCGGCATGTTCGTAGTCAACCTGTACGCGCCGGCACTGCTCAATCATATTGATAAAAAATACGTGGCGGTACTTTCCTGTGTACTCCAGACAGCATGTTGTGTAGCATTCTTCTTCATGGGAGAGGCAGGAATTAACAGTCTGATCGTAGCTGTGGTTGGATTTATCTATGGTGCAACGAACCTGGTAGGACTTACCTCATTTGCCCTCAGCGGAGAGCTGATCGACGATAACTGGATCCGTACAGGCAAACGTTCGGACGGCGTGATCGCAACAGCGGTTTCTTTCTCAACCAAGATCGGAAATGCCATCGGAGGTTCCATCGGTATCGTAGCTCTCGGAGCTGTAGGATTTGTGGCAAATACAGAGATGTCTGCAGCTACCCTGACCGGCATGAATGCGGTCATCAACTTCGGACCGGTTGTATGCTTTGCAATCTCAGTGATCCCGTTCCTCATGATCCGTATGACAAATAAAAAGGGTCGTGAGAACGAACAGAAGATTAAAGAAATGACAAAGAAAGAGAATGACTGATCACGAAACAGATTGAAAAGGAGAAAGAAAAATGAAAGAAAAATTACAGAACCCGATCATTCCCGGATTTTATCCGGACCCGACGATCTGCAGAGTAGGAAAAGATTTTTATCTTGCATGTTCCAGTTTTGAAATGTTTCCGGGAATACCGATCTTCCACAGTGAAGATCTGGTACATTGGGAGCAGATCGGCAATGCGCTTGGCGCGGAGAACCATTTTCACATGGAGAGAAACAGCGGAGTGGGCGGTCTGATGGCTCCGACTCTTCGCTATCACAATGGTACTTTTTATATCCTTAACGCAAATTTTGCGGACAAAGGGAATTATATCGTAACAGCGAAAGATCCTGCCGGTCCATGGTCAGAACCGCACTGGCTGACAGATATACCGGGAATCGATGCGTCCCTTTTCTTTGATAACGATGGTAAAGCATATGTAATGGGGACGGGAGACTGCTGGGATAACGGCGCAGGAGTGATGGAGCGCGGAATCTGGGTGGCGCAATATGATATTGAGAATTTCAAAAGGACGAGCGAGCCTGTGACGATCTTCAACAGCGCACTCCGCGGCGGTTCGGCTCCGGAAGCCCCGCATATCTACCATATTGGCGACTGGTATTATCTGATCATCGCCGAGGGCGGTACGGAGCACTATCATGCAGTCATGGCTGCAAGAAGCAGGACTGTGGATGGTTTTTACGAAGGAAATCCGGCAAATCCTGTTATGACTCACAGACATATGGGATTTACCTGCCCGATCACAAATGTGGGACATGCAGATCTGGTAGAACTGGAAGACGGAAGCTGGTATGCAGTCATGCTCGGTTCCAGACTGATTGATAAGAAGTATAAAAATCTCGGCCGTGAGACGTTTATCTGCCCTGTAGTCTGGGAAAGAGAATGGCCCCTGTTCAGCCCGGATACCGGAAGAGTGGAATGGTCTTACGATGCTCCCGAATCACTGGAACAGGTATCTTATGACAAACCAAACGGCACAGACGACTTCGATGAAGAAAAACTACCGCTTTACATGGTAACATGGGGAACACCGGGAAGCAGTTTCTATAAGATCGAAGATTCATGCCTGAAGCTGAAATGTATCCCGCAGATTCTGGAAAAGGAACTTGAACCGATGAGAATGGACGGAGTGCTTTCTGATGAAAATTATGCCGCCTTTATCGGAAGACGGCAATGTGCGGTGAATGCTTCGATTACAGCAAAGATGCATTTTAGTCCGAGAGAAACTGAAAGTGCAGGTATTGCGGCAATACAGGCAATGAACCATCAGCTCCATATTGAGAGAGCTGTAGAAGAAGGTATGCAGACGCTGCGCGCGGTACTTGTTACTGCAGAATATAATAAACCTCCGTATTTCCCCGGTTTTGAAAGCAAAACAAGCAGCAAAGTGCTGAAGAGCACACCCTGGGAATCAGGAGATATTGTTTTGAAACTTGATATGGAAGGAGAAAACTTCACAATTTTATATGGTACAGATGAAGAACATCTGGAAGAACTCTGTAAGGTAGACGGCGGTCTGATCAATCCGGAGAAAGTCGGATGTATGTGCGGAACTCTGCTTGGTATGTATGCGACCGGAAACGGCATGGATTCTGACAACTGTGCAGAATTTGACTGGTTTAAATATAAGGAGGAATAACATGATAGAGTATACACTCAATAGCTCGGCAAGAGAAATAACAGAGGCTATGTCCGATGGTAAAAAAGCAAAGGTATTTTCTATGTTTTTTCCGGAAAATTTTACGGCACTTATTCCGGAGGATATGTACGACTGTCCTGTGGCAGATTTGTCGGAGAAGGTAAAAATGCCATGGGGAGCACCTTTCATCAGCAGGGATATGGCCCGGGCTGCAAATCTGACAAATGAAATTGTAGAAGAAAAGGCGTGGGAGTTTGTGCCTCTCTGGGTGGAAAGCAGTCCGGATTATATACCGGATCCGGATGCAGGAGGAAAAGAACAGGTATGTCTGATTGTTCCGAGTAATCCCGAAGCCGGATCAAAGCCTGCCGTGATCATATGCCCCGGAGGAGGTTATGAAATATTAGGTCCTGACAATGAAGGACTTAATCTGGCTAAAAAGATGGCGGAGAACGGATATGTGGCCTTTGTCCTGCTCTATCGGAGAAAACCGGATTATTATCCTGCGCCGCAGGAAGATCTTGCCCTTGCAGCAAAATATGTAAAATATAATGCAGAAAAATATGGAGTAGATAAAAATACCATTATGTTTATGGGCTCATCCGCAGGAGGGCATCTCTGTGCATCTGTGGCAGCTTATCCGGATGAGACAGACGCAGCGCTGATAGCTGAACTTGAAAAAACAGATCCGGAGAAGGCGAAAAAATACAGGGAGATCCCAATAAAACCGGATCAGCTGTGTTTGAACTATCCTGTGATCAGTTTTGTAAAAGAAGCCCATGAGCAAAGTTTTCAGGCTTTGACCGGCGGGGATGAAAGTCTCAGGGATAAACTGTCCATCGAGCTTCATGTGGATGAAAATTATCCGAAAACATTTGTATGGGCGTGTGAGGATGACGGCCTTGTACCATGCAGTAATGCGGTAAGATTTGGAGAAGCCCTGAAAAAAGAGGGCGTACCCTGCAGATTGAGGGTCTATCCTCAGGGAGATCATGGATGCGGACTTGGAGATGGGACATCTGCGGCAGGATGGAGTGACGAGATGCTGTCCTTCTTTAACGGGAGATAACAACCGCTGATTGTGAGGATCACCTGATTGATTGGAGAGAAACAAGATGAGATACATAAGGGAAGCAGAACCTGCCCGTCCGGACATGCCGGTCTGGAAAAAGATTGGTTATGGCATGGGAGAAATGGGATCTCAGTTCTCCTGGACGATGGTAAGTTCTTATCTGACTATATATTATACGGATGTTGTCGGATTGGCTCCCTCGGTGATTTCGGCGATCATGCTGGCGGCACGTATCTGGGATGCGGTAAATGATCCCATGTTTGGTGCGATCGCTGAAAGTACCCATAGCCGTTGGGGAAGATTCCGCCCCTATATTCTGTTTGGCAGTCCGTTTCTGGCTTTGTTCAGCTGCCTGATGTTTTTGAAACTGCCTGTCGGTATTTTCTGGCAGGGAGTATGGTGTACCGTGACATACTTGTGCTGCGATCTGGCATATACAGCAGTCAATATATCTGTCGGATGCCTGGCAAATTCCATGACGCCGGTCAACAGCCAGAGAGTATCGCTGAATGCGTATCGGGGTGTATTGGGGAGTTTTACGGCGCTCCTGATCGGTGCTTTTACCATGCCCCTGCTCCTGCATTTCGGCGGACAATCCCTTTCATCAGACAGAGGATATTTTATCGTGGCGCTGATCTATTCCTGCGTGAGCATACCGCTGTTTGTACTGTGTTTCCTGTCAACTAAAGAAACAGTGCAGGCAAAACGGCAGGTAAGAGGCAATACAACGCTGGCGCTTATCCGTTCTTTCCGCTATACGCTGGAAGACTGGAATGCAAAAATGCTGATCGGAGCAGAGCTTACCTTTTTGACAGGAGTATTTGGAAGACTTGGCATTATGACTTATTATTTTGTATATGTACTGGACAATGCACTTCTGACAGCCGGCTTTTCTACCGCAATGTCGCTTGGCATGATGGGAGCGAATGTGGCTGCCGCATTTCTGATGAACCGGGTGGATAAAAAATGGGTAGGCGTCGGATCCGCAGTTTGTCAGGCACTTTGCTGCGTCGGTTTTTTCCTGATCGGGGAAACGGGTCTCCATCCGGCAGTCATACCGCTTGGATTCATCTACGGGCTGACGAATTGTTCTTCGAATGTTTCCTACGGCTTATCAGCAGAGATCATTGATGATAACTGGATCAGGACGGGAATCCGTTCAGACGGAGTCATCTATTCCTGTATTTCTTTTGCTACAAAGCTGGGAAACGCTATCGGCGGTTCCATCGGTATACTTGCGCTTGGGTTCGTTGGATTTGTGGCAAATGCCAGCCTTTCAGAAGAAGTATTATCCAGAATGAATGCGGTGATCAATTTTGGACCGATGATTTTTTTCCTGCTCAGCGCTGCCTTTTTTGCGGCGAACAGGATGACAAATCAAAAAGCAGAAGAAAACGAAAAGAAAATTGCACAAATGCAAAAAGAGGTGAAGGCATGAAGGTGCGGACAGTCTGAAAAGGCTACCCGTTCTTTTTTTGAAGTGCTCTTTTATGGTACAATATAATCTATCGTGCGATATACAGACAATTTATCAACCTGAAGAGAAAACAGAGAGGAGTGCAGGATATGGAAAAGCCGGAGACAGTCTATCATTCTTTTGAGGAGGCGGTCCGCGCATGTTACGGGGAAAAAGTCTTTGTTGCACAGACGGTACGCGTGGCGGGAGGGGATATCAATCAGGCATACAGACTTCTGCTGACCAATGGAAACAGTATTTTCGTGAAAGCGAATAAAATTGGAAATATGCATTTTTTTGAAACGGAAAAGCGGGGGCTGGATGCGCTCCGACAGCCTAAAGCGCCCTCGATTCCGAAAACCATAGGCATTGGGGTGGATAAACAGAGAAATGTTTCTTTTCTGGCTATGATATATAGAGAGAGAACTCCTCGTATTTCTTCATACTGGGAAATATTCGGTCATGAACTGGCGGAACTTCACAAAGCAGAAGCCGGCGCCTATACGGTAAGAAAAGGGGATAAAGGGAAATATGGCTTCATTGAGGATAATTATATTGGGGCCAGTCCTCAGAAAAATACACTCTGCGAAAACTGGATCGATTTTTACCGGGACTGCCGGCTGATCCCCCAATTACGTATGGCAGAGAAATATTTCAGCGATTCTCTGCTGCAAAAAGCAGACCGGCTTCTCAGCCATCTGAATCAGTATATGCGGGAACCGGAATTTCCGTCGATCCTTCACGGAGATCTCTGGAGTGGAAATATTCTCTGCGGACCGGACGGAAAAGCATGGCTGATCGATCCGGCGGTCTATGTGGGAGATTTTGAAACGGATCTTGCAATGACACAGCTCTTTGGAAGTCTGCCGGAAAAATTTTACAGTGCATACAATGAAATAAATCCTGTTGACTGGAACGGATACAAGGACCGAAGGCTTTTGTATGATCTTTATCATCTGCTGAACCATCTGAATCTTTTCGGCGGAACATACTATGACAGTGTAAGAAAGATCATCGGGATGTTTGCGTGACGGACTGTGAAACCGCGGAAATCCGGTGAAAAATTCCTTGCAAAGCCATATTTTCTGTGATATACTACGAATGTTGCAAAAAAACACGTATGCGGATTTCACTGAAGGTGCCAAAACCGGAAACGGACGGTCTCAGGGAACGAAACATGCGGAAGTTCAAAACCAGATGGAGGAAAGAAACATGAGTGTTATTTCAATGAAACAGCTTTTAGAAGCAGGTGT
>ERZ1643247.1763-NODE-1763-length-18684-cov-7.548875_pt1 | contig 18684 bp, 11 predicted proteins | sample MGYA00579264_ERZ1643247 | MGnify/ENA primary metagenome ERZ1643247 (study PRJEB29033, sample SAMEA4952262) | chicken gut metagenome | biome: Broiler Chicken; feature: Gastrointestinal Tract; material: Caecum | place: Ireland | collected 2018 | study: Broiler... | reverse complement strand
CAGCGGATGTGCATGCCGTCCTGGTCGGCATCGGAGAGGATGATGACCTTGTGGAACTTCAAGTCGTCCATGTTGAAGTCGCTGCCGTAGCCCGCGCCGAGCGCGGAGATGATGGTGCGGATCTCCTCGTTGGCGAGCACCTGGTCGATGCGCTTTTTTTCGACGTTCAGCGGCTTGCCGCGCAGAGGCAGGATCGCCTGCGTCTGCCGCACGCGCGCCTGCTTTGCGGTGCCGCCCGCCGAATCGCCTTCGACGATGAACAGCTCGTTCAGCTCGGGTTTTTTGCCCGTGCAGGAAGCGAGCTTGCCGACAAGCGTCAGGTTGTCGATGCTGTTTTTCGCGCGCGCGACTTCCTTCGCCTGCCGCGCCGCGATGCGCACCTTCGCCGCGCCCTGCGCCTTTTTGATGATCTCTTCGAAGACGGAGCGCAGGTTCTTGTCCTGGAACAGTGTATTGATGCCCTCAACGGTCGCACTCTCCACGGGCACGCGCGCCTCGGGGTTGCCAAGTTTGGTTTTGGTCTGCCCTTCGAACTGCACGTTCTTCATCTTGACGGAGAGGATCGCCGTCAGCCCTTCGCGGAAGTCCTCGCCCAAAAGGTTCGGGTCCTTGTCTTTGAGCGCGCCGAGCGAGCGCGCCACGTCGTTCAGGCTCTTGGTAAGCCCCGTGCGGAACCCCGTTTCATGGTACCCGCCCTCGGGGGTCGGGATGTTGTTCACGAAGGAGAACAGGCTTTCGGTGAACTCCGTCGTGTGCTGGATGGCAAATTCGATGAGGATGCCGTCCCGCTCCGTCTTGTACCCGACGGGGTCCTGGTACAGCGGCGTTTTGCCCTCGTTGAGGTATTCGGCAAAGTCGTGCAGCCCGCCGTCGAATTTATAGTTGACGGCGACGGCGCTCTTCCCCTCGGGCACGCGCTCGTCGAAGAGCGCGATCTCCAGCCCCTTGTTGAGGAAGGCGAGCTCTTTGAGCCGCTTGGAGACCGCTTCGAAGTTGAACGTCACGTTGTCGAACACGCGCGCATCGGGCTTGAAATGCACGAACGTGCCGCGCTTGTCCGTCTTTTGCTTGGTGTTTTCAAGGTGCCCGTCGGGGATGCCCGAAAGCACTTTGCCCGTTTTGGGGTCCTCGTACGAACGGAAAGACATTTTGAAGACGGTGCCGCGGTACACCTCTACGCGCAGCCATTCGGAGAGCGCGTTCGTGACCGACGCGCCCACGCCGTGCAGTCCGCCCGAAAAGGAATAGTTGTGCTCGTCGAACTTGCCGCCCGCATGCAGTTGGGTAAACACGACTTCCACGCCCGAAACGCCCGTTTTGGGGTGGATGTCCGTCGGGATGCCGCGGCCGTTGTCCTCGACGGAGGCGCTGCCGTCCTTGTACAGGCGCACCTCGATGCGCGTCGCAAAGCCGCTCGCCGCCTCGTCGATGGCGTTGTCCACGATCTCCCACAGAATGTGGTGCAGCCCTTTTACGCCCGTCGAACCGATGTACATGCCGGGGCGCAGACGCACCGCGTCCAGCCCTTCGAGGATCTTTATGTCCTCGGCATTATAGTGATTCTGCTTATCCGCCATAAATACCTCTGTTTCGCACAAATTGCGTACCCTTTTGTGGCATTATACCATATTTTGCGCTTTTTTTCAAGGGAATCGGTGAACGAAATCCTATTTTGCCCGCAGGAAAGTTTGGGGCGCTCCCCGCGGAAAACGCCCCGCCGCCGCGCGCGGAGCGCCCGCGCCGGACGCGAAAACGTTTTGCGCGCGCTCCCCGCGCGCAAAGCAAACCGCCGCCTTTTTCCGCATACAAAACGCCGCGCGGGTTCCCCGCGCGGCGCGCTTTAGTTTTATTTTATTTGATTTTTCCGTAACTATATTATCCAACTGCTTGTTCCTTTGCTTATTATGCCAGTTCTTTAATCCAAACCATGACTGTTTTTCCACCCTCCGCATATTTCCAATAATTTCCATTGTATGCTGTACCCTCGGTATTCAGTGCAGGCTCTGTTTCACTATAATAGTAAATTGTTGCTGATGTAAGCAATATATTCGAAGCCGCGACACTAATCTCTCCCCACTCCTCCGCAGTACCATAATAATATACACTTGACAACGCGTTACACCTTGAGAACGCAGACTCTCCAATGTCTTTCACATTATTTCCAATTATCACGTATTTCAATATTTCACAGTTGCTAAATGCAGAGTTCCCGATATTTATAACACCATTTCCAATCGCTACACTTATGAGTTGAGGACACACATAAAACGCCTTATCGCCAATGGTAGTTACACTATCCGGGATAATAAGTTCCGTTAATCCGACACATCTTGCGAATGCATATCCCCCGATACTTATGACACTATCCGGAATAGTTACACTCATCAGTCCACTACAAGACGTAAACGCATTATCTCCAATCCTTGTAACTGTATCGGGAATAACAAGATCAACAACAATTTCTCCGTTAAGATATAAATTATGTGCATAGTATAACGGGTTAGCAGGTTCACTTGCAAAATTAATCTCGCTCCATGCTGCAAGATTGCCAATATATACCCCCGTCAATCCATCACATCTCCAAAAAGCATTATTCTCAATAATCTTTACGTCATCAGCAAATGTCACACTGGTAAGACTACTGCATTCTGAGAACGCATATTCTCCGATAATTACCAAGTTGTCCGGGAATATGATTTCCGTTAATCCTTCACAACCTAAGAATGCATAATCTCCAATATATTCCACACTATTCGAAAATATGATCTCATTTAATCCACTGCACTGCATAAAAGCATAATCTGCAATTATATATGTTCCCTCCCTAATTATATAAGTACCCGAGAGTGCCGTTCTTGCTTCGATAAGGCATTTGCCGATATAGAGCACATCATTTTCCCAGTTGGAAGAATTATTATAGTATGCTGTATTCGCGAAAGCCTCCTGCCTGATGCTCTTCATGCCATTCCCTATCGTCACGTTTGCAAGATTGGTGCAATCGGCGAATGCGTCGTATTCGATGCTTGTTACACTGTCCGGAATTACGATTTCTGTCAATGCGCTACACCACAGGAACGCCCCTAACCCAATACTAGTCACGCTACTCGGGATCACGATCTCCGTTAAACTCTCACAACCACAGAATGCATAGTCACCAATACTCGTCACACTACCGTCGGACGGAATTACACTGTTCTTGCAACCTAAAATCAATGTTTTACTCGCCGTCTCAATCAAACAGTTCCCCGCACTATGGTAAACCGTATTGCCTTCTGTTACGGTAATACTATCCAATCCGCTGCAAGAGAATACATCCTCCCCAATATTCGTTACACTGACAGGAATCACAATCTCTGTTATCCCGTTACAATTATCAAACGCATAACTCTCTAAAATTTTTACGCCATTCTCAATTGTTACTCGTTCTATCCCGTCACACCACGCAAATGCATACGCTCCAATCCATATTACACAACCCGGAATTACCATCTCCGTCAGCCCATTACAGCTCCCGAATGCATAATCTCCTACGCCTAATATACTTTCTGAAAAAACAATCTCCTTCAATTCATTGCAGTCATAAAATGCATATTGATGAATCTCATACTCTGTAACGATTGCACCATTATGCGCCGTAAACGATTGGGGAAGCGTGAGCAACGTTTCCGTGCCATAATAACCAACAAGGTATCCTTTATTCCCGTCGTAAAAAAAGCGATATCCGTCTGTTGTATCTATCAACCAAGAGCCGCCTTCACTGGTATACACATGCTTTGCATGATATGCTACCTCGCCGTAACCTCCAATCCCCGCGGTAATAGGAATTTCAGTCTTATTGTATACCTCAATCAGCTTATAACAATCACGAAATGAGTCGTTTCCGATACTAGTCACACTGCTACCAATAGTCACACTCGTAAGATTGCCGCAAGCAAAAAATGCCCAATTCCCGATACTCGTCACGTTATCCGGAATAATCAATGCGCCTGTCAGCTTGTTACAATAGGAGAATGCATTCTCCCCGATTCTCTCTACTCCATTGCCAATCGTCACACTCTCCAAGTCATAACATCCCGAAAACGCACTATTTCCAATATTTTTTACACTATCTGGAATCGTTATACTTACCAGCCCGCTATAATATGCAAATGCTCTATCCCCAATACTTGTTACGGGAAGCCCCAAATATGTATCTGGAATTAAGATTTGCTTTACTGCTGCTGACCCAATCCCGCTCACTTCGTATTCAGCATTCCCATTGATGAGAGTATATGCCAATCCCTCTGTAACAGGTTGCAGACATTCGCATATTATGCAGTTGCCGTTTTCAAAAAAATGTTCTGCATATTCAGAGACTTCTTCATGTCCGCAAATTGCGGCATGCCAATGATGCGTATCGCCATACGACCATTTGGAAGAATAAGCGTGCCCGGTTTCAGGAATGATCCAGCTATTTTCTGCAAGCTCTGTCTTACCCGCTTCATCGGAAAAATACCTGCCACAGTCAGGGCAAGACCAATATGGTGTGTTGCCGGCAATCGTGCACGTTTCTTGTACTGCCTCATGGAAAACCATATTAGCATGATCAATTGCAGGAATAATCCAGCTGTTCGCTGTAATCTCCGTTTTACCATTCTCGTCAGAGAAATACTTGTTACAGACAGAGCAATACCAATACGCACTGTTTCCCGCAGTTGTACAAGTTTCTTGCGTTTCTTGATGATAACTCATGTCCGTATGATGTGCAACAATAATTAAGTCATCTGCTGCAATCTCTATATGCCCCTCTTCATCGGAAAAATATTTCTCACATTCCGAGCATGACCAATATTCAATATTCCCGTTCTCCGTACAAGTTGCCTCAATAGCCTCGTGATACTCCATTGCATGTCTGTGAGTTGCACCCCCACATCCTGTAAGCACCACAATACAGGCTGTCAGTAACATAAGCGTACACAATGCACCCATCAATTTTTGTTTCATATCATCTTCTCCACTTATTTTTACAAGGAATAAAAAAGCGTGTCCTCAATCGAAGACACGCCCTGCATCAGTATCTCCGATTGATGTCACTCAAACTTTTCCGCGAAGAATGGAAAAAGGAGGTACAAAATGCCAAAGTTGTACCATTCTCGCTGATATTAAGTTTGAGTGACGGTTACAGTATATCACAGGCAATCATTTTTTGCAAGAGCAGTGCAAGGTTTTTAAATAAAAATAATAATTCACCGTAATTTTCAAAGTATAAAAACAACGCCGCGCGGGTTCCCCGCGCGGCGCGCTTTGCTTTTGTTTCGTGTTATTCCCCCTGCTGTTCCCCTTCCCCGCGGGCGGGGCAGCTTGCCAGAAATTCCGCTATGCGCGATACGGCGCGGTCGTGGTTTTCGCGCTCGTTCAAAAATTCGTGGCGCGACCCTTCGATAAGCTCCAATTCTACCCGCTTTATACCCTGCTTTTTGTAAAAATCGTACAGCCGCCCGACGCCTTTCCTGCCGCCGACGGCGTCCTCCGCGCCCGCGATGAGCAAAAGCGGCAGCGCCCTGTCCAGCCCCGCGGCGTTCTCCTTTGTGTACAGCCCCTTCAACCCCTTGAAAAAGGAGCGGTAAAAATTGTAGCTGCACTTGAACCCGCAATACGGGTCGGCGTAGTAGCGCTCGTTGTTCTCCTTGTCCGTGCTCAGAAATTCCCCGTCGGCGAACTTTTTATCGTACCCGCCGAACACAAGGCGGTCAATGAGCTTTGCGGGCGCGCTCTCTCCCTTAAAGGCGCAGCCGAGCGCGGCGACCATGCCGCCCATGCGCACCATGCCGCCCTTCTGCTTGGAACTGCCCGCAATGACCGCGCCGTCCAGAAGCCCCGCATGCCGCTCGATGAACGCCTGCGTTAAAAAGGAGCCGTACGAAAACCCGAACAGCACATACGGCAGCCCCGCGAACTTTTGGCGGAAGTGCTGCGCGATGCCCGCCATGTCCTCCACCGTGTCCGCGAACATATCCCCCGCCGCATAGCCGAGCGTTTCGGGGTCGGTGTCGCCGTGCCCGCGGTGGTCGTCCGCCACGACGGCGTAGCCGAGCGCGTTCAGCTCCCGCGCAAACGTTTCGTACCGCCCCGCATGCTCTTCCATGCCGTGCGCGATCTGCACCACCCCGCGCGGCGCGGGAACGTCCGTCCATTCGTATACAAAGATCTGCTTTTTGTCAAAAGAAGTGAAGATCATATTTCGCCTCCCGTTATCAGTATACCGTAAAAACATCTTTTTGTAAAGCGTTTAACGAATACTCCGCGAAATTTTTTGCAAATTCCGCGCGCGAAAGCCATATACTAAGAATATGAAGACGCTTGTTCTGACGGGAGGCGGCAGCGCGGGGCATGTTTCGCCCAACCTTGCCCTGCTGCCCGAACTGAAACGAAGGTATGCGCTCGCGTACATCGGCACGGACGGCATCGAACGCGGCATGCTGGCGGGCGCGGGCGTGCCCTATTATACGATCGCCTGCCCCAAGCTCGTGCGCGGCGCGCTGCTGAAAAACGTGAACCTGCCCTTCCGCTTCGCCGCGGCGGTGCGGCAGGCGAAGCGCGCCCTGCGGGACGCGCACGCGGACGGCGTATTCTGCGCGGGCGGGTATGTTTCGCTTCCCGTGGCGGTCGCCGCGGGAAGGCTGGGGCTGCCCGTCGTTTCGCACGAATCGGACAGCACGGCGGGGCTGGCAAACAGGCTCATCGCCCGCCGCGCCGCCGCCATGACGGCGAGCTTTTCCGCCGCGGCAAAAAAACTGAAACACGGCGTGCACACGGGCGCGCCGCTGCGGCGGGAACTGTTCGGCGCGGACAGGGGCGCGGCGCTGCAAAAATACGGCTTCGGGGGAGAGAAGCCCGTGCTGCTCGTATTCGGCGGCGGCAGCGGCAGTGCGGCGCTCAACGCCGCCGTGCGCGGCGCGCTCGACGCGCTCCTCCGCGCCTATGACGTGCTGCACATCTGCGGCAAAACGACGCAGTACCCGCGGCAGAGGGGGTATGCTCCCCTGCCCTTTGAAAAAGACATGGCGGCCGCCTACGCCGCGGCGAACTTCGTGCTCGCCCGCGCAGGGGCGAACACCTTGTTTGAAGCCTGCGCCCTGCAAAAGCCCGCCCTCGTGGTGCCGCTCGAAAACAAGCGTTCGCGCGGCGACCAGGCAAAAAACGCCGCCCTTTTTGCGGAAAAGCACCTCGTGCGTGTGCTGCCCGAACGGGAGCTTTGCGCCGATGCCCTGCCCGCGCAGCTTGCCGCCCTTGCGGCGGATACCCGCCTGCGCGCCGCCCTCGCCGCCGCCCCGCCGCTGTGCGGCAACGAGGCGATCCTCGCCGTCATCGGCAAAGCGATGCAGACGCACACCTGACCGCAAAAGACGGACCGTCCGAAAAAATACAGCCTCTGAAAATACAGTCCTTAAAAACACCGCCCCTTACAGACCGGCGCGCCGCGGAACATTCCGCGGCGCGCCGACTTTTTTATACAACCGATACGGTACGCTCGCTTCCGTCTGCAAAGACGATTTTCAGCGCTTTCCCTTCGCGGCTGACCTTTGCAATCAGTTCATCGCGCAAGCAGACCAACAAAACTTCCGTCAATTCTTCCGCAGTCATACCTTTCCTCCTTTTCTTTTTCTTTCAAGTATATGCTCTTATTTTGTAAAAGTCAAGTAATTTTTACAAAATAAGAGCATAATTTAAAAAAGGACGGAACAGCTATGGATCTACTTACAAATTTCAAAGAGCGTTTTACGGAGCGCTTTTCCGAAAGTTCCCTTTCCCCGACGGAATTTGCCGCGCGCATCGGCATCACGCCGACGAGCGTGTACCGCTATCTGGAAGGAAAACACATTCCGCCCTTCGCGGAATTTGTGAAAATGGCGGATGCGTTTCAGTGCAGCGGCGACTATCTGCTCGGGCTGACCGACGAATACGTCGCGATCGCGTTCAAAGAACCGCCGCCCTTCCGCGAACAGATCTATTTTCTGCTGCAACACTTCGGCGTAAGCGAATACTCCCTGCACAAGAACGCGGAAATTTCGCGTTCCCTGCTGCATTCCTGGAAAACGGGTGCAACCTGCCCGAGCGTTCCCAACCTTGTAAAGCTCGCCGCACAGTTCGGCTGCTCCGTAGATTTCGTTATCGGGCGGGAATGCTGACAAACCGCCTTTGTCCAAATTTTTCGATACAAATTTTGCGCGCCGCGGAATGCTCCGCGGCGCGCTGCCTTTTTATACCGATTTTTTATTACGCTTTTTCGAGCAGGAACGCGCCCGCCTGCATGGGCGCGGGGGAAAAGACGAGTTTCCCTCCCTTCATCTCCCAGCCGAGCGTGGTATACGCCTTTTTGACGGCGAACCCTTCGGCGGCGCATTCGCAGCGTTCAAACGGCGCGCGGAAAACGTGCGCCAGAACAAGCATGCGCTTTCCGTCGCGGGAGAGCTTGCGGACGATCTGCCGCCCCTGCGGGTCGCGGTAGTAGCGCACGGTGCAGTCGATCTCCTGCGTGTCGCCCGACGCAACGATCTCCTTTATCTCTTCGTAAAAGGCGAGCCCTTCGGCGAGCGCCTGCCGCTGCTCTTTGGTAAGGCGCAGGATGTCCCCCGAAATGCAGATGCGCCCGAACATCGCCGCCGTCAGCGACCACACGATGCGCGAAACGCTGTCCTGTTCGCGCAAAACCGCCCAGATCTGGCTCTGCCGCGCGGGGATGACGCGCGACACGTTCGCCGCGACGAGCGGGATCTCGTCGCACTCGTGCGCGTCCGAAAAGCTGCACATGGATACCTTTTGCATGCGCAGCGGCTCGATGCGGCCGCCGCCCGAAGAGCAGTTTTCGATGACGATACCGGGCACAGCCTCTTTGAGTTTCCCCAGCCAGCCAAGGCTCTCTTCGGCGACCTGCCGCCCCGCCTCGCCGAGGCTCTCCGCGCCGTCACAGCCCATGCCGTAGTTGTCGTTGTAGTCGATTTTCAGGTACCCGAACCCGTTTTCGCGCAGAAAATCGCACATCTTCTCTTGGATATATGCCTGCACTTTCTCTTTGCGCAGATCGAAAAAGCGGCGGTTTTTGGTGGTGAGCGGAACGCCGTCGCGCGTGAGAAGCAGCTCCTCCTTCTGAAAGGCGCGGCTGTCCCTGCCCGCAACTTCAAATTCAAACCAGATGCCGGGCACCATGCCTTGCGCACGGATGAGATCGGCGACCGCCTTCACGCCGCGGGGGAAGAGCGTTTTGCTCGGCACCCAGTCGCCCGTGGCGTTGCACCAGCCGCAGTCGTCCGGCTTGTACCAGCCGCAGTCCACCACAAAGTAGCCGAAGGGCAGCCCCTCCGCCGCCTTTAAAATGGCGCGGATGTTCTCCTCGCTCGGCACGCCCCAGGTGGTGCAGTACTCGTTGAACAGCACGGGCAGCCCGTCCTCGCCTGCGGGCACGGCGAGGCGGCCGTTCTGGAACCGCACAAAGTCGTTGCACGCATCCTGCACCGTTCCCCTGCGCACGCGCAGATACGCGCTGTGCGTTTTGAATCTGCCGCCCGCGGGGATCGTTTTGCACCAGTGCCCGAACTCATAGTCGGCAAGCCCGCCCGAAAGCGCGCAGGTCTCCTTCTCTTTATACAGCTCGATCTGCCAGCTGTACGGCGCTTCGGGCATCGCTGCGAGGGTGAAGCCGCCCGCGCCGTCTGTAAGAGCGGCAAAGGGGAACCAGCCGCGGTTGGGCATGCTGCCGACCTGCCCGAACCGCTCGCACTTCACGCCGTAGCGCGCCCAGCTCATATCCATGCCGAGCTCGCACAGCTCGTCCTCTTTCAGCCTGCATTCGCGGCTCCACGCGCTCGTCATGCGCACGAGGCGCAGCCCCTCGTCCGTCACCCGCGCAAAGGCGGGGTTGCGGATGCCGCTCACCGAAAAGCTCTGCAGGCTCTCTAAGGTCTGTTCCTTCCCCGTGCCGTTTTCGTATTCCACGTTCACGGCGCATACATTCGTCGCCGCGTCAAAACAAAGGGTGTGCGTGTAGCCGTTCCCCTGCCCGTCCGAAAGGCGGGTGACGACGCCCGCCCCGTCCGCTTTCTGCGAGACGATCTTCAAAAGCACGGACGAGGTATTGCGCATGGTCACGCCCTGCGTATAGTCGATGAGATTGTGCGAACCGCGAAGGGCAACCTGCACCATGGAATCGGGCGAGAGCGCGTCGACGTCGCCTGCGTCATACCCCGCGGGGTACAGCAACAGCCCCACGCCGAGCCCTTCCGTCAGCACATAGTATACGTCCGTATCGCCGAAGGTATATTTTTTGTAAAGCATACCATTCCTCATTCCGAAACGGGGCGGCATTGCCGAAACAATGCCGCCCCTTCGCTTGCTGTTTTGTCAGCGTTTGTTCTTCCAGACGACGTCCGCCCACATGAGGTCTTTTTTGAACTGCTCGATCTTCGTGTTCTCGTCGATGAGCACGACTTCGATGCCCCACATGTTGCCGAGGTCGACCATCTGCTGCGCCGTGACGACGGAGGAGACGACGGTGTGGTGCGCGCCGCCCGCGTAGATCCATGCCGCCACGCCCTCCTTGAAGTTGGGCTTGTACTTCCACATCAGCCCGCCGACGGGCAGGTTGGGCATCTTGTGCGGGTATTTGACCAGCTCGATCTTCTGCACGATGAGGCGCATTCTGTCGCCCATGTCGATCATGGAGACGGCGACCGCCTCGGGCGCCGCGATGCCTTCGAATACGAGGCGCGCGGGGTCGGACTTGCCGCCGATGCCGAGCGGATGCACCTGAATTTCGGGCTTGGTCGCCGCGAACTGCGGGGAGACCTCGAGCATGTGCGCGCCGAGGCAGGTACCGTCCACGAGGTCATAGGTGTAGTCCTCCATCAGCCCCGTGCCCTTCTGGTCCGCCATGTACTGCATGACCGCGCCGAGCGCCGCGATCTTCCAGTCGCCCTCCGCGCCGAAGCCGTAGCCCTTGCTCTGCAGGTCCTGAATGGCGAGCCCGGGCAGCTGGTTCAGCCCGTGCAGCGCGCCGAAGTGGTCGACGATGCCGATGTAGCCGCCCTTTTCCTTGCAGAAGCGGTCGATGGCGATCTCGTACTTCGCCTGCTCGCGCACGACGTCGATGCGCTTGGTGCCCATCGTGTACTTTTTATCGTACTCCGCCATGAGCGCGTCCACGTCCGCGTCCGTGACCTTGTTGATGTATTCGACGAGGTCGCCGATGGGATAGTAGTCGACCTGCCAGCCGAAATCCATATGCGCTTCGACCTTGTCGCCCTCGGTGACGGCAACGTCGCGCATGTTGTCGGAGAAGCGGCACACCTTGACCTTTTTGGAGAAGGCATAGCCCGCCGCGACGCGGCACCAGTCGGCGATCTCTTTGAGCGCCGCCTCGTCCTTGTAGTAGCCGACAACGACTTTGTTGTCCATGCGCAGGCGCGCCACGATGTACCCGAACTCACGGTCGCCGTGCGCCGCCTGGTTCTCGTTCATGAAGTCCATGTCGATGGTGTCATACGGCAGCTTTTCGTTGTACTGCGTCGCGAAGTGGCACATGGGCTTTTGCAGCTTTTTGAAGCCGCGGATCCACATTTTCGCGGGCGAGAAGGTGTGGCACCAGGTGATGATGCCGATGCAGTCGTCGTCCGCATTGACTTTGGCGACGGCGGCCTCGATCTCGTCGCTGCTCTTGCAGGTAGTGAGATACTTGACGGTGACGGGCATGTATTTGTTGACGTACTCCGCCATTTCCTCGGAGTGCTGTGCAACGTGTTCGAGCACGTCGGCGCCGTACAGCGTCTGCGAGCCCGTGATCCAGTAGACGACCTTCTTCTTCATGTCTTCCATTTTTTTATACCTCGAAAAAAATTTATTTTGTTTTATGACTTAGTATGCCCCGCCCTGTGCGGGGATACGCTCTTGCAAAAGGTACACTTTATAAAATAATTTTCTGCGCGTTTCAAAATCACATTTTGAATAAGCGCCCCCAATTTGCCGCAAACCTGCGGCTTTTAGGAAAAGGGGTGAACGCACGCGATTTCTATACTCTTTCGCAAAAGCAAAAACCGCGCTTTTTGCTTTTGCCCCCTGCACCGCGCGGGCGGTGTGAAGGAAAGGGGTGAAGCCGCGGCATTCCTATAATGGCGTGCCCTGAAAGATGCCGCGGCGAGGGGGAAAACGCCGTCCCGCAAGGGCGGCGGTTGCCCCTTCAAATCACGACAAATAATTTTGACAGCTCAAAATTATTTGTGTGAACCCTGCCCGTAATACGCATTCTTCCCGTGCTTGCGCAGATAGTGCTTATCCATCATGAACTTGTCCGCGCGCTCGACGGTCGGGTTGACCTGCTCGGTGATGAACGCCATTTTGGCGACCTCCTCGATGACGGTCGCGTTGTACACGGACGCGTCGGCGTCCTTGCCGAACGCGAACACGCCATGGCTTTTGATGAGCACGCCGGGAACTTCGAGCGGCTTTAAATTGTCCTTTTTGAAGCGCTCGATGATGACCAGCCCCGTGTTCTTTTCATACTCCCCTTCGATCTCCTCCTGCGTGAGCGAACGCGCGCAGGGAATGTCGCCGTAGAAATAATCGGCATGGGTGGTGCCGTAGAACGGGATATCCCGCCCCGCCTGCGCCCAGCTTGTGGCAAAGGTGGAATGCGTGTGCGTGACCCCGCCCACGTCGGGGAACGCCTTGTAGAACTCGATGTGTGTGGGCGTATCGCTGGACGGGCGCAGGTTGCCGTCCACGACCTTGCCGTCGAGGTCGACGACCACCATGTCGTCCGCGGTCATGTCGTCGTAGGATACGCCGCTCGGCTTGATGACGACAAGCCCGCTTTCGCGGTCGATCTGGCTCACGTTGCCCCAGGTGAACAGCACGAGATGGTGCTTCACGAGGTCAAGATTCGCCTGCAAAACCTTCTCTTTCAGCTTCTTCAACATATATTCTTTCTCCTTCTCCGATAAAATATCCGAACAGCGCCGTCAGCGCATGCAGTCTACGGCCTTGCGCACGATGGGCAGCCCCTTCACATACCGTTCGGCAAACGCCTCGAACCCCGCCACGTCCTCGGGATCGGGCGCAAGGGTCACGCCCTCCTGCCCCTTGAACACCTTTTCGTCGAGGTATTCGGCGAGCCCCTGCCCCGCCGTGCGGGTGACGACGTAGTTTGCAAGGATCGCGATGCCCCACGCGCCGCCTTCGCCCGCCGTCTTCATGACGGTGACGGGCGCGTTGATCGCCGCGGCGAGGTAGCTCTGCCCGACGTGCGCCGTTTTGAACAGCCCGCCGTGCCCCGTGATGGCGTCAAGACGGACGCCCTCCTCTTTGAGCATGATGTCGCACCCCACTTTGAGCGCGCCGAGCGCCGCAAACAGATGCGAACGCATGAAGTTGGCAAGGTTCATTTTGCTTTCGGAGGTGCGCACGAACAGCGGGCGCCCCTCTTCGACTTCGGTGATATGCTCGTTGGAAACATAGTTGTACGCGAGCAGCCCGCCGCAGTCCTTGTCCCCCTTTTCGGAGTTCATGTACAGCAGGTCGTACAGCTTCCACTTGGGGATGTCCAGCCCCGCCAGCTGTGCGAATTCGCCGAAGAGATCCACCCACGCGTTGAGGTCGGAGGTGCAGTTGTTGCAGTGCACCATGCCCACGAGGTCGCCCACGGGCGTGGTCACGAGATCGATCGCGTCATACGCCTTGGAAAGCTCCTTTTCGAGCACGATCATCGCGAACACCGAAGTGCCCGCCGACACGTTGCCCGTGCGCACCTTCACCGAGTTGGTGGCGACCATGCCCGTGCCCGCGTCGCCCTCGGGCGGGCAGAACGGGATGCCCGCTTTGAGCTTTCCCGAAGGGTCCAAAAGGCGCGCGCCCTCTTCGGTCAGCCTGCCCGCCTCGTCGCCCGCGACGAGGATCTTCGGCAGGATGTCTTTGAGCTTGAAGGGCAGCTTTTTGTCGGCGACGAGCGCGTCGAACTTGGCGAGCATCTCTTCGTTGTACTGCTTCGTTTTTATGTCGATGGGGAACATGCCCGACGCTTCGCCGATGCCGATGACCTTTTCGCCCGTCAGCTTCCAGTGCACATACCCCTCGAGGGTGGTCTGGAAGGCGATGTTTTTCACATGCTCCTCGCCGTTTAAGATCGCCTGGTACAGGTGCGCGACCGACCAGCGCGCGGGGATGTGGTAGCCGAACAGCTCCGTGAGTTTTTCCGCCGCGGGCGCGGCGTTGTTGTTGCGCCAGGTGCGGAAGGGAACGAGCAGCTCGCCCGCCTTGTCGAACACCATATACCCGTGCATCATCGCCGAAAAACCGATCGCGCCGATGGTCGTGAGCGCAACGCCGTATTTGTTGCGCACGTCCACCGCCATCTCCTGGTAGCAGTGCCGCACGCCCGTCCAGATGTCGTCCAGCGTGTAGGTCCATATCCCGTTTTCGTAACGGTTCTCCCAATCGTGCGAACCGGACGCGATGGGCACGTTGTCCTCATCCACCAGGATCGCTTTGATGCGCGTGGAACCGAACTCGATGCCGAGCGCCGTCCTCCCCTCGCGGATGAGCTGTTTTACGTCTTTTGCCATGACAGACCCCCAAAACAGAGTTTTTATATACAATCATTATAAGGAATTCGGGCGGAAAAATCAATAGCTGTGCAAAAATTTATCGGAACTTTTTTACCAAAAAATGAGCGAAACGTTCACTTCCCGCAGGGCGCGGCGCACGCGCGCCGCGCCTTCCGCCGTATCCGTGCGCCATACCGCCCCGCCGCCTGCGGATCCCGCCCGCCGGGCAACCGCCGCGCCTGCTTAGCCGCGCCTGCCCCGCCATGCCTCGCCGCACCTGTCTCTCCGCACCGCCCGCCGCGCCCCCTTTCGGGCGGGTACGCCCGCCGCACAAAAACATACGGCGCGGAAGGAAGATCCTTCCGCGCCGCTGCCGTTTTGATTTTTTCGGCGTTATGCCGTTTTGGTTTTTTCGGCGTTATGCCTGTTTTGTTTTTTTCGGCGTTATGCCTGTTTGTGAAGCGCCCTGCGCAGCGCCGCCCTGTGCTTCTGCCGCACGACGATCCTGCCGACGAGCTTATAGACCTCCACCGCCAGCAGCGGGAAGAGGGAGAGCGCGATGCTGACGAGCCACTCCTGCCAGGTGAGGTTCGTAAGATTGAAGAATCCCTGCAGCGGCGGCACGAACACAACGAGCGCCACGATCACGAGGGACACGCCGATCGCGCCCCACAGGTACGGGTTATGCCCCTGCCCGTGTTTGAAGATGGAATCGGTGTTCGAACGCTGGTTGAGCGCATGCGCGAGCTGCGAAACGGAGAGGACGATAAACGTCATCGTCATCGCGCGCGTGTGGATCACGTCAGGCAACAGCGCCGGATCCGCAAAGACGAACGTGCCCAACAGGTACGCCGCCCACGCCGCCGCCGAGATGAACAGACCGTGCACGACGATGCGCACGACCATGCCCTTTTCGAACAGCGTGCCGCTCTTGACGGGCGGATGCTTCATGATATTTTTGCTGGCGGGGTCGACGCCCAGCGCGACCGCGGGCAGCGAGTCGGTAGCGAGGTTGATGAGCAGGATGTGCACCGCCTCGATGGGCATTTCGGGCAGCCCGATGCACACGGCGATGAACAGGATGAGGATCTCGGCGATGTTGCCCGCCACGAGGAACTGGATGACCTTCTGGATATTGCGGTACACCCTGCGCCCCTCGCGGATGGCGCTTTCGATGGTCGCAAAGTTGTCGTCCAGAAGGATCATGTCCGCCGCGTCTTTGGCGACGTCCGTGCCCGTGATGCCCATGGCGACGCCGATGTCCGCCTCTTTGAGGGCGGGCGAGTCGTTCACGCCGTCGCCCGTCATGGCGGCGACTTCGCCGTTCGAACGGATGGCGCGGATGATGCGCAGTTTATCCGAAGGGGACACGCGCGCGAACACCACGCAGTTTTTGACCGCCTCTTTCAGCTCGTCGTCGCTCATCGCGTTGAGCTCGGTGCCCGAAATGACGGTGTTCCCCTCGCGGAAGATATGCAGTTCGCGCGCGATCGCCATGGCGGTGATCTTGTGGTCGCCCGTGATCATGACCACGCGGATGCCCGCCGTGTGGCAGGCGTCCACCGCGCTGATGACCTCCTTGCGCGGCGGGTCGATCATGCCCGTGACGCCGACGAAGGTGAGCTGTTCTTCAATGTCCGCGCCCTCCTCTTCGGGCACGGCGGGAAGTTCGCGCACGGCAAAGCCGAGCACGCGCAGCGCCTTTTCACTCATCTTCCCGACGAGCGCGAGCACCTGCGCCCTGTCCTCGTCGGTGATGGCGCGCACGCCCTCCGCCGTGCGGATGTGCGTGCACAGCGGCAGCATCTCGTCCACGGCGCCCTTGGTGTACGCCATGTTCCTGCCGCCCATGTCGTTGATCACGCTCATGCGCTTGCGGTCGGAGTCGAAGGGCTGTTCGAACAGCCGTTCGTGCTTCTCTTCGTATTCTTCGGGGTCGATGCCGAGCGACTGCGCGAAGAGCACCAGCGCCCCCTCCGTCGGGTCGCCTAAAATGTTGCCCGGGGTATCGGGGTCGAGCTTGGCGTTCACGCACAGCGCGCAGCCGTCCAGAAGGTCGCCGTACACCTCCGCCCCGTACGTTTCGCGCAGGGCGGCGACGGGCGTCTCCTGCCCCTTCGCAAAGTCGTCGCCGACGGCGACGCAGGTCACCGTCATTTTATTGAGGGTGAGCGTGCCCGTCTTGTCGCAGCAGATGACGGAGGCGCTGCCCAGCGTTTCGACGGCGGGCAGGCTTTTGACGAGCGCATTCTTCTTCGCCATGCGCTGCACGCCCAGCGCCATGATGATGGTGCTCGTAGCGGGCAGCCCTTCGGGGATGATGGAGATGGCGAGCGAGATCGCCGTCATGACCATGGGCACCCATTGCGTCCAGTCGCGGATCAGGCTGATGCCGAGCACCAGCACGCAGACGATCAGCCCGACGAGGCTGAGCATCTTGCCCACCGAATTGAGCTTGCGCTTGATGGGCGTGTCGAAGTCGTCCTGCTCGTCCAGAAGGTTTGCGATCTTGCCGACCTCGGTGTTCATGCCCGTGCCGACGACGATGCCCGTCGCGTTGCCGTACATGACGATCGACGAGCTGTACGCCATGTTGACGCGGTCGCCGAGGGGCGCGTCCGCGGGCAGGACAGTCGGTCCGTCCTTTTCGGAGGGCACGCTCTCGCCCGTGAGCGCCGCCTCCTGCACCTTCATGTTGTTGTCCTCGATGATGCGGATGTCGGCGGGGACGATCGCGCCGTCCTCCAGATAGATGATGTCGCCGGGGACGAGCTCGCTCGCGGGCACGACGCTCTCCTCGCCCTCGCGCAGCACGCGCGCGGTGGGCGCCGTCATGTTTTTGAGCGCTTCGAGCGCGTTTGCCGCCTTCTTCTCCTGCACGACGCCGACCGTCGCGTTGAGCGCGATGACGACGAGGATGACGATGCACTCCGCCAGCCCCTCGCCTTCCACGAAGTGCATGGCGAGCGAAAACGCCGCCGCGATAAGCAGGATGATGACCATTACGTCCGTGAGCTGCTCCCGGATCATGCGCCAGACGCTCTTCGGCTTTTTCTGCCGCAGATCGTTTTTGCCGTACTTTGCAAGGCGCGCCGCCGCCTCCGCGTCGGACAGCCCCGCCTCGCTCGTGCCGAGCAGGCGCTCCGTTTCCTCAACGGAGAGCGCATGCCATGGCCTTGGCGCGTCCTCTTCTTTGCCTACCGATTGCTTCGATCGTTCCTCTTCCATAGATGCGGAAAAGTCCTCCTGATAAAAAAGTATTGAAACGCAAAAAGACATAGCCGTACGGGCGCGGAGCGCCCTTCGGTTATGCCTGTTCTTTCGTGAATATAGGATATTTGCTACTTGGGCCGGCTATGCTACCGTCGGCTCCGTCCATGGTCAATGATCCCCCGCAAGATGCGTTTGCAATATGTATTATACCGTATACGCGCGGCGCTGTCAATAAGATTGCACCCGCTTTGCAAAAATCATTCGGCGTAAAGCGGGCGGCGTTCATGCCGCGGGCAAAAACCCCGCCTTCCGCGGGCAGGCGCAGCGGCTGCCCGTACCAGCGCAGGCTCATCGCCCTGCCTCCCGCGTATGCCTCTACGGCGGTGCCGTCCGTATAGCATATTTTGCGAAGGTTTTGTTCAGCGTCTTTTGCCGATCCGCTGGAAAAATTCGCTGAATTTGTGGCAAAAAAGGCTGAATTTTGCTTTTTCGCCCCTTGCCGCGCACTTCTCTGCTAAAAAACACGCCCCCTTGCGGCGGAATTTCCGCCGCAAGGGGGCACTGTTCATGACAGCGCATGCCGCTCCGTATGCCGCCGCACCTGCTAAAGCGTACCGCAGCAGCAAACGCCCTTCCCCGCCGACGGGCGGGGAAGGGCGCTTCCCGCTCAGGCGGGATCGAACTGCGAATTGTAAAGGTCGGCGTAAAAGCCGTTCTGCGCCAGGAGCTGTTCGTGGTTCCCCTTCTCGATGATGTCGCCGTCCTTCATGACGAGGATAAGGTCGGCATTGCGGATGGTGGACAGCCTGTGCGCGATGATAAACGAGGTGCGCCCTTCGGTGAGTTTATCCATCGCCTTCTGAATGAGTTCCTCCGTGCGGGTATCGACGGAGGAAGTCGC
>ERZ1643247.1761-NODE-1761-length-18695-cov-5.860944_pt1 | contig 18695 bp, 11 predicted proteins | sample MGYA00579264_ERZ1643247 | MGnify/ENA primary metagenome ERZ1643247 (study PRJEB29033, sample SAMEA4952262) | chicken gut metagenome | biome: Broiler Chicken; feature: Gastrointestinal Tract; material: Caecum | place: Ireland | collected 2018 | study: Broiler... | reverse complement strand
AGACGATCACGATCGCGGAAGGTCTGCCTGCCGATAAGTCTTACACGGGCAATGCGGAATTCGTAACGGACGGCGCGCTGAATAATGCGAATGTTTTGTTTGAGACGACGGTAAAAGCCATCAACTTCGAAGACGGTTGGACGGGCAAGTCTACCATGCAGCGTTTCATTATTCAGATAACGGATACGGGCAAAGGCGTTTTCTTCTGGACGTTTAACAGTGGTAACGATAAAGCAAATATTAAAGCGATTAATGATTTAACGAATCGCGAGAACGAAGGAACGCCGGATCTTGACCTCGATAAAACGACGACGGAAGAGCAGAGAGGCTGGGTTGTTCCGTTTGTGAAAGGCGAAGGTTTGAAACTGCGCTTAGTGCGAAACGAGGATAAGATTGCTCTGTACGGTTATAACGGCACAAAATGGGTGGCTCTCGGCGTTGCGGACTGCGGTGCGAACGACAATCTGAAGATCTGTGTTTACGGAACGGGTTGTGGCTGGGAATTCTCGCAAATGGCGGTTACCGACCTCGGCGAGTACGTGGAAGAGCAGGATCCCGTAGTGGGAACCCCCGGGCATATCGCACACTTTAAGAAGGGAGATACTTATTATCTTCTCGACGGCACCCCCGCAACGGCGGAAGAAATAAAGACGGAAGTAGAGGCTTCTGCGGCGACGGTGACGCTTGTATTGAAGGACTTGGACGGTGAAGACGTAACGGTTGCCGAAGGCACGAAAGTAACGGTGAAATCGCGTTTCCACAATACTACGCTTACGGTGGGCGAGAACGGCGTATTGAGTGGAACATTGTATGTGGACGAATATACGGCAAGTCTTTACGGGTATAAAGACGTAACGTTTACCGTAACGGAAAGCGGCGAAGTTATGCTTATCATGAACGCAACGCTTGCTTACGCAAGCAACGACCAAGTGACCGTGAATGATGAAAACAAGACGATCACGATCGCGGAAGGTCTGCCTGCCGATAAGTCTTACACGGGCAATGCTGAATTCGTAACGGACGGCGAGCTGAAGAATGCGAACGTTGTGTTGGAAACGACGGTAAAAGCCATCAACTTCGAAGACGGTTGGACTTATAAAACGACCATGCAGCGTTTTATTGTTCAGGTAACCGACAGCGGCAAGGGTTTCTTCTTCTGGACATTTAACGCCGAAGGAAATAAGGCGAATATCCAAGAAATCTCCAGCTTAACCAACCGAGAAGTAAATTCCGGGAAGGATCTGAACGGGTTAACGGAAAAGGAAAGAGGTTGGATCGTTCCGTTCATTAAGAGCCCCGAGGGATTGAAGTTGCGTATCATCCGCAACGGGGATACTATTGCCTTGTATGCTTATAACGGTACGGATTGGATAGGAATCGGCAACATGAAGTGCGAAGCAACTGACGACTTGAAGGTCTGCTTCTACGGCACGGGTTGCGGTTGGGAGTTCTCGCAGATTTCCGTCAAGGAGGCGGAGAATACCGAATATACGCTCAACGCGATTGTAAAAGGAATCAAAGCGGGCGTTACGACCAATCTCACCGAAGGCGCAACGGTGCGTTTTACGAGCCTTTTCGGATACGACAAAACGTTTACGGTCGGCAAGGACGGAGCGCTCGGCGGTGCGGAAGAAAAACTTCCCGCGGGCGAATATACCGTTACCGTCTCTGGTAATTCGTATGCTGTTTATCAAAAGAAACTGATCGTTTCCGCAGCCGTTTCCGAAATCGTGTTCGATTACGAAAGTTTCTCTATCGTTGAGAGGGGCGGAAGCTATGATCTTTACGATTTCTCGCACACCGACGACGAAAATGCTTCGATTGGGGTCAATAATTACGTTGAACGGTTTAACGCTCTTTCTACCGACAAGTATGACGACGTTTCCGTAACGCTCGGCGGCAAGTTCAATAACAGTATGGCGGGCAACCGTTCGCAGGGTATCTTCATTAAATTCGAAGACGGAAAGTATATGTTCTTGCGTTTCAGTTGGTGGGATAACCAGTATAAAATCGAGTATATGCAGGGCGGCAATGATACTTGGAATTTGCCTGTCCTACAGGATTGGTCTTGGGACGATGTTATTAAGTTCAATGATGAACAAACGCAGAAGTGGACTTCCAATCAGGAGATGAAGCTGCAGCTTGTTCGCAGCGGCAATACGCTGAACGTCTATTTGGACGGCGCGCTTGTGCGTACGAATGAGTTAAACGCAGAATATGCCGACGACAAGGTGCAGGTAGGATTCTTTGCTTGGGATGTTGCGGAGGACGCAAGCTGGAACTTCGAGATTTCGGAAACGCTTCCCAAGGCTTAAAACTGAGTTTTTGTTAAAAAACTGCGAAGGGGCGGCAATCGTCGCCCCTCAAATTTTCAGTACGGAGTAAAATAGGAAAATGCAGCAATTGACGATTGAAGAAAAACTGCGATTGATTTGCGGCAAAGACGCATGGAGTACCTGTGATTTTAACGGGAAACTTCCGTTCGTGAAAGTTACCGACGCAAGCATGGGCGTGAGAATGGGAAAAGAGGACGGCAACGGGGATAAACCGTCGATATCTTACCCCTCGTCGCAACTGTTGGCAAACACGTGGGATTTGGAAACAGTGCGCGCATACGCCGAATGCGTGGCGGACGACTGTCTCGATTACGGCGCGGATATTCTTTTGGGACCCGGCGTAAATATCAAGCGCAATCCTTTGTGCGGGCGAAATTTTGAGTATTATTCGGAGGACCCGTATCTTGCGGGGGTAATTGCTCGGGAATATGTTTCCGCCATGCAGGCAGAAGGCGCGGGTGCGTGCGTGAAGCATTTTTGCTGTAACAACATCGAATACAACCGCAGATTGCAGTCGAGCGAGGTTGACGAGCGGACGTTGCGCGAAATTTATTATAAACCGTTTGAAATTGCGTGCGAGGCGAAGCCCGTATCGGTGATGTGTTCGTATAACAAAATCAACGGCGTGCAGGGTTCGGAATATAAGAAGGGTTTTACCGTGTTGCGCGAAGAATACGGCTTTGACGGCGCGATTATTTCGGACTGGGACGCGGTGTATGACCGTGCAAAGGCGGCAAAGGCAGGTTTAGATCTCGAAATGCCGTTTTTGCAGAGTCATTACGATAAACTGCTCGAAGATTATAAAGCGGGAAAGATCACGGAAGAGGAAATCGATGCTTGCGCCGCGCGCGTATTGGAAATGGTGTCGCGTTGTAAGGACTTGCAAAAGGGCAAAAAAAGGAAGCGCAAGCAAGAGGAACGGATCTCATTTGCTCAGAAAGCGACGGAAGACGGCATCGTATTGTTGAAGAACGAAGGCGTGTTGCCCTTAAAGAAAGGGCAGAAGATTTCCGCCTGCGGAATATACGGCGCGCCGTACAGTGCGGGTAACGATTATTTGCGTTACTTGTCGGGCGGCGGTTCAAGCAGAGTCGTGCGGTTGACGAAGAAATTCGATATCCCCGAAGTATTGCGCCAAGAGGGCTTTGAGGTACTGTTTAACGGCGGGTTCGACGATAACGGAATCAACAATTGGACGGGAATGAAGCCGCGCGTAGCAATCGAAAATGCGGCGGAAAGCGACGTGAATATCGTGTTCGCGGGCACGGGCGGTGAGATCGAGCACGAGGGAAACGACCGCAAGCACATGAAGCTTTCCGACGTGCAGGAACGTGCGATATTGGATACGGCGGCTGTCAATCCGAATACGGTTGTGGTACTGTTTGCGGGTGCGCCGATCGACATGAGCGCATGGATAAACGAAGTTGCGGCAGTCGTTTGGGCGGGATTTTGCGGCGAACGGGGCGATATCGCGGTTGCGAACGTTTTAACGGGTAAAGTCAATCCGAGCGGAAAGCTCTCGGAAACCTTCCCGCTCTGCTTTGAGGATACGCCCGCGGCGCAGGGATGTATCGACGGCACGGTGACGCGTTATAACGAGGGGCTTGACGTGGGCTATCGCTATTACGATACGTATGGCGTAGACGTGTTGTTTCCGTTCGGACACGGACTTTCTTATGCGGAATTCAATTATAGAAATCTTGTGCTGAAAAGCACGGGCGATAATCTCGAAGTGAATTTTGAACTTGAAAACGGTTCGGAGATTGACGGCAAAGAGGTTTCACAAGTTTACGTGCGTGCGATGAGTCCGTATGTTTACCGTCCCTATAAAGAACTGAAAGAGTTTGAAAAGACGCTCGTAAAAGCGCGCAAAACGGAACGGGTAGCGGTAAAACTCGATAAACGCGCGTTTGAGTACTGGTCAACCGCAAACGATTGTTGGAAGGTCGAGGACGGCATTTACGAGATCATTGTCGCCGCGTCCGTCTCGGATGAAAAATTGAAGGCAAAGATCAAAATAAAAGACGGCGAAATCACTGTATTATAAATTCGGTAAATTAAAGTATTGAAAGGACATTTATGTTGGAAAGAAAAGAATATCCTCGCCCGCAGTTTCGGCGGGAGCAATGGCAAAACTTAAACGGCATTTGGGAATTTGCGTTCGACGATCAAAACGAGGGCGTTGCGCGTGGTTGGTGGCAGGGCGAAAAGAAGTTTGAAAAAACAATCAATGTACCGTTTTCCTATCAGTATCCCGCAAGCGGGATCAACGACAAGGCGATTCACGACGTTACCTGGTATCGCCGCACGTTCGTGATCGAAAAGGAGAACGCGGGCAAACGCGCGTTATTGTGCTTTAACGCCGCGGATTATGAAACGGACGTGTGGGTGAACGGCATTCATGCGATAACGCACAAGGGCGGCTTTGCGCCGTTTTCGGTAGATATTACCGACTATCTGAACGGCAAAGAAAACGTGCTCGTCGTACGCTGTTACGACGGGTTGGAAACAGCTGTGCCGCGCGGCAAACAACATTGGGAAGGAATTACTTACGGTTGTTTCTATTATCCCAATTCGGGCATCTGGCAGGGCGTGTGGCTGGAATTTTTCGGGCAGGACTGCATCGAAAACTACTCGCTGAAAGCGGATGTCGATAACCGCTCCGTCAAGGGCGAGATTCATACGATGTATGGGACAGCCGACGAGGCGGAAATCGTATTGACGTTCAACGGAAAAATTTTACAAAAACAGCGTTTCGGACTTTCGCAAAAGCGCCCGCGGTTTACAGTGGATTTGGCGGATAAAGCGTTCGATTTTAACGGTTTGCTGTGGTCGCCCGAAAATCCGAATTTGATTTACGCAGATTTTATTTTGTATGTGAACGGCAAGCCTTGCGACAGCGCGCATACGCGACTGGGAATACGGAAAATTCATATCGATGAAAACGGCACGATTTGTCTGAATAATAAGCTGTTGTATCAGCGGCTGATTCTCGATCAGGGGTATTGGGAGGAGAGCGGTTTAACGCCGCCGAGCGCGGAAGCGTTAAAGAAGGATATCGAACTTGCCAAAGCCATGGGCTTTAACGGGGCGCGCAAGCACCAGAAGTTCGAGGATCCGTATTTCTATTACTATGCGGAAGAACTCGGTTTTCTCACCTGGTGCGAGATGCCGAGCGCGCTCACGTTCTGCGAGGAAGAGATCGCCGCGATCACGCGCGAATGGCAGGAAATTCTTTCGGTTGCCAAAAACTTTACGAGCAATATCTGTTACGTACCGCTCAACGAGAGTTGGGGAACGCGTGCAATCGGCACAGACAAAGCGCAACAGGATTTTGCGCGGAGTTTGTATTATTTAACCAAGAGTATCGACGGCGAAAAACTTGTTTCCGCGAACGACGGGTTCGAGAACGTGAATCCTACGGATATCGTCACGATACATGATTACGAGATTGCAAAGGCCGAACAGTTCCCCGTAAAATATAAAGACGGCGAATACGACGGACTGTATCCGCAGGGTTTCCGTCTGTTTGCCGAGGGGAACACATATGAAGGGCAGCCCGTGCTGTTCACGGAGTTCGGCGGCATGGCGTTAAAAGCCGAGCAGAAGAACGACACTTGGGGCTATAGCGAGGGGGAGGAGAGCGCGGATTCCTTTTATGCGCATCTTAAAGAATTATTGCAGGGAATTGCACAGACGGAATTTCAGGGGTATTGCTACACGCAACTCACCGACGTACAGCAGGAAATCAACGGACTTTTGTATGCCGACCATACGCCGAAATTCGATAGCAAGAAACTGAAATCCATTTTTGAAATAGGAAAAAGAAAATGTTAAAGGGAAAATTTATCGGAGTGCAAGAAAAGACGAGCGTGTTTGTCGTTGAAAAGACTTTCACGGCACGTGCGGGCGAAAGCGCTGTACTGAAAGCAACGGCTTTGGGCGTGTATTTTGCCGAACTGAACGGCATACGTGTGGGCGACGCCTATTTAGCGCCCGGTTGGACTTCGTATAATAAAATGCTGCAAGTGCAGGAATACGACGTTTCGGCAATGCTGCAAGAGGGCGAAAACGTGCTGTCGCTTGTCGTAGGCGAGGGGTGGTTTTGCAGCGGTATCACCTGGGATAAAAAACGCGATCTGTACGGGGAACAGTCTGCCGTCTGCGCCGATTTGATCTTATCGGGCAAAACGATCTCCACGGACGAAAGTTGGACGGTGCGGGAAAGTTTTATCCGTAATAGCGGCATTTACGACGGCGAAACGCAAAACTTTACAGTAGCGCGAAAGTCGCTTATCGTATGCGAAGTTGCGTTCGATAAGAGCGTACTTGTGCCGCAGATATCCGAGCCCGTGCGGAATATCGAAAGATTATCCGTAAAGGAAGTAATTCGTACGCCCGCAGGCGAACTCGTTTACGACTTCGGGCAGAATATGGCGGGCGTAGTTGAGGTGAAAACGCCCGAAGATTTTAACGGCACGCTCACGTTGCAATTTGCCGAAATCTTGGTGAACGGGAATTTTTATACCGATAATCTGCGTTCGGTAAAGGCGACGGATACGTTCACGGTACAGGGCGCAAGAACGCTTTGCCCCGAGTTTACTTTCCACGGTTTCCGCTATATGAAGTTGACGGGTGCGGAGTTACCCGCAGAGTGCTTTACTGCAATCGTGCGGCATACGGACATGAAACGTACGGGATATGTGCAAACGAGCAACGCGCGTTTCAACCGTTTGTTGGATAACGTGGTGTGGGGGCAGAAAGGGAATTTTGTAGATATTCCCACAGACTGTCCGCAGCGCGACGAGCGTTTGGGCTGGACGGGCGATATCAACGCCTTTTGCACGACGGCGGCGTATACCTACGACATTCGCGCGTTTATGAAGAAGTGGCTTGCGGATTTGCGGAACGATCAAGCGGAAAGCGGCGAAATTCCCGACGTCTGTCCCGACGTTTTGGGTAAGAAGCATTACGGTACCGTCGCGCTTTGGCACGACAGTATCGTAATGCTTCCGTGGAAGCTCTACCGCATGTATGGCGACGTATCTTTCCTTGCGGAGAATTACGTTGCCATGCAAAAATATATGAAAGCGTACGAGAAGAACGTGGAAAACGGGCTCGTTGTGCGCGGATTCGGTTACGGCGACTGGTTGGCGCAGGACGGCGAAAAATTCAAGCAGAGTATTTGCGGCAGAACGGAAAGCACGTTTCTTGCAAGTGCGTTCTATTTGGAGTGTCTGCGGATGATGTCCGAAACGGCGAAATTGCTCGGTGACAGCGCGGAAGAAGAATATCGCAGGAAACATAAGGAAACGTTAGCGACAATGCGCACGGAATATATCACGCCGAGCGGGCGGGTGGCGATTGATACATTAACGGCGCAGTCATTGGCGCTGTGCTTTGGGATTGTTCCCGAAAAAAACAGAAAAAACAGTGCCAAGGTGTTGAGCGAAAATGCGCGCACGCACGGTTTTAAGGTAACGACGGGATTTGCCGGTACGCCGTATTTGTTGTTTGCGTTGGCGGATAACGGGTATATCGAAACGGCGTTCAAAATTCTCTTGAACAGCAGTTTCCCCGGATGGCTTTATGAAGTGGATATGGGGGCGACTACGATTTGGGAACGTTGGGACAGCTTGCTGCCCGACGGTATGCCCAATCCCGACGGCATGAACAGTTATAACCACTACGCTTACGGATCGGTTATGGAGTTCGTGTACCGTCGTATTGCGGGAATCGAGGCAACGAAAGCGGGGTTCAAAAAGGTGAAAATTGCGCCGAATCCATGCGAGGCTTTTCGCTCCCTTAAAGGAGAATACGACAGCGTGAAGGGGAAAATCGTTTCAAACTACGAGCAGAAAGACGGCAAGATCGTATACGAGATCGAACTCCCCGAAAATGTCGAAGGGGAAATCGTGTTGCCGAACGAATTACCGATAACGGTACGCGGCGGCAAGCACGTGTTCACGCGCGAGTGTAAAGATTTTAACTATATACCGTTTACGCCGGATTGTTTTGTTACGGAAGTGTTCGACAGCCCGAAGGCGGTAAAAGCGTTTAACGAAGTTTTTGGCGGAATTTTCACGGGCAGCGAAATCGCCTGGATGAAGGACGAACCCAAAACTCTCGGGTTTATGGCGGAATTCCGCGATATGGAGGGCAAGATGAAACTTTCGGACTTCCCTGCTATGCTCAAAAGAGCGAATGAATTGTTTATTAAAACGAACGATTGAACTTTTGAAAGGGAAAAATAAAATGATTTATGCGGACGGAAAGCAATTTTTGCTTGAAGGCAAAAAATATTGTTATGCGATGTTTATAAACAGCGACGGCTTTTTACAGCAACTTCATTATGGAGGAAAGATAAAACGGGAAGATCTCGGTTATCTTGCCGAAACCTATCCGTCGGTTGTGCCCAATCATTCGATCAATAAGGATGAAGCATTTGACTATTGGTCGTCGGAATACGGCTTCTATGCCAAGGGTGATTATAAAGATCCTACCGGTATTTTCGAGCGGAAGGACGGCGCGAGTATGTCTCGGTTGCGCTATAAGGGATATTGCGTGGAAAAAGGCGTACCCGAATTAAAAGGGCTGCCCCATGTGCGAAAGGGCGACGAAACGCTCGTCATAACGCTCAAAGACGATTTTTCGGATATCGAAGTCGATTTGTATTATACCGTCTGCGAAAATTCGAACGTGCTTACGCGCAACGCCGTAATCCGCAACGTCGGCAAAGAGCCCATAATGTTAAAAAGGGCGTTCTCTTTCCGCGCGGAGCTTGCGAACGGAGAATATAAATTGCTGCGTCTTGCGGGCAGATGGGGGCAGGAACGTATTCCCGAAATTGCGCCCGTTGCCCACGGGGTAACGCGGCTTCATTCGTTGCGTGGCTCGTCGTCGCATCAGACAAACCCGTTTATGGGAATTTTGAAAGAGGGTTGCGGTGAGGAACAGGGTGAGTGCTACGGCGTACAGCTCGTGTACAGCGGTTCGTTTGCATTGACGGCGGAATGGAGCAAATACGGCGCGCTCACCTTGCAGGGTGGGATCAACGAAACAGGTTTTTGTTGGGAGCTTTGCGGCGGCGAAAGTTTTGTAACGCCGCAGGCGTTGCTTACATATTCCAATACGGGCATGGGCGGGATGTCTCGCGAGATACACGACTTTTTGCGCGAGAGAATCGTTAATCCCGCTTATGCGTTCAAGCACCGCCCCGTGGTGATCAACAACTGGGAAGCAACCTATTTTAATTTCGACAACGAAAAGCTCTGTCATATTATCGACGAGGCGGCAAAGCTCGGAATCGATACTTTCGTTTTGGACGACGGTTGGTTCGGCGGACGCGTCGACAGCGATTTTGCGGGGCTTGGGGATTGGGTCGTCAACGAGGAAAAATTAAAGGGCGGATTGAAAACGGTATCCGAATGTTGTAAAAAACACGGCATGAAATTCGGACTGTGGTTTGAGCCAGAAATGGTGAACGAGGACAGCGATCTTTTCCGTGCGCATCCCGACTGGGCTTTGTGCAAAGCGGGAGTAGAGCCAATGCGCAGCCGTCAGCAGCTCGTGCTTGATTTTACGCGCAAAGAAGTCGTGGATTATATCTTCGGCGCGGTCGGCAAAGTGATACGCGAAAACGATATTTCCTATATAAAATGGGATATGAACAGATATGTGAGCGAATGTTATTCCGCTTCACTTCCCGCACGTCGTCAGGGTGAGGTTATGCACCGCTATATATTGGGCGTGTACGATCTGGCGCAGCGGCTCTTGAACGAATTTCCCGATTTGTTCATCGAAGGCTGTGCGGGTGGCGGCGGAAGATTCGACGCAGGGATGCTGTATTATTTCCCGCAGATCTGGACGAGCGACGATTCGGACGGTTACGAGCGTACGAAAATTCAATGGGGTACTTCGCTTTGCTATCCGCTCTCTTCTATGAGCTGTCACGTTTCCGTTTGTCCCAATCATCAAACGGGCAGAACGGTGCCGTTCGATACGCGCGGCAGGATCGCTTCACTCGGCGCTTTCGGCTACGAACTCGACGTTACAAAAATGACGGAAGAGGAAAAAGAGGGCGTAAAAGCGCAGATCGAAGCTTACAAGCGTATTGACGATTTGGTTTTAAGCGGTGATCTCTATCGTTTGTCTAACGCATTGGAAAGTAATTATTTTTGCGTGCTCGTTGTAAGAAAAGATAAGGGTGAGGCTTATGTAGTGGGAGAACGCGGCTTGTGTATTCCGTATTGGAGCGATAAATACTATCCGCGTATTCGATTGTACGGGCTCGACGATAACGCCGATTATGAAATCGAAGAACTCGGAGCGGTGTTAAGCGGAGGCGCGCTTCAACGAGTGGGGCTTTCTTTGCCTAAAACGGGCGACTTCGGCAGTTGGGTGTGGCACTTAAAAAAGATAAAATAGGGAACTCATTATATGAAAAGATTTCGGAATCATCAGCAGAAAAGTTATTATTGCACATGGCTTGCGCAGAATTTTATTGCGGCGGAAGCGGGCGCGGAACGCGTTGCCGTACGTCCCGAATTTACGGGTGATCAGGGTGCGAACTGTGCGCGTGATAAAATAAACGAGCACACCGTGTTTGGCAAGGGCGGTATGGCAACGATCAATGCCCGCAAAGATCTTTATTTCGTTTTAGACGATGGTTGGGACGTGCCTTTCGATTTCGATCCCTATGCGCATAAAGATTATTTCGGTTCGCTCGAAGTGAATGAACAGCGTTTTTCGGGTGCGAAAGGTAATCCTGCGGAAAGATTGCAATATTTGAACGAACGCGCAAAGAGTTTAGGCTGGAAAGGAATCGGCATCTGGGTTGCGGCGCAAAAGTGCGGCAAGGACTATAACTTACCCTTTTCCGAAGCGGATAAGGAATATTGGCGGGAACGTATTCTTTGGTGCAAGCAGGCGGGCGTTACGTATTGGAAAGTGGATTGGGGCACTTGTGAGCGCGATAACGAATTTCGCAAGTTTTTAACCGAAACAGCGGGGAAATTATATCCCGAGCTTACGGTGGAACAGGCGATTTGTTGTCCGCCCGTCAACGGAGATACCGAGTCGTTGCAGCGCGGAGAGTGCGGAAGATTTCAAGACGATAAAAAAACAAGCGAGCTTTCCAAGCAAGTCGTGGCGTATAGCGAGGTGTTCCGCACTTACGACGTAACGCCCCATTTTTCGATAGCGAGTACGTTAGACAGGGGGGCGTTTTTACTGCCGTTTGCCAAAGGCTATTTGAATGTGGAAGACGAGTTGTATCTCGCGGCGGCACTTGGCTGTCAGATGGGGGTTATGCGTTCGGTTTACGGAAAGAATTTGGATATTTGGGACGACAGCGACAGATTGCAGGAGGCGGATGCCGCACTTGCTTGGCAAAAAATTGCACCGCCTTTCATAGGCGGAAATGTTGAAACGAGCGAAGAGGTGCTTACGGATGAGTGGACGTTTCGGGAAAACGAGTTTTGGTATCAACCGATCAACGGACGGACGATTCGTCAGGGCGCGCCTTCCGCTGTTTCGCGCAACGCGCCGTTGCCAGAAGTGAAAGAAGGGAAAGCGGGGGCAAAACCGTTCGTCGCCTGTTCGCTCAATCAAGGTGCATATGCCGTTGCCGTGTTTCCGCGTACGTTGAACGGAAAGCGGAGTTACGTTGGCGGAAAGATCGTTTGTTCTCTACACGAAATGCCCAAGCAAATTGCGCTGTTCGGCGTTGCCGATTATTTCGAAATTGCGTGGGAAGATGGAAAAGCGGTAAATGTTACGGCGTCGAGCCTGCTCGGCGGGAATGAAACCGAAATTTCGCTGTCTGAAGCGGGCAATCGCTTTTTTATCGGGGCGGAAAAAATGAAAAAAATATGGAATGCGGACGACCAATCCGCCCCGGCAGTGATGATTAACATAGATATGAAAACTGATGCTTGAAATTTTCGGGAGAAAGATAATCATCAGCCTTTAATTTATATTAGGAGATGAAAAATGAAGAAACAAATTTATTTAGGCGCGGCGTACTATCCTGAATTATGGGCTGAGGGCGAGATAGAAAAGGACATCGCGCGTTGTAAAGAAACAGGCATAAATTGCTTGCGTGTGGGAGAATTTGCCTGGGGAAAAATGGAGGAGAAAGAGGGAATGTACGATTTTGCATGGCTTTTGCGTATTGTGGAAAAGCTATGGGAAAACGACATCGCAACCGTTCTGTGTACGCCCACGGCAACGCCGCCCAGATGGATGCTCAATAAATATCCGGAAATTCGGCGCGTTATGCCCGATTTGATCCGCTCGGACGTATCGTCACGCTGCCACGTGTGCAAATCGTCCGAAACGGCACGGATTCTGAACAAGCGTATCGTCACCGAAATGGCAAAAGCGTTTTCGGGAGTGAAGGGAATCATCGGTTGGCAGATAGACAACGAATTGTTTCCTTATGGCGACGGTTGTTTTTGCGAAAACTGTAAAAAAGGTTTCCACAGTTACTTAAGAGATAAATTCGCCTGTATCGAAAAACTAAACAAGGCTTGGGGAATGTCGCGGTGGTCGTTGGAGTATCACTCGTTTGAGGAAGTCGAACCGCCGTATCCCACCCAATGGAGGCATCCGTCGCTCAGGAAAGCGTGGTGGGATTATCAGTGCCGATTGATCAAAACTTTTACCGATGAACAAGCAGAAATTTTACATAACTACGGTTGCGAAAACGTCGGCACGAATATGATGCAACGCAATTCACTGTCGTATTATCATCTGAATGAGAAATTAGACGTTGCGCAGTATAATCATTACGACACAGCCGAGCGTTTACCCGATACGGCGTTTGCCTACGATTTCGTACGGAGTATCAAAGATAAACCGTTCTGGATTATGGAAACGCAGGTCGGCTGGAATGGAAGCGAGTACGCGGAGAGCGGCTATCGACCCGTAGGGAACTGCTATGCGAATACCTGGTTGCCGGTTGCAAAGGGTGCGGAAATGAATTTGTATTGGCTGTTTCGCGCGCACCCGAACGGGCATGAGATCGGGCACGGCGCGCTGTATTCTTCGGCGGGGAGAAGTTACCGTGTGAGCGAAGAGGTGAAACAGGCGGCAGAAGGTTTCAAAAAGTGTGAAGAATTTTTAACGGGTACTGATGTTAAAAGTAAAATCGCATTACATTATTCGAGTACGGCGTATAACGATTTGGAATGCGCCCCCTTGCTCAAAGATTTTAACTACCGTGAAACGCTGATAAAGAAATACTACGCGGCGTTCCGCCATTACAATGTGGACGTCGTTGACACACAGCATTCGCTTGACGGTTACGAAGTCGTTGTATCGCCTTTTTTGGTGTGTGCCGACGAGAACGGTTTCAAAGAACGTATCATCGAATGGGTAAAAAACGGCGGTACATGGATAGTCGGACCGATGAGCGATATCATGGACGGCAACGTAAGCAAATACAAGTATGCTCCGTATAGCTTTTTGGAAGAATTTGCAGGGGTATACACGAAGTATCAAAAACCGCTCGATAACGAGATCTATCAGGCGCAGTGGACGAGCGGCGGCGAGTGTGCTGTTTCGATATGCTACGACGCTTACGAATGTAAAGAGGGAACGGAAAGCCTTGCTCACTATACGGCGTGCGAGTTTGCGCCGCTGTCGGTGATTACCGAACGAAAAGTCGGCAAGGGCAAAGTCGTCCTTGTAGGGAGCGTTATTTCTCACAAGGATCTTTTGAGGCTTGTAAACAGAGCGCCGATTGCGGAAGCGAGCGGGAACGTGGTACTCACCGAGCGCACGGCAAATGACGGGAGTGTGTCGGGAATCATTGCGGTGGAAACGGAAAATAAGAGTGGTTATGTGATCCTTAACGGTGAATATATCGACCTAATCACGGGCGAGACTTGTTCGGGAAAAATCGAATTTCAACCATATCAAGTAAGAGTAATGAAAAAAAATATGATTGATGCCGATATAGAGAAATTTAAGTAAAGCGTAAAAAATTTGATAGGTAATTTGAAATGACGGATTTGAAACAAGTTCAGGATCTAATCGAATATGCGAAAGAGAAACTGGAACTTTCGGAACGAGACGCGGTTTATAAATCGAACCGAATTTTGGAACTTTCGGAAGGATTAGACGGAGCGGAATCGGAAGACGTGATTTATGGCGAACTATCGCTTTTGCCGTCGGAAATCGACAGGCGGTTCTTGTCAATTATGCAAGAGAGCGGCAGCAAAGCCTCGACGGACTGGCTGTACCGTTATTGCGTCAATAATAAGTACGTCAAAAAAGCCGTGCTTGATAAAAATCCGCGTTTCGATACCGAAAACGGGCTTACGATAACGATCAACAAAGCGAAGCCCGTATTCCGCGATCCGAAGAAAGCCATGGCAGGCAATTCGGTGGAAGGCGGCTTTGCGCAATGCGTGATCTGCCGCGAGAACGAGGGGTTCGGCGCAAGGAACAAGCGGAATCTGCGTACGGTATCGTTAAAATTAGGCGGAAAAGACTGGTTTTGGCAGTATTCGCCTTACGGGTATTTCAACGAACACGGCATAGCGGTCAATTGCGAACATATTCCCATGCACATAGACAGGCAGACGATAGAGAACCTTTTGGACTTTGTAGATAAATTCCCGCATTACTTTATCGGCTGTAACGCGCCGTTGCCGAGAATAGGCGGCAGCGTGTTGGCACACGACCACTATCAAGGCGGAGGGGAAGTTCTGCCGTTGCACAGAGCGAAAATCAAGATGCCGCTCAAAGATAAAAAGTATCCCGATATGCTTGTCGGCATATTGGACTGGCCGGGAACGGTACTCCGTATTGCGAGCGCTAACCGCGATGAGACCATTGAGGCGGGCGACAGATTGCGCGAGGCGTGGGTAAAATACAGCAATCCCGAATTGGGAATAATAGAAGAAGATGAAAACGGCGTACATAACGCCATAAGTCCCACGGTTATAAAGACGGTACAGGGCTATGAGATGAACGTGATACTGCGCTCTAACATAACGAACGAAGAATATCCGGACGGCGTATTTCACGCGCACCCCGAATACCATTCTATAAAAAAAGAGAGCATAGGACTAATAGAGGCGCAGGGGCTGTTTATACTTCCCGGCAGACTGGAAGAAGAATTGACGGCGGTAGAAAGATTGATAGAAAACAATCAGTCTTTATCCGAAGAATATTCTCAATTTCGTTTAGTATACAATGAAACGAAAGCGTTATATGAAAGCGGAAAGTATACGAATATACATAAGGCAATGCAGGAGGAATTGGGCAGCATTTGCTATCGCATTTTAGAGAATACGGCAGTATTCAAAAAAGAAGAAGATTTCATAAACTTTTTGAAAACGGCAGGTTTTGAAAAATGAAAGAATACGAATACAGAGTGAGCGCGGCCGGGCGGATAAACCTTATAGGTGAGCATATAGACTACTGCGGGGGCAAGGTAATGCCTGCGGCGATATCGCTTAAAAACACGGTGTATATAAGACCGAACGGCACGAATCAGATCAATTTGACGTGGACGACTTTGCCAGATAAAGTAACGCTCGATATAGACAAGTTAGATAGTTACAGGGACTTGAAGTACGGTAACTATCAGGCGGGCGCGGCGTTAATGTGGCAGAGAGCGGGGCATAAAGTGCTCGGTTGTGATATGTTGCAGGACTGCACAGTTCCGTTCGGTTCGGGCTTGTCAAGTTCTGCGGCGATCGAGGTAAGTACGATTGCCTCGCTTGCGACGATTGCCAGCGAACCTTTGGATAAGGTAGATGTAGCGTTAAAGGCACAGCAAGCGGAAAGAGAATATGCGGGCGTCAACTGCGGAATTATGGATCAATACGCTTCGGCTTGCGGGAAAAAGGATATGGCGATGCTGCTCGATTGCGCAACGCTGGAATGCGAGTATCTGCCGCTTGCGCTGGGGGACTATGCGCTTGTGATTGCCGATTGTAAAAAACCGCACAGCCTTGTAGCGAGCAAGTACAACGAGCGCAGGCAGGAAACGGAAGCGGCGCTGAAACTGTTACAACAATATATGGACGTTTCCGCACTTTCAGAGATCACGCTTGCACAGTTTCGGGTTTACGGCGCCGCACTGCCGACTGTTCTGAAAAAACGCGCGGAGCATGTGGTAAGCGAGTGTGAGCGCGTGAATATGGCGGCAAAGGCTTTGCAAGCGGGGAATATGGAACGGCTCGGGATGCTGTTGAACCTTTCGCATCGTTCGCTTTCCGAACTGTACGAAGTGACCGGCGAAGAACTGGATGCCTTAGTTGCGGCAGCGCAGAATCAGGACTGCTGTCTCGGTTCGCGTATGATCGGTGGAGGATTTGGCGGCTGTACGATTTCGCTGGTGAAAAAAGAGCAAACGGAAGAATTTCAAGAAAAAGTATATAACGAGTATCTCAAGCAAACAGGGTACGGCGCAAAGTTTTACGAAACGGAAGTTTCGGACGGAATCATAACGGAGAAACTGTAATATGACCACGAATCCGTTATTCGGTTCGCGTTTTAATCTTAAATGAAAGGAGAGAAAATTTGACGATGAAAATATTAGTGACGGGCGGAGCGGGATATATCGGTTCGCATACTTGCGTAGAGTTGTTGGGTGGGGGATATGACGTGGTGGTTATAGACAACTACGACAATTCTTCGCCCGAAAGTATCAAAAGAGTACAGGCGATTACGGGCAAACAAGTATTTTTATATGAAGGCGACGTGCGTGACGGCGCGCTGTTGGATAAGATTTTTACCGAACACGAAATCGACTGGGTGATCCATTTTGCAGGCTTGAAAGCGGTGGGAGAAAGCTGTGCGAAGCCCATTGAATATTATAACAATAACTTATACGGAACGCTTGTGCTGACTGACGCGATGAGAAAACACGGCTTTAAAAAAATCGTGTTTTCGTCGTCGGCAACGGTGTACGGCGATCCCGAGGTACTGCCGCTGACGGAAGACTGCAAGACGGGCGGAACGACCAATCCCTACGGGACGAGCAAATATTTTCAGGAAATCATGTTGAATGATATTTACAAGTCTGACAATGCGTGGACGGTGGTACTGCTGCGGTATTTCAATCCGGTGGGCGCGCACGAAAGCGGGCTGATCGGCGAAGATCCGCAGGGCATTCCCAACAACCTGACGCCTTACATTGCAAAAGTGGCGATAGGAGAGCTGAAGGAGATCGGCGTATTCGGCAACGATTATAATACCCCTGACGGAACGGGAGTAAGGGACTATATTCACGTCGTGGATCTTGCGAAAGGTCACGTTGCGGCGATTGAAAAGATACAAACGAGCGGGGTATATACCTATAATCTCGGAACGGGCGTGGGATACAGCGTATTGGATGTGATCCGCGCATTTGAAAATGCGTGCGGACATTCACTGCCGTATGCGATAAAGCCGAGACGTGCGGGAGATATCGCGGCTTGCTATGCGGATGCGGGCAAGGCAAAACGCGAACTCGGTTGGGAGGCAAAACTCGGTATAGACGAAATGTGTTCAAGTCTTTGGAACTGGCAGAAAAAGAATCCGAGTGGGTATAAAGAGAAAAATTAAAAGTATTATAAATGAACTAAAATATGTTATTTGGATGAAGTATCAATTACAGGTTGTATCAACCGAGGAGGAAAATGAAAAAATGCGTTGGAGACAGGACCGCAAATCGCTGCTGATTAAAAGCAGCGACAGCAAATAAAGCAAACAGCGGTATAAGGGGATTAAGAGATACATACAGCATAAGGCACTTGTAAAGCGAAATGGGTCGCTTTGCAAGCGCCTTTTTTCTTACTTAAAAAAATAGATTTAAGCCGATACGCGCGCCGCCTGTTCGGGTTTTGAAAATCAAAATTTCAAAATTCAAAACAGGAGGACTGGTAAATGGCAACAATCAAATACACTTTTGCGGACGGACATTCGGAAGATGTGGAAGTCACGGAAGAATTCAAGCGCGAATACGAATTTTTACTCGTGCGCGAACAGGCTTTGCATTGGAAAGAAATGAAACAGAAAGAACGAGCCAGACTTCGTTGCGTGAAAGATCTATCGTTGGATAAATTCGGCGAGGACGGCTACGATTTGCCTGCGGATAATCCCGATCCGCTCGAAAGGCTTATTCAAAAAGAGGAACGCCGCGAATATTACCGAAAAATCCTTTCTTGCCTTACTGAAAAGCAACGGCAAGCCTATATACTATTTCATCTCAAAGGCTACAAAAAAGTACAAATTGCCGCTATGTTACATATCGACGAGAGATCGGTTAGGAGGCGCTTGGATTGGGCGCAAAAAAGAATTATAAAAAATTTTTTGAAAAATAGCCGATTTTGATGCGATTTTGTCCACGGATATATG
>ERZ1643247.1760-NODE-1760-length-18704-cov-19.525819_pt1 | contig 18704 bp, 18 predicted proteins | sample MGYA00579264_ERZ1643247 | MGnify/ENA primary metagenome ERZ1643247 (study PRJEB29033, sample SAMEA4952262) | chicken gut metagenome | biome: Broiler Chicken; feature: Gastrointestinal Tract; material: Caecum | place: Ireland | collected 2018 | study: Broiler... | reverse complement strand
CACGGCGCTGCGGAATTTGGAGCCGGATTTTTTCTGCAAAAAGCATCCCTCCCTTAGGGCTTGTTTGAAAATTGGCGATGTGTCCAGCGGCGAGGAATTTTGGGCCGCTGGCAAGCAATTTTTTTGCGGGAATCCTGACGGATTTCAAGGAAAAATTGCGCCGTCCAGCGGTCAAAAGACCCGTCGATTGGGCATGTTGACATGTTTCAAACAAGCCCTGGCCATAGTCTGCCAGGGGAGGGATGCTTTTATGCGCGCAGGCCGGCCAGGGCCAGCACCACGTCGCCGGCCAGCATGAGGCCGGCCGCCGGGGGCACCCAGGCCACGCTGCCGGGAACGGAGCGGCGGCCGGGGGGCGGGGCCTCGGTCTGGATGGGCGCCCGGGGCTCCTCCGGCGACCAGAGCACCCGGTGGTGGACGATGCCCCGGGCCCGCAGCTCCTTGCGCACCACCCGGGCCAGGGGACAGCCCTCGGTTTTGGACAGGTCGGAGATGCGGAACAGGGAGGGATCCAGCTTGTTGCCGGTGCCCAGGGAGGAGATGATGGGGATCCCCCGGGCCAGGGCGGTCTCGATCAGATCCAGCTTGCAGGACACCAGATCGATGCAGTCCACGATGTAGTCGTAGGGGACGGCAAAGAATTTCTCCCGGCTGGCGGCCTCGTACTTCTCCGCCAGCACGGTAAGGCGGCAGGCCGGGTTGATCTGGGAGATGCGCTCCGCCATGGCGGCGGCCTTGGGCATGCCCAGGGTGGACTCCAGGGCCTCCGCCTGGCGGTTCAGGTTGGTGAGGCCCACGTCGTCGTGATCCACCAGGGTGAGGGCGCCCACGCCGGAGCGGGCCAGGGCCTCGGCGCACCAGCTGCCCACGCCCCCCAGGCCGAACACCGCCACGTGGGCGGCGGCCAGCCTCTCCATGGCCTGGGGGCCCAGCAGCATCTCTGTCCGCAGAAATCGCTCGTCCATATACAGCTTCCTTTCAAAAAAGCGGACGGAGCGTGGCCCCGTCCGCTTTTTTCATGCTTGTTCCGCAGCTCAGCCCACGTAGTTGATGCCGCTGCCCTCGGTGGCCTCCAGGCCGTCCTGGATCTCGGTGAGCCACGCGTTATAGTCGGTTCCCCGCAGGGAGCTGTCCGCCGTGTTCTTCCACACCGGGTCGTCCCAGCTCTGGAAGTAGATCACGTGCCAGCCCTGCTGGCCGTCCTGGGGGTTCTCCAGCACGGTGGTGTCGCCCTCCTGGCGGGCCTCGTCAAAGATCCAGTCGTTGAAGGCCTCAAACATCTGGCCCTCATAGACCTGCTCATACAGGCCGCCGTTGGTGTTGGAGCCGGTGTCGTCGGAGTACTCATTGGCCAGCTCGCCGAAGGACTCGGCGGTCTTGTCGCCGGCCTCCCACTGGGCCAGCAGATCCTCGGCCTCCGCCTTGGCGGCGTCCAGGGCCTCCTGGGTGGGGATCTGGCTCTCGTCCACGTCCTCGGTGGACTCGTCGTCCTCCTGGGTCAGCTCGGCCTGGATCAGGATGTGGCGGATGTCCACGGTGGGCGTCTCGTCACGATAGCGATCCATGAACAGCACCACATAGTAGCCGGTGCTGCTGGAGGTGGTGCTCTCCGCCACGGTCACGTCGCCGGCGGTGCGGCCGGCATCCTGCATCCACTCCGAGTAGCTGGAGGCCAGGCCGCTGCCCACGGTGGTACGCAGGGGGCTGTAGGTGTCCACACTGTCCTCGCCCACATAGTCGGCCAGCAGCTCGCCGAAGGCGGCGGCCTTGTCGTCGGCCTCATTCAGGGCGGCGGCAAAGGCGTCGGCCTGGGCCTTGGCCTCCTCCAGGGCGGCGGCGCTCTCCTCCTCGGTGGGCTCCACAGTATTGCCCTCCTCGTCGGTGGTGGACTCGGCGGTGCCGTCGATAAAGGCATAGTAGTACTGGAAGGTATCCAGGGTGTCGGCGTTCTCCTCGTAGTAGGTCTGGATCTCCTCGTCGGTATAGGTCAGGCCGTCGTACACGCTGTTGGAGTAGCCGTAGGCCAACTGGGCCCGCTCCAGGCAGGCGCGGTAGGCGGAGGGGGTCATATACCGGCCGAAGCGGACCTTCAGATAGCCGGCCAGGTTGCGGCCGTACTGCTCGGCGGTCTGGCGCATGGACTCGATCGCCTCGTCAACGGTGGCCTGGTCCTCCTCGGTCATGGTATAGCCGGCCTCGTCGGCAGCGTTGAGCAGGGCGGTCTGGCTGGTCAGGGCGGTCACGGCCTGATCCAGGAAGTAGTCGTGGTAGGTCTGGGTCTGGGCCTCATCCCGGTACTGCTCGGCGGGATCCACGCTGGCGTCAAAGCTGGACGCGCCGTACAGGCTGTACTGATACTCCGTCTGCACGGCGCTGTCGTAGTAGTACATCACGTCGGTGACGCTGTAGTCCCGGCCGCCCACGCTGACGGCCGCCTCCCGGCGCTGGAAGATGCCGGAGTGCCATACCAGCAGGATCACCACCAGGACGGCGACGATCACGCCGATGACCGTATACAGAACCGCCTTGCGCTTGGCGGCCTTCTGCTCCTGGAGCTCCTTCCGCTGGGTCTGGGTGAGCCCCTTGTTGGGGTCGCTCTGGCGCGTTTTCTTTTCTCTGGATGCGCTCATTTGTAGCTTCAGTCCTCTCAGTAATCTCCCCCGCAGAGGCGGGGTTTCCGTAGACGTTCAAATATTATACAGGAAAAACCCCGCCCGCGCAAGAGGAAAAGCAGGTTTTACAGTTTATTCAAACAGAGGAAAAAGAAAAAGCCCCACGAAGCTTCCGCTTCGTGGGGGCCCCGCTCTGGCCGTGCGAGCCCACTTAAAACCTGCACAAAATGGCAGGTGGGTTGCCTCCACGGCGCTTCGTCGCTTCCAACTTCCAGCCGCACCTCGGAGGGGGGCCGGGAGGCCTGCGGTTCACGCCGTGAGTTCTGGCATCCCGTTTGAGAGATGTGGGTTTAAATAGAGCCCGTCACGCACCGAGCAGGAAAATTTGTGTCCTTGTCAGTCCCCTTCGTCCTCGTCGGCAAAGAGGGACTCCATAAACTGCTGGTAGACCGCCTCCAACTCCTCGTCGCTGTCCAGGGTGGAGAGCTGCTCCTCCCCGTTTACCAGCACGGTCTTGAGGATGATGAGGCCGTAGTCCTCCTCCTCCCCGTCGGCGGGCTCGCCGTCCTGTCCGGCGGCCACGGCGGGGAAAAAGGCCATGTAGGTCTGGCCGTTGTACTCCAGGGTGTCCAGATGCTCCAGCTCAAATTCATTGCCGTCCTCGTCGGTGACGGTGATGAAATCCGGGCCAAATTCTTCACTCATATCGGCTACCTGCCTTCCGTTTCTTCCTGCTCTATTGTATCCCGTCCCGGCCCAAAATGCAAGAGTGTGGACAGCCAAATTTTTCATCCGGGGGCATTTGGCCCCCGAAACGACTGAAAAAACATGAAATCAACGGGGAAAATCCCCGGATTTTTCGCAGATAAATCATAAAATTATTCTAAAGCAGGGTATGATTAGGGTGGACAAGCGGGCAGATCATGGTATAATAGGCGCAAGGCGCCGTACCATGCGGCGCCGGACTTGCACCCATCCACCCGCGCTCACCGATTTACGGAGGTGTTCTTTTGGCTACAACATCCAATCAGGCCCCGCAGCCCGGACGGAAGCGGCCGCGCAGGCAGCGCTCCACCGCGGCGACGGTGGCCGTCACCATAGGCAAGGTGGTCGGCACCCTGCTGCTCATCGGGATCATCACCGCGGTGATTCTGATCTGCTTCGCCGCCTGGTACATCCAGACGGTGATCATCCCCCAGGCCCACGTCGAGGCCAACTTCGTCATGGATCAGACCAGCATCATCTACTATGAGGATCCCAACACCGGGGAGTATGTGGAGCATCTCTCCCTCCACGGCGATGAGAACCGCATCCTGGTGGACTATGAGGACATCCCGGAGGACATGATCAAGGCCACAGTGGCCATCGAGGATCGAACCTTCTGGGAGCACCACGGCGTCAACTGGCGCCGCACCCTCTACGGCGTGATCCTCATGTTCACCGGCCAGGACATCCAGGGCGGCTCCACCATCACTCAGCAGCTCATCAAGAACTTCACCGGCTATGACGATGTGACGGTGAAGCGGAAGATCCAGGAGATCTTCACCGCCCTGGATTTTGAGAAGAACTACTCCAAGGAGCAGATCCTGGAGTGGTACCTCAACTACATCTATCTGGACGATACCTGCAGCGGCGTGGCCACGGCGGCGGAGCACTATTTCGGCAAGGATCTGTCGGAGCTCTCCCTGGCCGAGTGCGCCAGCATCATCTCCATCACCAACAACCCCACCATCTACGGCCCCAACTCCAACGTGCGCATGACCAACGAGGACGGCGAGGTGACCACCGGGCGGGAGCGCAACAAACAGCGCCAGGAGCTGGTGCTCTGGACCATGTGGGACCAGGGGATCATCACCGAGGAGGAGTACCAGGCCGCCGTGGCGGAGGAGCTGGTCTTTGTCTCTGACGTGGACGAGGAGGAGCCCGCCACCATCTACAACTGGTACGATGAGCAGGTCATCTCCGACGTGATGAACGATCTGATGGAGCAGTACGGCTACTCCAGCCTGGTGGCCTCCGACATGGTGTATTCCGGCGGCCTGCGCATCTACGCCTGCGTGGATCAGAATGTTCAGAGCATTGTGGAGTCGGTGTACTCCGACCGGAGCAACCTGGATCTCACCAGCAACTCCGGCCAGGAGATCCAGTCCGCCATCGTGATTGTGGATCCCGAGGGCAACATTGTGGGCCTGGCGGGCGCCCTGGGGGACAAGACCACCAACCGGGGCTGGAACTACGCCAGCCGCTCCCGGCGGCAGCCCGGCTCCTCCATCAAACCTCTGAGCGTCTATGCCCCCGCCCTGGAGGCCGGGCTCATCACCCCCGCCTCCGTCTTTGACGACTACCCCGTCCAGGTGCTGGGCGGCAGAGCCTGGCCCCTGAACAACCCCCAGACCTATCGGGGCCTGGTGACGGTGGCCGATGCCCTGCGGGTGTCCTCCAACCCCGCGGCGGTGCGGGTGCTGCAGATGCTGGGCTTTGAGAACTCCTTCAACTTCATGCAGGACAATTTCCACATCGATCTGGAGGAGGGGCTGGAGGTCAACGGCGAGATCAAGAACGACCTGGGCTCCAGCCAGCTGGCCCTGGGCGGTCTGACCAACGGCGTGCGGGTCATCGACATGGCCACCGCCTACTCGGTCTTCCCCCGGGACGGCCTGTATATCGAGTCCCGCACCTATACCCAGGTGACCCGCATCGCGGAGGACGGCACCGAAGAGGTGATCCTGGACAATACCAACCGGGAGCCGGAGGCGGTGCTCTCCAGCGAGACCACCTACTATATCAACGACATGCTCAAGGACGTGGTCACCGGCGGCAACGGCGCCACCGGCACCGCCGCCCAGATCTCCGGCATGACCGTGGCCGGCAAGACCGGCTCCACCAACTCCAACACCGACCGGTGGTTCGTGGGCTACACCCCCTACTACACCGCCGCGGTTTGGGTGGGCTATGACACGCCGGAGCGCATCTACGCCAGCGGCAACCCGGCCGTCACCATGTGGGAGAAGGTCATGAGCCAGGTGCACGAGGGCCTGGAAAACAAGGACTTCACCCAGCCGGACGGGCTGGTCACGGTGCAGATCTGCCGGGACAGCGGCCTGCGGGCCAGCGAGGCCTGCCTCAACGACCCCAGGGGCAGCCGGGTGCAGAGCATGACCCTGTTCGCCGACGACGTGCCGGCGGAGACCTGCGCCATGCACGTGTCGGTGGAGGTCTGCACCGCCAGCCCGGTGCTGGACAGCAGCGGCACCGCCATCGAGGGTCTGTACCACCTGGCCGGGGAGTTCTGCCCCCGGGAGGCGGACGAGAGCCTGGGCATCACCGAGGGCACCGTCCAGACCATCGGCATTCTGGACTACACCCGGGAGCTGGTGGGCGGCGTGAGCTCCCCCGACGGCAACTACTTCAAGAGCTTCCTGGACGCCCAGGGCACCTGCGACGTCCACACCACCGCTCCGGAGCCTGTGGAGCCGGCGGGCTACGATCCCAACAGCTTCGACATCACGGATCCCTCCACCTGGCCGCCGGTGAACGACCCCCGGTATGAGAACTTCGACCCGGAGAACCCGGCCACCTGGCCCACGCCGGAGCCGGAGGAGACTCCCGGCACCGAAACCCCGGGCACCGGGGAGACCACCACGCCGGACACCACGCCTGCCCCGTCTCCCACTCCGGCGGAGACGCCGGGCAGCGAGCCCTTCATTCCGGCCTCCCAATAGCAGGCAAAACCGCCCAGGGAGAAAGCCTCGCAGAGTCCCGTCCTCCGCAGAGGACGGAATAAAATCACAATCTGTCATTTCCGGCGACATGCGCGTCGGAAATGACACTTCTCATGGCGGAAGGGGTGATTTTTTCGTAAGAAACCGAACCCCTTCCGCCATGCAGCTTCCTCAAAAAAGTGGCTGGAGCCACTTTTTTGACTCGCAAAAACCGCCCCGCCGGCACAGCCGGCGGGGCGGTTCCTTTTTAGGCTCCGATTCAGGTCTGATCCGGGGTCAGAACCCCGGTATAGGCGTCCACATAGTAGGAGCCGCTGTCGGTGTCGATGCGCCACACCGGGGTGAGCTCCACCGGCCGGGCGGCCCCGCTGAGGAGGTAGCCCGCCGTCATGCCGTCCACCCGGCCGCAGACATAGCCCCCCTCGTTGATGCCGCTGAGGAAGCGAACCAGGATGGAGGCGGCGGACAGGGGCTCCCCCCGGGCAGAGGCCTGGGTGGAGGTGCCGGAGAGGCGGCTGCCCTCCAGGTGTACCAGCTCGTCCCCCTCCCATGTCAGGACAACGCGGCAGGAGAATACCGGCACGTCCTCCCACTCCTGGTGGAAGGTCAGGAGAACCTGGCCCGAGGCCTCGTCCCGCTCCTCTGTCTCCAGCGCGCCATGGAAGCCGATGCGCTCCAGGCAGGCCTGAGATGCGTCGGCGTGGGAGCGGTCGTGCTCCTTCACCCAGGCTCCCGGCTGAAAGGTGACGGAAAAGGTGCCGTTCATGGAGAACTCCGCCGTCCCCCCCTCTCCCACATAGAGCTGGCGTACCTCGTTCTCCCCCTGGCGCTCCGCGCTTCCCAGCAGGGTCTGGGCCACCTGGGCCTCGCTCTCCCGGTCACGGGTGACCGTCAGGGGCACGAGGCTGGTATCCGCCGGCAGCCGCTCCGGGCCGAAGGTGATGCCGTTCTGCTCCAGCACGTCGATGGCCGCCTGACGGGTCTCCTCCGCATAGCGGGCGCTGCGGCTCCCCTGGAGCCCGGCCAGGAGCAGGAGGCACACATTGACGCACACCAGCAGGAGCAGAATGATGTTTTTCAGCTTGGGCCATTCCATGGCGCACTCCTATCTGGCGACCCAGCCGGCCTGGACTGTGTCGCCGCCGTTGTCCGTATAGCACAGGAGCAGCTCCCGACCCTCGGGTGACAGGGCGTCCAGGGCGGCGGCGGCCTGCCGCTCCGGGAGCAGAAGGCTGTGCTCCGCGGTCTCCTCATACTCCCGGAAGCGCAGGGTATAGTCGGTGATCTGCCCGTCCTGCACGGTGAAGCGGGCGGCACAGCCGTCCTCGGGCAGCAGAACGGCCGCGCCGTTGAGGCTGTACCCGAAGCTGACCGTCACGGCCCCGTCCCCGCCCGTCTCCACGCCGGCCAGATAGAGCCTGGCCGCGCCGCAGGTGCGGCCCACCGTGTCCGCCGCCAGCCGGCGGGTGGTCTCCACCAGCTCGGTGACGGTGTAGCCGTCCTCCCCCACCGGGTAGCGGGTGGGGAGCTCCTCCGAGGTGTGGTAGGTCACGGTGCCGTCCCCGCCGATCTCCAGGGTCTCCCGGCCCAGGCGCAGCCGCAGGCCGCCGGGAATGGCGTAGATGGCGTCGCTGGACACCTGGAAGGAGAGGGACTCCTGGAGGGCCGAAACGGCGTTGGTGTCGGTTCCGGACAGGGGGGTGGAAGCGCGGAACACCGCCGGGCTGGGGGTGGCGGCGGAGAGCAGCACATAGGGATCCAGCCCGTCATAGCCGCCGCCCTCCTCCAGCTCAAAGACAAAGGAGACGCCGTTGCCGCCGTAGCCGGTGACCAGCTCGTCCATGTGGCCCTCGTAGGCCACCGCCGTCCGGCAGGCATAATACAGGCCGTCTTCCACATTATGATAGTACAGGGAGACCCCGCCGCCATCGTCCCGGGCCACGGCCACCTGCCGGGCGGCGGCGGTGAGGTTGGGATTGCTCCCCCCCTCCACCATCCAGGCGCACAGGGCCTCCAGGGGGATGTCCCCCAGGAAGTCGAACCAGACGCCCGGGGCGCACAGGGCGTCCCGCCACGCCTGCTCCGTCACCTCAGACGGGGCGGCGGCGCTGGAGAGGGCCTCGCTGAGCAGGATGCCCAGGGAGGAGAACATCTGGTCGGTCTGGGCCGTGTCGTACTGGACGGCAAACCGCTCCGAGCCGTCGGAGACGGAGAGCCGCACCGGCTGGGCCGCGGCGGAGGACTGGATGGAGCCGCCCGGATCGCCGGTGGAGACGGTCTGCTCCTGCCGGAACAGGGACGTCAGGTTGTCCAGCCAGCCCCGGGGGCCCTGCCCGGCCAGCTCGTTGAACAGGAGCACCCGGAGGGTGAGGGCCAGGGCGGACAGGGTGAGCAGGACGATGAGCAGGCTCTTGAGCCGCTCCAGCCCGCTGTGCCTGCGGCGGCGGGGATGCTTATTTCCAGCCATGGCCAGGCCCCTCCACCAGCAGCGTGATGCGCACCGTCAGGCCCGGGCCGGGGCGGTCTACCAGCTCGATGGTGCCCTGGTGGCGGTCAATGATCTCCTTGGCGATGGACAGTCCCAGGCCCGTGCCGCCGGACTCCCGGGAGCGGGCCTTGTCCACCCGGTAGAACCGCTCAAAGATGCGCCCCCTGTCCTCCTTGGGGATGCCGATGCCGTTGTCGGCCACCTCCATCCACACCCGCTTGCCCTGCACCCCGGCAGACAGGCGGATGCGCCCCCCGTCGGGGGTGTACTTGATGGAGTTGGACACCACGTTCATCATGACCTGGAGGATCCGCTCCCGGTCGCCCACGATCTCCGGCAGGCTGCCGGGCAGCTCCAGCTCCATGGTGTGGCCGTGGCGCTGGGCCTCCAGCCGGTTGGCCTGGTATACGTCCCGCACCGCCTCCCCGAAGTCGAAGGGGGCCAGGTTCAGCTCCGACCGGCCGGAGTCGAACCGGGACAGGGTGAGCAGATCCTGCACGATGTGGGTCATGCGGTCGGACTCGTTGAGGATAACCCCCAGGAAGTTCTTCTCCGTCTCCGGCGGGATGTCCCCGGCGTTGTCCGCCAGGGTCTCGGCGTAGGAGCGGATGTTGGTCAGCGGGGTGCGCAGCTCGTGGGACACGTTGGCCACGAACTCCCGGCGCATCTCCTCGGTCTTGCGCTGCTCGGTCACGTCGTGGATCACCACCAGCACGCCGCCCAGCCGCTCCTGGTCGAAGGGGGTGAGCAGCAGCTCCAGGCTGCGGCCGTCCACCTCCCGCTCCCCGTCCAGGTAGCCGGGCTGCTCCACCGCCAGCACCCCCTGGAGGGGGGCCACGTCGGAGAACAGGGTGTCATAGCTCTCGCCGCCCCCGATGGGGATGGCCCGGCCCAGCATCCGCTCGGCGGCGGGGTTGGACTGGATCACCGTCCCGTCCCGGGAGAAGGCCACCACGCCGTCGGTCATGTGGAGGAAGAGGGTGCCCAGCTTGGTGCGCTCGTTCTCCACTTCCTCCAGGGTGCGCTTGAGCTGCTGCGCCATGTCGTTGAACGTGCCGGTGAGCACGCCGATCTCGTCCCGGGAGGCCACCTCGATCTTGTGGGAGAAGTCCCCGTCGGCCACCCGCTCGGCGCCCTCGGTAAGCCGCTCGATGGGGGTGGTCAGGGTCTTGGACAGCAGGAAGGACAGCAGCACCGAGATGATCAGGCCGAAGATCAGTGCCTCCACAATCAGGGTGATGAGCTCGCTGTTCAGGGCGGTGGCGTTGGCGCCGTTGTCCAGTACGTAGACGATGTACCGGCTGCCCCCCCGCTCCACCGCCACCGCCACGTCCATGTAGGAGGCGGTGGGGGTGCTGTCGCTGCTGACCTGCTCCCCCGCCAGCACCCGCATCAGGTTGCGGGAGTCGTCGGGCAGATCCTGTCCGGCGCTCTCCTCGTCGGAGCCGGCCAGCCAGTGGCCGTCGGTGCCGTCCAGCACGTAGTATTTCCGGTTCCGGTTGTCAATGCCCAGGGCGCTGTTGGCATTGAGAATATAGGCGATGCTGGAGGCACCGTCCTCCTCCCCCTCAATGGGCGTCCCCAGATCCGTCAGGAAGTCCGGGTCGCCGAAGGCCTCGGACATCTGGGTATAGAAGTCCTGGGTGTAGTAGTTGGCCACCGAGTTGATCAGGAACGCCCCCACCACGGTCATCAGAGACACGATGAGCAGCGTCATGATCAGCATCAGCTTCATGTGCAGGCTGCGAAACACGGGGAGCCCCCCTCCTGAGTGTGGATATTCTGAGCGGCTGCAGGCCCCCGCTCAGGCGTTAAAGTAGTAGCCCAGGCCTCTGCGGGTCACCACAAACTGGGGAGAGGCCGGGTCGTCCTCCACTTTTTCCCGCAGGCGGCGGACTGCCACGTCCACGGCCCGCACGTCGCCCACGTAGCCCTCGTAGTTCCACACGTGCTCCATCAGGGCCTCCCGGGAGAACACCTTCCCCGGCTGGGAGGCCAGGAACTTGAGCAGCTCATACTCCCGCTGGGTCAGCTCCAGGGGCTGGTTGTCCTTGTAGGCCACCATCAGATCCGGATCAATGGCGATGCGGCCGTGCTCAATGCGCTCTCCGCCGCCGGTCTGGGCGGCCCCCGCGGCGGCGGATACCATCTCGTTGCGTCGGATGTTGGCCTTCACCCGGGCCAGCAGCTCCCGCATGGAGAAGGGCTTGGTGATGTAGTCGTCGGCCCCCAGCTCCAGGCCCAGAACCTTGTCGGTCTCCTCCTCCCGGGCGGTGAGCATGATCACCGGCGTGCTCCGGTTCTCCTTGCGGAGGCTGCGGCACACGTCGAAGCCGTTCATTTTGGGCAGCATCAGATCCAGCAGGATCAGATCCGGGTTCTGCTCCAGGGCCAGCTGGAGCCCGGCGGCGCCGTCATAGGCCTCCAGGGTCTCATAGCCCTCCCGGTTGAGGTTGAAGGTGAGAATATCCACAATGTTCTTTTCGTCTTCCACAATCAGAATACGCTTGCTCATCGTATGCTCCCCTTTCCCGTTTACAGGCCCAGCAGCAGCTTGGCCTTCAGCACCAGGGCCACCGTCTTGGCGTCGGTGATCTCCCCGGCCATCACCCGCTCCGCCAGCCGGGCGAAGGGTACCCGCTCCACCTCCAGGAACTCGTCCTCGTCGGGGTGGCACTCCCCCTGGGTCAGCTCCTGGGCCAGATACATGTGCAGCACCTCGCTGGAAAATCCGGGAGAGGCATACAGGCAGCCCAGATAGGTCAGCTTCCCGCAGCGGGCGCCCACCTCCTCCTCCAGCTCCCGCAGGGCGGCCAGGCGGTGATCCTCCCCCTTCTCCAGCTTGCCGGCGGGGAGCTCCTCCACCACCGCGCCGAAGGGGTAGCGGAACTGCCGCACCAGGGGCACCGTCCCGTCGTCAAACAGCGGCAGGATCGCCACCCCGCCGGGGTGCTCCACCACCTCCCGGGAGGCAATCCGGCCATTGGGCAGCTGTGCCCTGTCCAGGCGCACGGTAATGATCTTCCCGGAGAAGAGCACCTGGCTCTCCACCGTCTTTTCCATCAGTTCCATCCGGCCCATCTCCTTTGCCGCCGCGCGGCGTATCCTTGAGTAGTTAAGCAATATTATAGCATAGTTTTCCGCCCCGCGCCACCCTCTCCTTTGCCAATCCCACCAATCATTACAGCTATCCAAACCTGCGGCTTATCCGGTATAATACCGCTCAGATATCCCAGTTCATGAAAAGGAGGCCCCGCCATGACCATCCAGCCCATCTCCGACGCCAGCGTGGCGCTGTACATCACCCCCGCCGATCTGAAGGAGCACGGCCTCACCCCCGCGGCCCTCACCCTGGAGGGGGCCCTCTCCCTGGCCCGGGACGCCTTCCGTGAGGCGGGCATCGAGCTGGCGGGGCCGGTGGAGATCGAGGCCTATCCCGGCACCTGCGGCGTGCTGGTGTTCGCCCGGGTGCGCCCGCGGTCGCGGGTCTGGTTCTCCTTCGGCGACCTGGAGAGCCTGGCCGCCGCCGCCCGGGCCCTGCCGGAGCCCCGGCCGGACGCCGCCCTGCTCTGGTGGGACGACCGCTGGTGGCTCTCTCTGGAGGCCGGCGCGGCAGGGGCCGCCGCCCGCCTGTCCGAGTTCGGCCGGGCAGAGTCCTCCCGCCCCCACCTGGAGGCCAGCCTGGCCGAGCACGGCCGCCCGGTGTGGCGCCGGGACGCCCTGAACGCCCTGCTTACATACTTTCCCGTCTGACCACTTGACAGCCGTGTTATAATAGATACCTAAGCGTGCAGGGCGGCATCCGGGAGGTGAGGACATGGACGGCAAGGGGATCAAGGTGATCGCCAAGAACAGCAAGGCCTACCACGACTACTTCATCGAGGATAAGTACGAGGCGGGCATCGAGCTGGCGGGCACCGAGGTCAAGTCCATCCGCCAGGGCCATGTCAACCTGAAGGACTCCTTCTGCATCGTCAAGGACGGGCAGATGCACGTCCACGGCATGCACATCAGCCCCTATGAGAAGGGCAACATCTTCAACAAGGATCCGCTGCGCGCCCGCCGGCTGCTGATGCACAAGCGGGAGATCCTGCGGCTCTTCGCCAAGGTGAAGCAGGACGGGTACGCCCTGGTGCCCCTGTCGGTGTACTTCCGTGGGCCGCGGGTGAAGCTGGAGATCGGCCTGGCCAAGGGCAAGAAGCTCTATGACAAGCGGGCCTCCGCCGCGGCCAAGGACGCCAAGCGGGAGATGGATCGCGCCATGAAGACCCGCGGCCGCCGCGACTACTGAGAAAACAGCGGGGCCCGGCCCCGGGAAAGGATGAAATGACATGGCTCAGAACCCCATTGTCACCATTGAGATGGAGAACGGCGGCAAGATGGTCGCCGAGCTCTACCCCGAGGTGGCTCCCAACACGGTGAACAACTTCATCAGCCTGGTGCAGTCCGGCTTCTACAACGGCCTGATCTTCCACCGGGTGATCCCCGGCTTCATGATCCAGGGCGGCTGCCCCAACGGCAACGGCATGGGCGGCCCCGGCTACTCCATCAAGGGCGAGTTCACCCACAACGGCGTGAAGAACGATCTCAAGCACGACCGGGGCGTGCTCTCTATGGCCCGGGCCATGCACCCCAACTCCGCCGGCAGCCAGTTCTTCATCATGGTGGAAAAGGCCCCCCACCTGGACGGCGAGTACGCCGCCTTCGGCAAGGTCATCGAGGGCATGGAGGTGGCCGATGCCATCGTCAGCGCCGACCGGGACCGGATGGATAAGCCCCATCAGGATCAGCGGATGAAGTCCGTCACCGTGGAGACCTTCGGCGTGGATTACCCCGCGCCGGAGAAGTGCTGATTTCGAAGCTCAACGAACTCAAATTCACGCGGATATGTTCTGTGACCTCCCCTCTCCCGGCGAAGCCCAGCGCAAGCGGGTTCGCCGGGAAGGCGAGGAGCAAGGGAATGAAGTGAGGGATGCCCGAAAGGGCGTCCCGAACGGAATGGACTTTGCAGAGTCAGGCCTCCAGGCGAAGCCCAGCGCAAGCGGGTTCGTCTGGAAATGGAGGAGCAAGGAAATGAAGCGAGGAATACCCGAAAGGGTGTTCCGAGTGAAATGTACTTTGCGACGACATGGGGGCGTACTGGTTTCGACGGGGACGTAGAGGCGGGAATAGCGGGCGGATGCGCCCAGCATCCTTAAAATGGGCAACTTATAAATTAAAGAACAACGATAACGTTGAGCTTGTCGCGGCTTAAGCCGTGACCGTCCCGCCCGGAAGGACCACGAGCCGGGATGGGGCGTCGTTGAGTGGTGCCCGTGTGTGCGCAAAGCTTTGAGCGCACCATGAACAATGAAGCTACCAAGCCCTGTAGTTTGACGGCCTACGCCAGGGCAAGGGAATGTAAATGACCGTCTGCGCCCGGAGAAGTTCCCGAGGAAGCGTTTTCGGACGGGGGTTCGACTCCCCCCGCCTCCACCAAAACAACATAATCCGAACCTTTTCCCGATAGGGAATGGGTTCGGATTTATCATTTATCTGGATGAAATAGCATAAGTACAGCGGCGGCGGTATGTGTTACATACTGCCGCCGTTGTTATTCGGGCTTTGTCCCGTTTTACCTTTACCCTGATTCTGCTGCTGTGCTTGCCATTCGGCAAACGCTCTCTTGCCCTTGTCACTCTCAAAATAGGCTTGCATATCGGGGAGTAGACAGTGGGCAAGGGCTTCTAACTCATAATCAGGGATTTTGGGGTGGTATTGCTTTTTCCGCTGCGTCAAGTGGGCCGTCCTCCTTCGCGGCGATGTTGTACTGTCGGTAGTTGATGATATTTTTCACGTCCCCGGCCCCGTCGGTGACTGCAATCGTCTTTTCATAGGTGAGTGATGCACCTTGTATGACTGCTTGCGCTTCGGCCTCGGTGGTCTGCCAAACCTCTGGCCTTTTTACACCTCTGCTTGACCGATACAGGTTAAAGCCGGGTGGGTATAGACGTAGCCGCGCCCCCTTGATAACCGCTTTCTTTTGGTTCTGGCCTTGCTCATCGGTTGTACTTACTTCTGCTACACCAACGCCACGAAAATCACCAAGCGCATGGTGGGGGAACTGATCGACCACATTGACGTGTACCATGCGGAAAAGCAGGACGGTGTTACCACTCAGCGCGTGGTGATCCACTACAACTGCATCGGCGCTTTCGATGTGCCTGACCGCCGGAAGATTCCCGGGGCCGACGTTATCATGGAAACGAGAAAAGGCGTAGCGGTCAGCTACGCCCCTGCGGTGTAAAATGTGTTCAGAAAAGAAAAATGCGGAGTGTCCTTGGTAGGATACTCAGATCCTATAAGGACACTCCGCATGTCTTTTGTTGCCGAAAAAGATACAGCCCGGAAAGCCTTGCGGCTCAATGGGTTCGCGGTTTTGCGCATCTTGTATTTTTGTTTTTCTGCGCTTTTTTCAAGCCATTTCCGAACCCCCATATTGACATACTGACAAAGCCATGTGCAAACAGGATACGAAAAAAGGGCCATGCGTCAGCACAGCCCTCTTTCTTACTTCAGTCTTATGATCTGCTCATATAGCATAGCATACTTTTTCTCGATCACCATGTTGCTGTGGTAGTGGCCGAAGAACCAATACCGGAAGGTACATCTCTGACACACTTCATCGAAGAACTCGGTCAGTGCGTCTTTTTTGAACATTCCTCCGCTGAACACATCCTGTATGCTGGAGGGGCAGCAGTGGCTGATGATGTAATCCACATTCCAGTGGACACGCTCCAGATTTGCTCTGGCTTCCAGATATTCCGCTTCGCTGGGCAGTTCCTCGGCCCACCAGGAACGATGGTTCACACGAAACAGCGCACCGCGCTGTTCGAGTTGCTGAAACTTTTCCTCGAAGTCTGGATCGTCCGGCTCCAGAATACCATCCTGGATATCATGGGAGGATGCGCCGCCCATGGTAAAAAACTTCCTGCCGTTGAGCTCATATACCTGGCCCCGCATGAGATGCAGGACGGAGGGACGTATCCTCTGGATCTGTCCGCCATGCCACTCCTCTTTGGGATAACCTTTGTAGGCGTCATAGTTTTCATGGTTCCCGAGCACGAAGGCCGTGGTGTAGGGCAGACTATCCAGCCAGTCCAGTCCTGCATCATCCCGTGGATCACCGTACCAGATTCCACCAAAGTCTCCACAGACCAGAACCAAATCCTCCTTGGTCATGTGTTCCTGCTCGTAGAAGATGTCCGGGCGGAAGCGGCGGAAATCTCCGTGTGTATCCCCTGTAATGAATATTTCCATAAGTAGTTGCTCCTTGTTTCCATTTTAGCACATGGCCTGCTCGATCTCTACATCACTGTATCGGAATTTGATTCGAATCGTTTCCGCGTCGACTACGGTGATCCGCTCAACCAACTGCCGAACGATCCCGTCATCATACTGTTGGAAGCCACTGAGGTGTTCCTCCAGGTAAGCTGCTAACTCTGCCATACGTGAGTCCTCGTTGATTCTGTTGGCTGCCTCCTTCTTCGCTGCATCAATCCGTGTCTGCAGGTGCTGCTTTTCTTCCAACAGGGCCTTGAGCTGCTCTGTTAGTGTCAGGTCATCCATGTGGGCCAATACCTGATCCAACAGTGTATTCTGCCGTGTGGTAAGTGCTTCCATGTTGCGTTCTAATTCCATCAAGTTGTTCCCGTCCCCTTCCGGAGTACATACCATTCGGAGCGTCTCTGCAAGTTCATCCTGCAGGCCATCGCTTGCTTCGACTACCCGGTTAAGCACCGTGAGAATTGCGGTATGCAGCTTGTCCTCCGCCATGGAAGGCGAGTTATGGCAGTATTTTTTCCCGAATTCCAACCGGGAGACACACCGCCAGACGATCCGTTTGACGCCGTTCCTGGCCCAGGTACACCGCTTATAGGGGGAACCACACTCACCACAGACCAGCCGCTCACTGAGCGCATACTTGGCGGAATATTTGCCCTGTTCTGTTTTTCCGCTTTTCTGCAGAATCTTTCGCTTGCTGGTCCGCCGTGCCATCTCCTCCTGTACCCGCTGGTAGATGTCCCGCGGGATAATAGCAGGGTGGTTGTCCTTGATGTAATACTGCGGCAACTCGCCGGTATTCTTCTTGACCTTCTTGCTGATGCAGTCTGTGGTGAATGTCTTTTGCAGCAGGGCGTCTCCCGCATACTTTTCATTGGTGAGGATGTTATGCACGATCTGATGGGACCATGCCTTGACACCCTTTGCGGTGGCGATCCCATCCTGGGTAAGTTCTCTCTGGATCTGGCCCTCACTGCAGCCCTCCAGGTACCGGCGGTAGATTCGCCGCACCACCTCGGCCTCCTCCGGTACGATCTCCGGCTTACCGTCCGCTCCTCTTTGGTAGCCCAGCATGGATCTGTAGTGGAAGTTGACCTTTCCTTCTTTCATTGCCATACGGATGCCCAGCTGGATATTGGAGCTGAGGGATTCGCTCTCGGCCTGGGCAAAGCCGCTGAACAGGGTGATGAGGAACTCGCTGGACTCTGTCAGCGTATTGATATTTTCCTTTTCGAAGATGACCCCGATCCCCCTGGCCTTCAGCATCCGCACCGTCTCCAGGCAGTCTACGGTGTTCCGGGCGAAACGGGAGAGAGACTTTGTGAGGATGAGGTCGATCCCGCCCCGCTTGCAGGCGGTGATCATCCGGTTGAACTCTTTTCGCTTTTTCATGCTGGTTCCGGTGATCCCCTCGTCCGCGAAGATCCCGGCCAGTTCCCAATCCGGGGATTCCTCAATTTTCTGGGTGTAGTAGGCTTTCTGGGCGGTGTAGCTGTTGATCTGCTCCTCACTGTCGGTGCTGACCCGGCAGTAAGCCGCCACCCGCTGCCTGCCGTGGAGCCTCGTCTTGTTGCTTGCTACATTGGACCGTGATGCCGGAATGCGGTGGATGGTGCGTTCCAGTGATGATTGTTCCATTTTGCTGTCCTTTCTGTTCCTAATCAGAAGTGTACGGTGATTGCGTTATCTGTTCCGATTATGATATGGGAGACCGTTCGTTCGAAGCGTTCCCAGTCGATTTGGTCGGGCTGCGTTTGGCTTACAGCCGTATCCACACCATCATCACAGCAGGCATACCGGGCAGCTGCCCCTTGCAGGATGTGGGAGAGAGCCTCCTTACCGTCTCCTGGCTGTTCCAACGCCCGGTTAATGGCGTTGGCCAGGCGAACGGCCTCCGCAGAGGGCGCGTATGGCTTACATACGGGCGCTTCATGTGCCGCAAGCTGCCGTGCCGTCTGCGCAAGCAGTTCCTCCTTCCCGACAACAAATGCGTTTCTGCAGGCAGAACATTTCAGATGGACGTTTCCGGTATGCCCGATTGGCCCTCCGGTTCGGAGCAGGCGAGTCTGACAGCATCCGCTTCGCAGCTTTTGCCATAAGCCATCCGATTCCGTCCGGCGTGGAAACTTCCCACTTGTCTTTTCTGAGATCTTTTCCTGCACTTGCTGGAAGGTATCTTGGTCAATAATGGGTGGGTATCCATTTCCCCCGGCATAGCGAGAGTTTTCCAGCATTCGCTTGATTTTGTGCTTGTTCCACAGCGGCGATTCCTGAGAGAACGGGATGTTGTCCGCATTCATCCGGTCTGCCAGTGCCTGATAGGATAACCCGGCCAGATAGGTGGTAAATATATTTTGAACAGTGAGTCGTTCCTCCTCCTGGATGACCAGATCGCCGTGTATGATCTGGTAGCCATACAATATCTTCCGATTTGCCATTGCCTACGCCTCCAGCGTCTCTTGGAATTCAAATCCGCCATATAGTTGAAAGCGGATGGTGCTCTGGGTATCTACAACGATTCGTTCCACCAGCTTGGTAAACAGGGCTTCGTCAAAGCTG
>ERZ1643247.1759-NODE-1759-length-18708-cov-21.990672_pt1 | contig 18708 bp, 17 predicted proteins | sample MGYA00579264_ERZ1643247 | MGnify/ENA primary metagenome ERZ1643247 (study PRJEB29033, sample SAMEA4952262) | chicken gut metagenome | biome: Broiler Chicken; feature: Gastrointestinal Tract; material: Caecum | place: Ireland | collected 2018 | study: Broiler... | reverse complement strand
AATACTGGAGATACGCCAGTCACAGAACTGGAACTTACGATTACATTGTCGGACGGAAAGACTGTCACGAAAAAAGTCCCAGTAAATATCCTTCCGGGAGAAGATGCTGTAGGAACTGTCTATGTAGACTTATCAGATGTGAATTCCAAACAAGATGTGCAGATATCCATCTCTGGTGAGAAGCAGACAGATACTTCAAAGTGTACAGTGGAAGATACTGTTGGGCTGCCGGATGTTTCTGTAACCGGAAATTATAAAGAAGATGGTGAGAATATCCAGGTGACGGCGGTGGTTAGCAATGAAAGTACTACAGATACGGAAGTATCTCTGACGCTTTTCAGCGATGAGACACAGAAAACGGAACTGGAGAAAAAAGACAACATTACCCTAACTGCAAAAGAAAATCAGAGTATTTCTTTTACAGTACCGAAAAATAAGATTGTTTATAACGAAAATGATGCTGCTTACCTGACATTAAAGGCAGAAGTGTCCGGCGGCGATTATGAGGAAAGCAATAATATTGCCTATGTCGTTCTTTATAAGGAAAAGACACCTGGCACAGATCCTGGTGCTTCAACGGGAAGCAGTGGGACAGAGAATGAGACGCCGACAACCGGTACAACAGAAATACCATATCAACCGTCTGGAAATGGAAATAACTCCGTTTCTCAAACAACGCCGGCACAAAACAATGGAAATCAATCAGTACCTTCGGTCGGCACCATGTTGACCGATAGCCGGACCAATGCTGTTTATATGGTAACAGAACCGGGAATTTCAGTGGCTTACGCGAAAAATTTGAACACGAAAGCGAAAACGATAACGATACCGTCAGCAGTGACGATAGGAAATGTTACATATAAAGTAACTTCTATCGGGAACAATGCATTTAAAAATAATAAGAAACTGAAGAAGGTAACCATTGCCAGCAGCGTAACCAGTATTGGTAAAAAAGCGTTCTATAACTGTAAAAACTTGCGCTCCTTAATCATCAAGACAAAAAAACTAACGGTAAACTCTATAGGGAAAAAAGCTTTTGCAAAAGCGGGCAGTAAGAATTACAGGAAATTAAAGGTAAAGGTACCTGCAAAGAAGTTTACCTTATATAAAAAGATTTTAAAGACAAAAGGATTATCAGCAAAAGCAAAAATAAGAAAATAAAGTAGATATCAAAAAGTATCTTATCCCCTTAAAAAGCCCGGCGCACCACATCATGTGTCGGGCTTTCTTTTTCAGAAGATATATTTTTTAGAGGTATCTTTAGAATCCTTAAATATAAAATTATATAATTAATATATAAAAAGGATATATTTTTACATTTATTTTTTCGATTAAATAAAAAATTCTTATTATTGAATTTTTTATTTATATGTTATAATTTTCAGGCTACCACCCCTAGACAGGTAGAGGAAGGGGGTGAGTCACATTGGATATACTTTCATCATTTTTCATTTCTGTCGTGGCAGGTGTTGTTTGCCACCTCATCTGCAAATGGCTGGACAGAGATGAGTAATAGGTAGCCAGCCTAGGGCGTAAGCCACCCTTCTAAAAACGGAATAGAAAAACCCGGAGACCGCCATCTCCGGGTTTTTTGCGTGTCACATTGGACACTTTCATCATTTTTGCCTAGGCACAGTATAGCATATGCACTTTTCTATTTCAAGTATCCCTTCTTTAGAACAAAAAAAATAGTTTTCCCTCTTTAATTACCATGAAAAATTCAGCATATCCGATTATTTGAAAATATTTCCCTGAAGAATTTGACAAATAAGCAAAAAACGACTGTTGCGTGGAAAAATTCATTTACATATACAAAATGCTATACTAGTTGTACCGATAGAAAAGAGGTGATGCCTTTGTCTGTAACAAGTATTTAAATATACTCATATTATAAAAAATATTTGAAACAAATTTGGATAAAAAAATCATATTATGATTGGGTAGGAGGCGGTGCTAATAGCCAAAATAAAATATGTCTATTTTGCAAGAAAATCGTAAGAAAAATATAAGAAAATATTGGGATAAAAAATTAAAAATTTTGCATATTGGCTGAAAAACCCGGAGGTGATGCCTATGACTGCAATTAAAATAGTTATTGTATAACACACTGATTAAACTAATACATATAAGGACAATTATATCATCTCTGAGAAGTTGTTCTAAAAGAAAAAGCGAGGCGATACTATGAGTGGAAGAAACAGATTGCAATATGGTGCAATAGATCAGTTAACAGATAAAAATAGTTATCGAGAATTTAAAGATATTGCAGATGCCGAAAAATGGGGATATGAAAAATACAGTGATTGGGCTCAAAAATATAAATATATTTATGCCAAAACAAATTATTATCCAGAAGGCTCCAGTCTGCGGTTAATCGAACCAGCAAGCCGATACTTTGGAAATTGTTACCAGTCTATTAATGATTATCTTCGTGATAATACATCTGATGAATGTATACCATCAATTGCTTTTTGTATCAACAATTTGATGATAGCTATTTTTTCGACCCCGCCAATCAATGAAAAAATAATTTTATATCGTCAAGTACCAACAGACATGGTTAAAAAATTAATTACACTAAACAAAAAAGATCAGCCATACTGTGAAAAAGGCTTTTTAAGTACAAGTATGATAAAATCTTGCTGTGCAGAAACATGTGGCAATGAAAAATATATGCTGAGAATATATGTAAATAATACTAATCCTATACATGCAATTTATGCAAATGTAATCAGCAAAAGAGACGAGGAGGAACTCTTGCTCCCTCCTGGACTGTATTTTAGAATGATAAATTATCCATATAAAGATATAGAAACTGGAAAAATGATTTTTGAAGTGGAACTTGTATGTATGAATATTTAGAAGGAGTGTTCCTATGAATAAATTATGGTTTTTAGGCTTGCCGTTATCCCTCCCCACAGGGGGGATGATTGCGGTCATCTATGCTTGTATCGCTGGTTATTATCACAGTTATGTACAGGAAAATATGCAATGGGCTGGACTTAATAATAAAGACATTGTTATTATGGTGCTTATTATCGTTATTTCAGTAAGCGGTTTCTTCTTATTTAACTTGAAGCGATATTTATGGGATGGACAGACTGATTTTGCTCCCCACAACGACAGTTCGGTCACATCGACATCAAAAGACAAACGTAAGGCACAAAACCATCCAGTACCACCACAATATGTATCCACTCAACCCGACGGCTTAACCATCGGAAGGCGGCGCGGAAAATATGTCCGGATTCCATTTATGGACAGCCCGGAGCATCAGATTATTTTCGGCGCTCCCGGGTCAAAAAAAAGTAATATCATCAAAAATGGGCTGATCGAAATCTTCAATTTTGATCCTGCCGTAAGCGCTGTCTTGGCCATCGACTGTAAACCGGAGCTGTCACGGGAGTGCGTCTATGAAGGGCGTCCGGACGTAAAGGTAATCAATCCGTCTGCCACAGACAGATGGGGGTTTGATGTATATTATGGTCTTGATGAGAACAGCAGTGATGATGATCTGAAAGAACGGTTTTCTATGATCGCCCGGACGCTTGTAATAAATTCCGGCGGAGACAATGCATTTTTTTACGTGTCTGCGCAAAACATCTTAACAGCTTTTCTTATGTACGGTTTTCGTAAGGGATACAGCTTCGGGGAAGCGGTTCTGACGGTTATGGATGCTTCCACAGAAGATTTAATTTCTGAAATTTTAAATGATGATGAGATGGATCAGCACCCCAAGATCAAACGTCTTGTTAGGGAATTTGACGGCAAGGATTCAGATGCCTTTCAAGATATTACTATGACACTGCAGCAAGACCTTTCTATTTTTGATGTAGACTCTGTCCAGCAATGTTTTGCTTCAGATAATCCTAAGATGGCGTCACCAGTGGATCTGGCAAACGGGGTATCTCTTTTTGTTGCGATCCCAGACCACTTGTTAAAATCATATAGCCCAGTATTTAGATTGATTACGCAGCTTTGTCTGAGCCACATGATGAGCCTTCCCGAGTGGACACGCCGGGATAAAAAACCTGTCTGGTTTTTGATTGATGAAGCTGGAAGTATCGGGCCTATCCCAGATATGTTGGAAGCACTGGCGAGAGGCAGATCAAAAAAAATCCAGATTACATTAATCTGCCAAAGCTATGCGCAGATGGAGCAAACTTACGGAAAAGAAGGTGCTGTCACTATCACCGATTGTGTCAAGACAACGATTGTGTTAAGTTGCTTTGATACGCACACGGCACGGGCGTTTTCTGATCGAATTGGGACGTATCGGGAGACAAAGGTTTCTAAGCAAAAAAAAGGATCTGGCACGGCATCCAAAAATGAGTCCGAAGAGTACCGGCCGATCATGGATATCTCAGATATTGCGGAGCTGGAACGGGATGAAAAAGTCCTTGTTTTTGCCGGGGGAAATTGGTTTCTGGTCGACAAAGCGCCTTACTATACAATCCCAAAACACAAAAATGCGTCAGACATTATCCAGGAAAAAAACAGCCGGTTTTATCCTAATGGAGTCTGACACAAGTACATTATGACACAGGGGATCATTGCAAGATTCTGTCTGACAGATCATATCCCCCTGTGTCAGACAGAAAGGATGGATATCATGGAAAAAATGTCGAAAAAAGAACAGGAAATGTTACGTGCTCTGCAGGCCAAAGCGAAACGTGTACAGCGTGCAGAAGCGGAATTTTTGCGTGAAGCAGATTCGAGGAAAGAGGAATTGCTTGAACGATGGGGATTATCTGATATCAAAAAATCTTCAGTATCCGCAGAAAATTCTGATCAGAATGAAGATGCCGATTCCAACGCTTAAAATAGCGCCTTAACATTAGGGTCAGATAGATACTCCGGGAACAAACCGGATGTAGCTATCATATCTGATGGTAACTGTATCGTATAAGGATGTATCCCTTATCCATTTACAATAAGCCGGGGATTCCCCTTTGTGAAAAAAAGGGAAAAGCTTTCCGCAGGACTCGTGCCGAAGGCAGCCCCCGGCAGGGCGCTCCCGCGAGAGCCACCGGCAGGTGTCCTGTACTTATCGAAGATAAGTACGAGGACACGTACTTAACGCCGCTTCGCTTGCTTATAAATTTTCCAGCCACCAAACATTGGCTATTATCTTCGCAACGGAAGGAGGAAAAATAAATTGAAAATTGGTATCCCCTGTATGAAGTGTTCCCTGCACCCTTCTCAGCAGGTTAACAAAAAAACAGGAAAATCTGCTAAAACATGCGGGGTATCTTCCGCCTGGAAAGAAATGAATGATGAACGTATGGGAAGGGATACGACCATTGACAAAAACCTGACCCATAATAATGTCTGGATGGATGGCAGTACGACAGATGATGTCACTAAAACCGTCCAAGAGGAAATTGATAAAATTAATGAGGAACGCCACACGAACGGTCTGCGCGCCATGCGGAAAGACGCTGTATCAGTGATAGAGATCGTCGAAAAGCCGCCAATTGATTATATGCAGCATCTTTCCTATGAAGAAAAATGCCAGTTTTTGTCCGACAGCCACAATACCATAAAAGAACTTTTACATGAATGGAATCCACAATGGAAAATGATAGAATCCGTTCAGCATCATGATGAATTTGGCGGACTTTCCGCCCATAATCATTCTCTGGTTATGCTGTCTTCCAAAGATAAAAATGGCATTGCTGCCATGAATGCCAAAGCAGAATTTAACCTGAAATTCTTTAATTTCATCAACAAAAATTATCCGGAACGAATGCGCTCCAAAGGATATGATATCGAAGATTGTAAGACATATGACCGCCTATCAGAAGAGGAAAAAGAGCAGCGCCGCCTGCATTCGGAAGAACATGGCGTAGAAGCCTATAAATATAAGCAAAAGAAACAGGAAGAAATGGCACAGAAATTATCTGAACAGAAGAATGAACTGGAATCTGTTTCAAAAAGTCTGGAATTGAAACGGGATGAACTGTCCGAAACAAAAAAGGAAATCGGAGATCTCAAAGAGGACAAGGAACGCCTGCAGAAAAAAATGCAGGAGACTGTAGAAGCCAAAACGCTCTATGAAACAAAGGCGGCTATAGCCATACAAGCGGAAAAAGAGTATGGTGAAAAAATCAGGACATTGACAGCCGCCCCTTCTGTCGCTTCTTACGAGGATCTCCTGCAGGAAAATCAAAAACTCCAGACAGAAGTGTCTATGAATGATGCATCCATCCAAAAGCTGCAGGAAGAACGGGATCAGCTCCGGGAAATCGCAGAGTATTGGAAAAAAAATTTCTTTGGTATCGCCCATAAACTGGGAAGCAAATTAATGTCCTTCGCTGGATATGATGTCAGTCAGGATAAGTCCGTAAAAGAATATCCGGACAAGGAAATTGCCGCAAAGATTTCTGACATGAAAGATGGTCTGGAAGAAAGAGATCCGAAACAATACCGTGTCCTCTCTGACAATGAGAAAAAAGGAAAATTCCGCGTTGCCTATCGGCAAAAGGACGGTTCCTTTGCAACTATCAAAGGTGGCTTTGACTCCCGCGATCAAGCGGATAAATACCGGCGTAATATCATCAACGCAAGTAAGGGGATAGGTAGGGAAACGGATAGGACATTCTCCCATAAAATGTCATAAACCTGCTCTACTATAGATGCCCTGTTTTGATATACTCTTTTTATCCTTCAAAACAGGGCATTTTTCTTATATGGCTGGATTCATAAGACTTAAAAAGTATCACTGCTGAAAACTCTTATGCAAAAAACATAAAAATAAAATTTTCTCTTTCAGGTCTTATATACTCTCCTCCATTATAATTGGCTGCAGCACTATTAAAGTTATTATGCACGTTTTTCAAATAATCTTTATCAATAATTGTTTTAAATTTTTTTTTTGAAAAAATTCCTTGTGTATAATACTCCCTTTCTTCGATTTTAATATCACACTTATTCAATTGTTCAACCACAGTTTTACAAAAAAATTCAAATAGCCTATAGTCACTACAAACAATTCCCTTTTTTGTCGCATAGGTATGGTCTCCATCATAATATTTAATATCTCTATATTCAAATATTTTTTTATCAAGAATAATTTGATAAGGAAGTGTCCAATATACTCTATAATGCTTTTTTTTAACCCTTTTTCCATCCATATATACTTCATCAAATGGTTTATTTTTAGACGCATTAAGCATTTCTTGCTGAATTTTATGAACCTCTTCCTCTATCCAGGGTATACTTTTCTTTTCCATTTCTATCAGTTCGGTATCTGAAAAAATTTCTAATTTATGCGACGTTGAATTTGTTATAGCTTGTCTCATTTTTTTTGAAAAATCATTATCCATTGTATATACCTCCTATTATAAATATGGAATTTTATGTATATTCACAAGAAAAGTCTGTTTCTCTGTTCAACTGTTGAGAAATCTCCTTTTTCTCTAAAAATAGTTTCATTTATAATTCTTGCTGTAATTCTTTCTTATATTTGTAAAATGTTGTCTTAGTGATCCCGATCAGCCGCCAGGTCTCTTCGTTCGTGAGCATCCCCCCAAAAGCCCGGTTATATTTCTGTATCTTTTTCTTTGCTTCAATTGATTTTTTTGTTGTGAGTTTTGCTCCTTTTTTCTGTCCGATCTGCTTCCCGTTTAGCCGAGCGGTTTCAATTCCTTCTTTCGTCCGTTGCCGTAAATCAGAAACCTCTTTTTCTGCCTGCAGGAAGGCCAGATGGATCTGCTCTTTTGCCAGCTCCATCAGATAGTCATTAATACCTTGTAAGATTGAATCTACGGGCGTCCCTGTAAACCCCACAGAGCTTTTTAAAGCTGTTTGATATACTGAGGTGTTGATATATGGCTCTTTTAAAAAAATGAGGGCTACTCCCCTTTTGTAAAGCTCTTGATACATCTGAAAACCCTCTTTTGCATCGCGGCTCATCCGGGACACGCTGTCAAAGATAATCATGTCTCCGGGTTTCACTCTTTTATATAGTTTGGCAAATTCCTTCCGCCCCTGTTGCTTTGTCCCGGTATAGACCTCCCGGATGATGTGCGCATCCGGATACTGTTTTTTAATATTACGCACCTGCCGTTCCATGTTCTGTGTGGGTGTACTGACCCTCACATATCCATATTGCATCCTGATTCCTCCACCAAAAAATCCTAAAAGTAACGACCGTCATATTTACTACTATTTTTATTTTATAGCGTAGAGCGATATGACTGTCAATTACTTTTAGGACTTTTTTTAGAACCGTTAGTTTTAGGACTGTTACCTAAATTAAAACTCACAGAAGAATCTTGCAATATCTTTTTGCTCTTGCCAGGCTCTTCCTGCTGGCGACAATCTCCAATGAATATATTGCCAAGGGTGTTTCCGGAAAAAACGTTTTCTTTTTGCTTCCTGTTCATCATATTGACGTAACAGTTCATCTAAATCTTGTAATAGTTTCTGCTTTCTTTTTTCTAATTCAAAATCTGTGATTTTTTCATCTCCTTTTAGATAATTCATCATTTTCTGATGTATATATCATAAATTTATATTATTATAATTTTTTTAAATAAAATATCAATATATAAAATTATTTTTCAATCATATTCCTCTGATGAAATATTTAAAATATATTTCACTGCTTTTTCCGCCTTTCCGGCTGCGGAAACAACCAGCCGTTCATCCTGCTGTATCTGCCGCAACCAGCCTTGTATATACGCTGCAGAATTGCGGAAACTCTGTTTTGTATCAATACCAACTGTACACATCAACATAGCTGATCCAATCTCTGCAATCAGTTCTTCTTTGGAATAGCCTTCTGAACCAAAAATATTTTGGGACATATCCCGGTCCAATCGAGTTTTATGTCCGGTACTATGTACCATTTCGTGGAACGCTGTGCTATAAAATTCATGAATGTCTTTATATTGCTGCTTACCCGGAATTACAATCTGATCTCTGGACGGGGAATAGTATGCTTCATCTGTGTATTCCTCCCGGATCAGAACGTGTTCCCGGTCTGCATATTCCCTAATAACTTTATCCCCGGCTTCTATCCCGAGGACTTCTTCCGGCTCCGGCCGAGAAAGTGGCGTTACACCATCTACGGCGGAAATATGGAAAACCCGATAATATCGCAGCAGTGGAACCTTTTTTTCTTCCACCTCCCCATTTTCTTTTTCTTCCTGAAATTCCTGCAGTTTCCAGAAAACAACGATCTCTGCTTTGCTCCCCTTTTTGATTTTCCCGCCAAGTTGATTCCACTGTCGTATGGTCGCATATTCCCCTTCATGCTGCAATAATAGCTGGTTTAATATACTATATGGCCGTTTTGTGATACGGTTATATGCTCCACTCTGCAGTCTCATACTCATCCATGGTTTTTGCCATGGGATATATTCCTTTTTTAATTCTTCGATAATCCGGTCTGTTACAATTTGATATACATTCATAATTATCCCTCCTTAAAGAAAAAAGAGGGAAGAAAACTTCCCTCTAACCTACACATTCGTTATCATGCCATTTTCCAAAATATATACACTGTCTGTTAAACGATTCTCCGGCTCCACGATAGTTCTATTGGCTACTCTTACCATATTTTTTGCATGATCTATATCTAGATCTTCTGCAGCAACGGCCATCATCTCATGGATAGAAGCCGGCAGAAATAATATTGTTTCTGTTCCCAGTTTTTCTGTTAACTGATTTAATACTTCCGGGGATAATATAGCTGCGGCTCCCTTAACATGATTTTTTGTAGTAACCACGTAAATCGACGGCTTATCAGCATAATCTTCTTTATCATAACCTCCTTCTTCCAAGGCATCATCTATTTCTTGAATCTCATAATTTTTCAGAATATACCGTTGTGCTGCCAGTAATAACTCTTCCATAGATATCTCTTTTATCGTATTTTTTAAATTCCATCGTTTTATTTTAATGGCTGACGTTCCCTCTTCATCCTCCTCCAGTATCAACTCAAAAGATAAAACCATATCAAGGTAATGCATGTATACGATATCTTTTTCTTCCAAAATTGGAATGTTATCCGCAGACAAAAGCACAGGTCGTACATGCGACAGAATATATTCTCTGGATAAATATTCACGAGCATTAACTTTTTTTGCATGTTCTGCAAAAATTTTTTCCATATAATCCGCCAGCTCTTCATCACTGAATACCCACCATTCCTCATTAAAATACATTATAGGGGTTACATTATATATTTCTGATCGGAACGAATAAGCATCTCTTCTCCCTCTATTAATGATAATTTCAGATTCATAAGTAATCTGAAATGAACAGTTTCTCTCTTGAAAAATTTGATTCAGCTTTTCCGCACGTTTTACCATCTTAGTTTTAATATCTCTCATAATTTCTTTCCTTTCTGTAAAATAAAAATCTGGGATTTATTTAATCCCAGACTATATATCCGCCAATCCCATAGGTTTCTGTCACTGTCCCCCGGAGTGCCTGTAAGGCATCTCCCCAGGTCTTTTTATCTTTGGTGCAGGCCTGGCGTTTCAGCCATTTTCGCAGAGCATTCAGCCCCTGCGCTTCTTTCGTATCAATGATAATATCAAAAGTTATCTGAAAACCGCCATCATCCCGATTTCGCATCATGCGGTTCAAATTTTCTTCGGAACAGTCGATACAGCTTATCGTAACAATCCCATTTTTTATGACGGCTGCAGTAATTTCCACGGTCAACTTATTCCCCCCTTTCTTTAGGTCTACAGGAAGACGGAGCCTACGGCTCCAACCATCTTTCCTGTTCAATCTGCTCTAATAGTGCATCGATTTCTTCGATTTCCCGGAAAAACTCTTCCTGACTTTCCGGAAAATCCGTAAAAGCAAGTGTTGTTCTTTCTTTCATGGCATTTCCTCCCGGCGATTATAATTGTATTTTCAAGGTGCGCCGCAACTTTTTGGTTGCTTGCCATTTCGTCAGCACAGGTTCGTATTGCTAGTCAAATGACAAGGGACGAGACGCCGTAGGGCAGCATTTGCCTAGTAATTCGGTTCTGTGCAAGAATCTGGCAAGCAGGCAAATGCTGGCGCTCCTAAAATACAATTTTTGCCGGAAATGCCAGGAGAAAGAACTTTCTTCTTCTGGATTGACGGAAAGAATAGAATAATTCGCTTGTTCCTTCCCGGGGAGAGGGCGGGAAGGAAATAGCGTCCACAATAAAGATTTGGACGTAAGGAGAAATCGTGGACGAAAAGGATGGGTAGGAATGGTACCATTTCCTGTTCAATAAATACTCGTTTTACAAAAAAAATAAAAACATATGTTCATCCCTTGTTCTGGGAGAACAGGGGGTATGTTCTGAGAAAACAGGGGGCTTGTTCTGGGAGAACAGGGGGTATGTTCTGGGAGAACAAGGAACAATACTTAATTAACTATACTTATGATAACTATACTTCTATCTATCTTTCCTGAAGGAGAGATAGAAAAACTCAAATGAGTAAAAATGTTTTGACGTTTTTGAAATTTTGAGTATAATATATACATAACCATGAAGCTTTATAGAAATATTTAAAGAGGAGGATTATGATTGAAAAGACTAAATGTAATGTTGGATGAAGAATTGCACACCCAACTAAAAATGACAGCATTTGAAAAAGGAATCACAATGAGCCAATATGTCACAGACTTATTGAAAAAAGAATTAAACAAAGAAGACCGGAAGGAAAAATCACAGGAGGACTAGTAACCAGTGGCGCAAAAAAAGAGACAGGAAGCCGCGAAGAAATTAAAAAAGTCAAGAAGTGGTTTTACCCAAATCTATAACGCATTTTTGGACAGTGAAAAACTGACACAGCATGATAAAATGGTCTTCATTGCTATCAAAAGTTTTATGAATAATAAAACAAAACAGGCATACCCCAGCTTAGCTACGATTAGCCGGGTCAGCGGCGTGAGCTTGTCGCAGGTGCGGCGGAGTATTGCGAAAATGGAAGAAATGCAGATATTGAAAGTAGAATCCAGAAGTGATGATTATAGTCATGGGCGGATTTCCAATCTTTATACTCTGTATGATTCCCCGGAAATGTGGGAAGATGGTTTCTCGACGGAAACAGAAGATTTCAAAGCGGTGGCAAGAGAAATACCCGATGATATACTTATCGCAGAATATCACCGGAGACATCCGGAATATCCGGACATAAAAAAAGAGCCTATAATCGACACCGACCAAAGTACGAATATAGACGCTTTTACATATCAAATTTCTACCGATAATAGTACCATGGAACAAAATAAACGTCAAGAATCGTATCCGTTGGATTTTCTAAAAAAACAGTATGATTATGATTTGATGGAGAAAGAACATCCGGAGCAGATTAGGCTCATTGATTATATCATCCAGATTATCTATGATGCCTTAAATAGTTCCTGTGATACGATCAGGGTACAAAAAACAGACCGACCAAAACAAATTGTGGCCAACCAGTTTTTAAAGCTGACGCATGAGGAAATCCTATATGTGATTGAGAAATATAACCAGCAATCAGAACGGATCCAGAACCAAAAAGCCTATCTGCTCACGCAGTTATATGAAGCAACCGGACAATATGCGGCAGATATCAATAATCAAGTACAGTATGATATGGGACATGGGAAAGAGTAGCGTGGTGCTACTCTTTCTTCTTTGGCGATGCCTTATTTCATAAGTTTCCTGTTTGATATTTATATATAAAAATTAAATAATAAAAATATAATAATTAATACTTAGTATATACTTTTTATATCTCATCTTTTTACCATTTTAAATGAACATCTGATTCCTTACAAAAAGAATTAAGGTGGGTTTTAGAAGAACCCACCTTGTAGTTGCCTACTCTTCATAATGTCCTTTGCAGCTTACTATGACTATATTCTGCAGTTCATCAATTAGATATACTAACCTGTTTTGTCCGTCGATCCGCCGACTGTATCCCGGCCGATGTTTCAATGGCTCGGGCTTTCCAATCCCCTGCATAGGGCCATTCCTTTGGATATCTGCCAGCAGTGCATTGATCTTTTTCAGTGTTTTCTTATCCTGTGTCTGCCAATACAGATAATCGGAAAATCCTTGTCCTGTGAAAGTAAAATCATTCATTGTCCATGCGCTCCAAAAAATCTTTTATCTTTTGTGTCGGCTTCCAATCGTCCGATTCCATATCACGCAATTCATTCAGAGAGAAAGAGATCGTCTGATTGTCCGCAAGCTGTTCAAAACTCTGGTCAAGGTGTGCCAGATATTCTGCATTTTTCCTGGCCTTGATCAGATTATTGTAGTCTTCTTCGGATAGCATTACGACATTTTCGTTCTTTGGCCGTGAGATAATCACCGGCTCGCCATGAAAAGCGACATCCATATATTTTTTTAAGTTACTTCGTAAATCCACCGGTCTCGTTGCGATCATCTGCTTCACTTCCTTTCCGTGTACGTAAAAACGTACGTTTTTACGTACATATATTATATGCAAATCTCTGCCGTTCGTCAATTGTTTTGTTATCGGAAATGATATCCTGTGGATAGCCGTAAAACACACGGAGAGACCCATATTGCCGTTTTAAAGTTTCATAGGTGAATTTTCCCTATGAAAAAAAGAAAACTGTTATATGGGCGGATTCTGGGCGTTGTTCAGTATCTGAAATCAATCATCCAGATATTCTTTATTTGCCGCGACATAATCTGCAATCAACATATTTAAGATGCTATTGTTGGATGCCCCTCTGGCCTGATTGATTTTAGAAAAACGCTGGTATGTCACATCATTGACTTTGGCTGAGATCATCTTATTTTTTCCGGAACTCTTTTTCATGATCGAATCTGATCGTACGGTTCTTTTTTTCTCAATAGCAGAAGCTTTTTTTTCTTTTTCCTGTGCTTTGTTTAATAAATCTCCCATCTAACACCTCTATATAAAAATTAAATAATAAAAATATAATAATTAATACTTAATATATACTTTTTATATCTTGTTTGCAATATCCTTGTAAACCATGGAAACATCCTTGTTCGGATGGCTTAAGACAACCGGCAGGCCGTCGATCACACGCCGGTAGACATCCGCAGATTTTTTGATGATGCCCAAAATAGGTGTATTGGATTGCAATAATGCTAGGACATCCTGCTGATCTTTCACCTGTTTTTCGTAAAATGTGGCAATGATACCGCGCATTTTTAAATTTGGGTTTAAATATTCATCGGATTGAATTTCTGAAATAGTATCCAAGAGTGCCCGAAGTCCCCGGTAGGATAAATAATCTGTTTTTACCGGGATAATCACCTCATCGGCCGCCACAAAGGCGTTGATGGCTAAAAGCCCCAGCTGCGGGGGACAGTCGATAAAAGCATAGTCAAAGTATTCTTCTAACTGCTGCAGCGCTCGGCTCAGATAGCGCTCCCGGCTAGTCTGGGTAAACAGGGATGCTTCCACTTCGGCCAGGTTAATATCGGATGGGATGATATACAGGTTTTCCAGGCCGCTTGCCGTGACGGAAAACACGCAGTCGGCAGGGGAAACTTTTTTATCGAAAATGGATGCTGTGCTGAATCCTTCCAGCCGTTCTTCTCCTGGCTCAATGCCGGCCGCAATGGTCAGGGACGCCTGCGGATCTAGATCGACCATCAGTACCCGGCTTCCTTCCGCAGCTTTGGCGGCAGCCAAATTGTAGGTGGATGTGGTTTTTCCAACGCCGCCCTTTTGATTTGCGAGTGCGATAATCTTCATAATCTCTCCTTGTAAATAAAAATTAAATAATTAATAAATAATAACAACATAATAAGTATATACTTTTTATATTAAAACCGCAAGAGCATTTTAGAAAAACATATACATGTTTTATCATCCTAATATTGGATGACAAATATCTGTCAGCTATCTTCTATGGATGGAAAATTAAAAGATGAGGATATTCAAATATTCTAATTCATGACTGCAAGTCTGACACATATGGAGACATTTTATTATTTGATAAAAGCAATTTTATGAAAAATATTATACAGGATTTCAACTTTCTAGTATAATAATAAAAAAATATTGTGATATTTAAAAAAAGAGGGGGTTATTGTTGAAATTTTAATGTTTTGTAAAGGAGGAAATGTATGAAAAGGAGTATGAGAAAAGAAAAAAAAATACTTGGAATCATCTTGGTTGTCATCATGGTTATGGGAGTCATCCCGATGGAAGGTCTGCTGTTTGTGATGGAAGTGTACGCTGAAGAAACAACGCCGACAAGCGGGACATGTGGAGAAAACCTAACTTGGGAATTATCTGAAGATGGTACATTGACGATATCGGGAACGGGGAAGATGGAGAATTATGATTCTTCCTCTTATGTTCCGTGGAAAGATAGAGCGACTAGTATTAAAAAGATTATAATTGAAGATGGAGTCACAACAATTGGATCTGGTGCATTTTCTGATTGTGAAAGCTTAATAGATATCGTAATTCCAGACGGATTGACATCTATTGGAAATAATGCATTTGATAACTGTGACAGCTTAACGGATATCGTAATTCCGGAAGGAGTGACCTCTATTGGAGATTGTGCATTTGATAGCTGTGACAGCTTAACGGATATCGTAATTCTGGATGGAGTGATCTCTATTGGAAAATTTGCTTTTTATGCCTGCCAGAATTTAACCAATATCAAACTGCCAGACGGATTGACTTATATTGGAGTTTATGCATTTGGTGGCTGTTACAATTTAACCAATATCAAACTGCCAGATAAAGTGACCTATATCGGAGATAGTGCATTTAGTAGCTGTTACAATTTAACCAATATCAAACTGCCAGATGAAGTGACTTCTATTGAAGATAGAACATTTTTTGGTTGTAGTGGACTAACGGATATTAAAATTCCAGACGGAGTGACCTATATCGGAGATAGTGCATTTGCTAACTGCTACAATTTAACCAATATCAAACTGCCAGATGAAGTGATCTCTATTGGAGATGGTGCATTTTATGACTGTGGACTCACAGATATCGTAATTCCGGAAGGAGTGATCTCTATTGGAGATAGTGCATTTGCGGACTGTGACAACTTAACTAATGTTTATTATAGCGGCAGTGAAAAATACTGGAATGAAATCAAAATTGGCTCTTATAATGAAGAATTAGTAAATGCCACTATTTATTATAATAGTACTGGCCCGGATGATGTAGAAAAACCAGATGATCCAGAACTTTCAGGAGATATTCAATGCAGTAGCTCGTTTTCTGTGGAAGCAGGGAAGGATGGTTATATGACAGTCAAAGCTTTTCAAGATGATTTGGAAAGCTTGAAAAATTTGACGAATTCTATCACATGGACATCCGCCGACGAATCAATCGCAACAGTAGAAAGCAGAGGACTTGTCTGTGGAACTTCTCCAATTATATATGAAACAGAGCAAGGGACTTATGAAAGATGGGATGCCATTGGATTTATACGTATCCAAGGAATTTCAACAGGAAGTACGACTATAACGGGCAAGGCACCGGGGTGTTCTGATGTCATATGTAAAGTGACAGTAGTAGAACCTGCGGATATAGAGGAACAGGAACCGGGTACCGGCGGAAGTCTGACATTAGGTGAAGATATTTCTGGTTCCGCTGATGGAGATAGCGGAGTATTGGAGTTTTTCCCGGGAAACTGGTCATTAAAAAGCGCTTTATTCCCGATTGAGATTAGTATAAAAGAAAAAGAAGATTGTTATGAGGTTCGTGGAGCAGTAGGAATAGGTAAATCTGACTGGTTGGATGATGATACAACATGGAGTAAATATAAGAAAAATGTATCAGATGCAAATCAATACACAGGGCGCGTAGATTGCCTGGAGAAATATGCTGATACATGGGGCGTAAAGTCAATGACAGCTGTGTCAACAGATAAATTTAATGTTTTGCCAAAATTATCTGTTATGGGCTACATAGAAAATACCTATGATAAAAACTGGAATCTGATTTCCGGAACAGGAAAATTGGCGGCGGATGCAAAATGGGAAGGAAGTATTAACTGGCAGTTTATAACACCGATAGGGCCATTATATTTGAACTTAAAAGGTTCTGGGGCATTAACAGGAAATCTGGGACCAAAATACAATTATGACGAAAAGAAGTTAGAGATTGTAGATGGACAATTAAAACTAACACCGTCTGTTGCCTTAGAAGGGGGATATGGTATTGATAAGGTTGCCACCGTTGGCGCCGAGGGAAGTCTCTCTTTGCCTATTACTCTGATTCCAGCCACAAAAGGAGATTTAGAAGCAAAAGCTGCATTAAAAGTAAATTTAATTTTTGTCATTGATTATAGTCATGATTTGGCAAAATATACAAAACATTTATGGGATACCACCGATACTCTTAAATCAAAATCCATCCAGGCACGAAAAGGAGCTATATTTTCCACAGAAACCTTCTCTGAAATAGACATTTCTTCACTGAATGATGCCAGTGCATGGAATACCGGAAATCGCCAGACAGCAAAAGTCCGGGCCAGAAATGCTGCAACAGATACAGAGGCTACTCTGTTGGATGGCGTTTTAGGAGGCTCCCTGCCAATGCAAGCGGAAATCGGTGGAAAGCGTGTGATGGTCTTCCAGTCCTATGATAGTTCCAGAACTACATTGAACAGCCCGGTTCTCATGTATTCCGTGTATGAAAATAACGCATGGTCGGAACCAAAAGCGGTATGGGATACGGGAACTTCGGATATGTATGCCGATATGAAAGTGGTAGACGGTAAACTTGTTCTTGTGTGGCAGAAAGAAAAAACGGAAATTACCGGTGATGTCACCAATGACAGTGAGAATGTTTTAAAACAGATGGCACAAAATTCAGAAATCTGCTTTGCGGTTTTTGATGAGGAGACGAATACATTTTCTGATCCGGTCTATGTGACAGATAATGATTCTTATGATATGATGCCGAGAATCTGTGATAACAGTGATGAGATTGTTATTTCCTGGGTTCGGAATGATGCGGCTGATCTGATGCAGGAGACAGGAAACAATACGATTGACATTGCCACATGGAATGGCACGACTTTTGATGAGGAGACAGAGCTGGTAAAAGCCAGTGGTACGGTGGACGATTATATCCTGTATAAAAATGGTGATACATATGAGACCATTTTTGCCGGACAATCCAATGAAATGACCGCTATGTTTGATACAGACGGACGGGTCATAGAAGAACTTTCTGACTTATTTATGTTCTCTGAAGATGGCAGCATTTCCAGTATGCAGTATGTGGATGATCGTATTGTCTGTGTGTCCAATGGAACTTTGTATTCCTATAATCCGGCGGACAAGACAGTGGAAACATATCTGGCGGGAGAAAGTGCTTTTGGCGCAGAGATACAGTACGCTTCCAACGGCGATAAAAGCGGTTATGTGTGGAGCCTTTACGATGAAGAGATCGGAACAGGCAGTATTGTGGCTTCCATGAAGACGGAAAATGGTTATTCGGAGCCAGTAACGTTATATGAAAAAGAAAATATCGTCTGGAGATATGTCTCCCCAGTCATAGATGAAAACGGAAACTGGCAGTTTGTTGCCAATGCAGAAAATGTGGCAGATGGAACCCATTCTCTCCTATCAATTGTGAAGGCACCAAAAACTGGTGTTGCATTGGCAGGTGCGTCCGTGGATGAAAATGACAAAGTCAATGGAGAAACCGGCGTGGATTATTTCCTGACGAATACTGGAGATACGCCAGTCACAGAACTGGAACTTACGATTACATTGTCGGACG
>ERZ1643247.1758-NODE-1758-length-18717-cov-7.250616_pt1 | contig 18717 bp, 22 predicted proteins | sample MGYA00579264_ERZ1643247 | MGnify/ENA primary metagenome ERZ1643247 (study PRJEB29033, sample SAMEA4952262) | chicken gut metagenome | biome: Broiler Chicken; feature: Gastrointestinal Tract; material: Caecum | place: Ireland | collected 2018 | study: Broiler... | reverse complement strand
TTAGAAATTCATTGGCATATGGCAGGCAAATATATTTTTACCATTTAAAACTGATTTTTCTGTTTCCCGGTTGACGCGGAAGGCAGAGGATGATAAGATGAGTATTGGTAAAGTACTTCATTACCTTTAAAGTTTGAATTTTATTATAACCGATTTTGTGAAGAGTGCATTTGGAGTCAAGGCTCAAAGTGTGCCCTTTTGCAAAATCGGTTTTTTGATTCTTGCTCTGAAAAACTTTTGTCAAGGAGGAAGAAAAGATGGCAAATAATTATTCAAACTGTGAAAAGAAGTACGACAGACAGCTGGCGGCAGCTTTTGCCGTGTACATGATGGCGGGGAGTGCATTTAAAAAATGCATCTGCAGAAATCCCCTGGAGGAAGGACACCTCTGTCTGCATTACCGGGAGATGCCGGAACGGCTCCAGCTGGAGGCGGAAAACGCAGTGCTGGCCGGGGTGAAGGCTCTGGGAGAGAGACGCCTGGCGGCAATGGGAGAACTTTTCTGTGAAGCGGTTTTCAGCCGGCGGGGCGGGAAATACACCGTATGCTTTCTGACCGGAGGGTTTGAAGATTTAAAAATCGATATTGACGGGAAAGGAAAAATTTCTCTCCGGTAAATTTCCCTCAGGCAAATCCGGGCCGGCAGATAAATTCTGCCGGTAAACCTGTCGGACTGCCCCGGGATGGAGTTGTCTGTACTGCAGATGATTTCTGAAATACCGGTTTTCATGGTATACTGTCTGTATATGGAGCGGAAGGGAGAAGGACCATGAAGAATAAGCCATATGTGTTTATAAGCTACAGAACAGAATATAGCCGGGAACAGGCAGAAACGCTGCGCGGTATTCTTCAGGCAGAAGGTATAGAGACGTGGAAGGCGCCCGAGGACATTCCGGCCGGAGAGGATTATCTGAGTGTTTTTACAAAAGCAATAGAGGAGTGTGCCTGCTTTGCTGTGCTGATGTCCGATGCAATCCAGGAGGATCCGGGATGGAGCAGAAAGGAGATTGAGTATGCCATAAATCTGGAAAAGTCCGCCCGGTTCAGAATTATTCCGGTAATGCTGGATGATGTCCCGCTACGGGGTGTGATGCGCATGATGTTAGGCGGATACCAGTCTGTAACCGTTTCAGAATTGAAAAAAGACGACAGGGGGATCCGAAAACTGGTTCACGATATCCGTGACATTATGGCAGCCGCCGGCAGCAGCGAAGCCTCCGATATGGGAAATCCCGGCAGCGGCGAAGCCTCCGATACGGGAAATCCCGGCAGCAGCAGTGCCTCCGGTACGGAAAGATCGAAGGTATATTATGCCGTACGCAGGGGGAGGAAACCAGGCATTTACAGAACCTATGCGGAATGCGAAAAACAGGTATCAGGTTTTTCACATCAGGAATATAAAAAGTTCAGTTCCAGGGAAGCAGCCGAGGAATATATGCAGGAGAAGGAAAACAAAGCGTGGGCTTTTGTGCTGGGGGACTATAACAGCGACACCGGCGTATACGGCTACGGGGGCTTCCTTTGTGACGGAGAAAGGGATTATCCTCTCAGCGGATGCGCAAATGACCCGGATATAAGAACAATGCGTGCGGATGCGGGGAAGCTGCTGGGTATTATGGCGGCAGTGAGAAAGGCGGAGGAGCTTGGCATACAAGAACTGACGATCCGGTATGATCTTACGGGGATTGAAAAATGGGCAACCGGAGAGTGGAAGGCCGGCAGACCGGGTACGAAAGCCTATGCCGAATTTATGAATTCAGATGAGCGCAGGGTCAGACTGAATTTTGAATGGGTAAAATCCGGTGCTGATACGGAGAGGAAAAGGAAGGCTTCCGCGCTGGCGGGAAAAGCGGCAGGCCGCAATTAAAAGGAAGTTTTTTCATCCCTTCAGATGCCCGGAGCGTAATCGATAAATGTCCGGAGAGCAGTCAATGAAAATTTATTTCACAAGGAGGTGCCTATGAGTCAGAATAACATAAATATTTTCCAGGATACCATGGGGATTCTGGAGCAGGGGTATTACATAACAGACGGAAAGAAAATAGAACTGAAACTTTCCCGCCGGCAGATGGAACATGCTTCTGTTTATCTGCCGGACAATATTGAGAAGATCAGTAAGAGCAGAGAGATTCCTCATGTATATGTTGTGGGAAGAATCGATGTGGACTGTGTAAATATGGACTCTTTTTCCCTTGCTGTGGAACGCTCCGGGGAATGCGCTTATCTGCTGAAAGGCAAAGGGGAGAACCGGATCCTTGTTCTGAACCTGGCAAATCCGGTGAATCCGGGCGGCGGAGTCAGGAGAGGGGCAAAGGCCCAGGAGGAAGATCTGTGCCGCAGGAGCTCGCTGCTGCTGTCTCTTGAAGGCAGGGAAGCACGGGCTTACTATTCCTACAACAGAAATCTTCACACCTATATGGGATCCGACGGAATCATCATTACGCCGGATGTGGAGATCCTGAAAGACGAGAACGGCAATCTTCTCGAGAGCTCGGTTATTGTATCGGTTATGACCTGCGCGGCTCCGATGGTCCGGAGGGGGCTGGAAGGAATGTCGGACGAGGAATATCGGGCAATGGTTTATAAACGGATTGACGGCATGCTGAAAACGGCGGCGTATCTTGGATATAAGGTGCTGATCCTTGGAGCGTTCGGCTGCGGCGCATTCGGCAATGACGCGCGCATTGTGTCGGATCTGTTCTATAAGGCGATAAAGGAGTTTAATTATGACGGCATGTCAGCTGCGGATTTTTTCCGCCGCATCGATTTCGCGGTTCTGGATCACTCTCCGGATCAGTACAATTTCCGGCAGTTTTTCAGAAATTTCGGCCATTTTTATCGGGAAGAAGACGAGAAGGAAAATCAGGCGGTGCAGGCCAGGATCAGAGAAACGGAAAAACATCTGGATGCGGTCCGCGGGTGTATGGCCGGCGGCGCTGCCGGCGACGCGCTGGGATATGCCGTTGAGTTCTGGAGAGAGAAACAGATTTTCGATACATACGGGCCTGATGGGATTACAGAGTATGAGACGGATTCCCGGTCAGGGAAGGCCCTGATTTCCGATGATACGCAGATGACGCTGTTTACGGCAAACGGTCTGCTGGCCGGGGAGACCCGGGGATTGATGCGGGGCGTTGCCGGGCCGCCCAGAGAATATGTAAAAAGCGCGTATTATGACTGGCTGAAGACACAGCAAAGTACCATGCGGGAAGTAAACCGGCATGAGCGCTATACGGAAGAAGGCGGAGTTTCCTGGCTGCTTGATGTGCCGGAACTGTATTCCCGCCGGGCGCCGGGGAATACATGCCTGGATGCTCTGACGGCAAAGGATGATAACCGGAAGGATTATATCAGAAATCCTGCCAACAACAGCAAGGGCTGCGGCGGTATTATGAGGGTGGCGCCCCTTGCGCTGCTGTACCGCCCGGGAGAAAATTATTCCGGAGGGCTGCGGGAACTGGATCTGGAAGGCGCTCAGCTTGCGGCCATTACACACGGCCATTCGCTCGGCTACATGCCTGCGGCGGCAGTGACCCATATTATCAGCAGAATTCTGACAGATGAAAATCCGGATCTGAAGGAAATTGTACTGGATGCCCGGGATATGATGGAACAGCTTTTTGCCGGGGACCGGCATCTGGAGGAACTGATCCGTATTATGAATCTGGCGGTGGAGCTGTCGGAGAATGACGCGGATGATCTGGAGAATATTCATGCCCTTGGCGAGGGCTGGGTAGCGGAAGAGACTCTGGGAATCTCTCTGTACTGTGCTCTCAGGTATAAGGATGATTTTTCCGCCGGAATCATTGCTTCCGTGAATCATAAAGGCGACAGCGATTCCACCGGGGCAGTGACAGGCAATATTCTGGGCGCGCTGCTTGGGTACAGCGCTATGGAAGAGAAATGGAAGGAGAATCTGGAACTTAAGGATGTGATTCTTGAGATGGCGGATGACCTGTGTCATGGCTGCCAGATGAGGGAGTACAGTTATTATTATGATCCGGCATGGGAATGCAAATATATAAAAATGCACCGGTTTGTTCCTGAAACATGAACAACGGTTAATTTTTATAACTTCCTGTTTAACTCAGATTCAATTGCCCGGACATGTTTCCTCTGCTATTCTTGTATTAGCAAAGGCCGATGCAAAAACAGCATAAGGAGATGATCATATGTCATTGGGAAAAGTAATCCGGAAATACAGGAAAATCAGGAATCTGACCCAGGAAGAGATGGCAGTCCGGCTTGGCGTGACTGCCCCGGCAGTAAATAAGTGGGAGAATGAAAATTCCTATCCGGACATTACGCTCCTGGCGCCCATTGCCAGGCTGCTGGATATTTCATTGGATACCCTGCTGTCATACCGGGAAGAACTGACAGCAGAAGAGATTAACGGAATTGTCCGGGAAGCGGATCAGAAGCTGAAGACGGGATCCTATGAAGAGGCCTTTCGATGGGCAAGGAAAAAGCTGGAGCAGTATCCGAACTGTGAACCGCTGATTCTGAATCTTGCGGTCTGCCTTGACGCATACCGGACGATACGGGAAGTCCCGGATGAAGAGCAGTACGATCCGTATCTGACTTCCTTATACACGCGCCTGCTGGACGGTAAAGATGAGGCTGTACGGATGAGTGCGGCGGATTCTCTGGCCGGCTTTTATATGAGGAAGAAGCAGTATGATAAAGCGGAAAAATATCTGGAGTATTTTTCCATACAGAATCCGGAAAGAAAAAGGAAACAGGCGCAGATTTATGCTGAGACAGGCCGGATGCAGGAAGCATATAAGGCCTATGAGGAACTTCTGTTTACAGATTATCAGAGGGTAAGCATGGAGCTTCACGGCATTTATCTGCTTGCGCTGAAAGAGAATAATATGGAAAAGGCGCGGAGCATCGTTCAGAAGCAGACCGAGGCGGCAAAATTTTTCGAGATGGGAAAATATCATGAAGTTTCGGCCCGGCTTGAAATTGCCGCTATGGAAAAAGATGCAGATGCGGTGATTGCCATAGTGGAAGCCATGCTTTCCGATATAAAAGAAATCGGAAGTTTCAGAAATTCGCCTCTTTATGAACATATGGAATTTAAGGAAATGAAAGAGGAGAATCTGGAGGAAATAAAGGAAAATCTGCGGAAATGCTTTCAGAATGAAGAAAGCTTTGGATTTCTGAAAAATGACAGCAGGTATCAGAACCTGCTCCTTACACCAGGAAAAAAGAACGCTTCAGATTCCAGAGACTGACATATCGTGTAAAGAACACGATACGGTACTGGCGAAACGGCAGACAGCGGGACTGACAATGCTTCCCGGTGATTCCCGCATTATCCGGGCAAAACCCTCCGGGCAGGCGGCGCGAACTGCTTATTGAGACAGAGCCGCCTGCCCGGGAGGTTGTCTGTACCGTCCCGGAAGATTTGCATGGAAAGCTTCCGGGAAACCGGTCAGTCGGTTTCCCTTTCATTATGTTCACCATGATGGTACCCATTGTGCCCTTCACTGTGATGGCTGTCTGTTCTGTGCCCGGTATCAGCTGCATCTGTGTCTGCTCCCGCCGCGTCAGTCCCGGAGTCATTGCCTACGGAATCCTGATTTCCGGAATATGAATCAATCAGGTCGTAGATTTCCCGCATGGTCAGGTCGCGCACATCATCCAGCGACACGGAGGGATCCAGCTCTTTAAGTATGAGATAAGCGCGGTATTTCCCGAATGAGACTCCTGCGTCGTGGGCCTCATGCATTTCTCCCGTATCGCCGGAATGACAGCGAATGTTTTCGTGATCAGAGGCACAGGTCTCCACAGTGTCGAATATCTCATTATACTGGGCCTCGTTATCACTTGCGACAGTCAGAGATACGACAGCATCCCGGGACAGATAATCTTCAATGTCCTGGCTGGAGAGGAGTTCCTCCAGTGCGTCATTATAATTCATAAATGTAATATTAAGTGTTCCTGCCAGTTTCTCTCCGTCTTCATTATAGCTTTCTACGGAGACGACGCAGTCAAAACGGTTGATCCCCAGCTCAAGGGAAGGATTGACGTCGATGCTGATATAAGCGGTCGGCGTCAGGAAAATGTATGATCCTCCGATAAACAGCAGGGCGGCCAGCCCGGCGGCTGCCGCAGCGAACCGCTTAAACAGAGGGGAAAAGACCGTTTTGCGGCTGTAGACCCTCTTTGAAAGGTATTTTTTTGTATGTTCTTTCAGCTCATCTTCTGCATGAATCTGGTCAAAAGCGGATTTCCATTTATCATTCATCATCGATCACCCCTTCCAGTCTGGTCTTCAGGATCTGCCTGGCGCGCGTCAGCAGTGTGTATACGGTATTCACGTTCTTTTTGAGAATACCGCCGATTTCGGCTGCGGAGTAACCTTCATAATAATAAAGATATATCACGTCTTTATATTTTTCGGGCAGTGCAAGAACCGCTTCCAGCAGGTCGGAATACTTCCGGGGCATTTCCTGAGGTTTTTCGATGATCTGCTCCAGCGGAACAGTCCTGCGCCGGAATACATTTTTCAGGAAATCTTTGCAGGCGTTGACCGTAACTCTTATGATCCATGCTTTTTCGTGCTCCGTGCTTCTGAAGGGCGCACTATGCAGAACATATTTCAGAAACACCGTCTGAAATATGTCTTCTGTGTCGTCATAATTTTTCAGATGAACCATACAGATCCTGCGGACCGTGTCCGCATACTGATCAATCGCCCGGCTGGCCTCTTCCTCGCTGCGCATAACTTTTTCCCCGTTTCTGATTATCTGTGTCCGTATCTGTGCCCGGCGTGATGCCCGGTTCCGTCACAATGATATGCGGAACCGCTGAGACATCCGGCGTCAGATGTACGGTTGGCGCTATTGTAGCAGGTACCTGCGTCTGGAATCTCTGAACTGCGGTGGTCGCAGATTCCGTCGCCGTCGGAATCAACGAAACAGTGTCCCGGCTCGCCGCAGTATGTGCATTCACTGTATTGATTATACTTCATACCGGCGGAACGATCTACAGTATTCCGGCTGCCGGTATGCCCGGCCCGGCTGAATGCAAATGCTGTTGTCCCTCCCAGTGTGATGATAAGAGCTGCTGCGATAATTACTGCTGCTGCTTTCTTCATAAGAATCTCCTCCTTACATGGATTAATATTTACAGTGTTTTATTGTTTTCATAACTAATACGATTCATATCATAGATTTCATTCGGTAAATCAGAAAAATGTATAGAAGCCAGGCAAAACCGGACAGAGATGAAGACAGGGATAGCATCTGATAAAATAAATTCTATCGGGACAGCAAAACAGCATATTGAAATACATTAAGGATTATAAGCAGTCGCGTATTTAAAGCCGTCGACGGTTGAAGCACAGAGAGAATTAAGATATGATAGATAGCAGATAGATTCTGAGTATTTATATGGAAAGGAAGAGTGAATTATGAAATTCAGCAATACAAAAAAATTCAAATATCCCATAGAGACAGGATGGAAAGCCCGGAAGAAGTTGAGCTTGAGATCAGTGTAGAGATTAACACAGGGATGCATCTGATCGCGAAAGCCCTTGGAGCATTATTTTCAAAGCCTATGGAGCAGATCATGTGCCGGCATATTTATCATAATTTTGAAGCCCTCTGCACAGGAAAAGAGACAAAACGGATGAGCCGTGAAGAGCTGGATGCTCAGGCGAAAGATATATTTTCAAAATAAATATAAAATGGAATTTGGAGATTTTTCTTCTGCTGCAGAAAGAGAAGCGATACAATAATAAAATCTACAGACAGAAAGGAAGACAGAAGATGAAAGTATATGGATCAGAGATCTGTATAGACTGCAGAAATTATCTGACGATACAGAAAATGCGCGGATTTGAAAGTGAGTTTATTGACATAACGGCAGATACCGGGAACCTTAAGGAATTCCTGCGTCTGCGGGATACGCATCCCATTTTTGAACCGGTAAGAGAACACAGTGGAATCGGGATCCCGTTCTTTGTAAATGAAGACGGGAAAGAGACCTTTGACCTTGATGAAGCATTGGCGTGGCTTGGTCAGGAGCCGGTGGGGGAGGACGAAAAGGCGCTTCTGGAATCACCTTAAACACAGTTTGGATCCCCTGCATTGAGATTTATTCCGGGTTACAATTTCGGGAATGCCGGATATCCAGAGAAAAATAAAGCGGAAATGGGTTCCGAAATCCTGAGATAAACCTGTGCCGCCTCCATCAAATCTCCATATTTCTGTGTTACACTGCCCATCAGGGAGGTGCGCGGGATGCCGAAAACGATTTTGATTATTGAAGATGAGAGGCCCATCCAGAATATTATCCGGGCATTTCTGGAGGACGCCGGATACCGGGCTGTGTCTGCGGATGACGGCGCGGAGGGACTGGCCAGATTCCGTGAGTGCTGTCCGGATCTGGTTCTGCTTGATATATTACTGCCAAAGATAAACGGCTTTGCCGTGTGTGAAATGATCCGGAAAGAAAGCAGTACGCCTGTTATTATGCTTACGGCGCTGGATGACGATTTCAGTCAGATGAAAGGCTTCGATGCTCTGGCGGATGACTATATAACGAAACCATTTTCCATGCCTCTGGTTGTACGGCGGATTGAAGCTGTGCTGCGCCGTATGGAGAAAGGCGGCGCCGGAGAGGAAGATGGGCAGCTTCGTTATCGGGATCTTGTAATGGATCCGGATAATTATGATGTATCTGTCGGGGGAGAAAATGTTTCTCTGACGGCCCGTGAATTTGAGATCCTTCGGCTTCTGCTGGAAAATCAGGGACGGGTATTCTCAAGGGACAGCCTGCTTGACAGAATCTGGGGATATGATTATTTCGGAGATGAAAAGATCGTAAACACGCATATAAAAAATATCCGCAGGAAACTGGGCGGGGATTATATTGAGACGGTCAGAGGGGTGGGGTACAGAATTGAGAAAGAGAATCCGTGAAAGCATTCAGGCGAAAACGTTTATTGCCATGCTGGCTCTTCTGGCCGTCTGCTGTATTATTATTTATGGAATGGTTCTGATTTTTCTGCCTAAGAATTACCGGACCGAGATAGAAGGCCAGGTGACGGAGGACTTCTATGAGCTGGCGGAGAGGCTGGAGACGGAGGGGTGGGAGGAAAGTTCTGACAGGATTCTGGAATTTTCCATGAAAAATAACGCCTCAGTCAGAATTGACGATGAAAGCGGAGAAAATGTGTTCGGAGTCAACTTCGCGGATGATGAGACAGGGAAAACAGCTTCAAAATCACTGAGCTGTTCGGCGTCCTTTGCGGAGAACGGACAGATATACCGGATTTTCGCGGAGGTTTCTCTTGTGCCGGTATCCCAGTCCTATGGCATACTGCTGAACCTTATTCCTCTTATTGCGGCCATTATCCTTCTCATCTCTGTAATGGGCGCCTTTGTCTGCTCCCGTTATTTCTCCGGGCCGCTGATCCGTATATGCAGCGTTGCCAGGCGGATGACAGGGCTGGATATGACATGGAAATGTGAGGAAAAGCGGTCCGATGAGATCGGCGTTCTGGCAGCCAGCCTGAATGAAATGTCTGACAGGCTGACGGAGGCGCTGGACAGTCTGCAGTCGGCAAATGTAAAACTGCAGCAGGACATTGAAAAAGAGAGGAAACAGGAAAAGCAGAGGATTGATTTTTTTACCGCAGTATCCCATGAACTGAAAACCCCCATAGCCATTATGAAAGGAGAACTGGAGGGAATGATCTGTCAGGTCGGCGAATACAGAGACAGAGACCGGTATCTGCGCCACTGCATGAAGACGGTAAATGATATGGAAGAGATTGTGAAAGAAATTCTGTTCGCTGCAAGAATGGGCGGCAGTGATTTTCAGGTGATCCGGTCGGATCTGAATATCAGCAGGATGCTCCGGAAAAGCTGTCAGAAGATAGAGGGCCGGATCGAGGACAGACAGATGCTGCTGCGTATGGAGATAGAGCGGGATTTTCATTACGAGGGAGACGGGCGGCTGCTGGACAAGGTCTTTTCCAATGTACTTGGAAATGCTGCGGCTTATTCCGGGGAGGGGGCTGTAATCACAGTGTCCCTGAAAAAGGGCGTCTTCTGTGTTGAGAATACGGATGCTCATATAGCGGAAGAAGATCTGAAAAACATATTTATGCCTTTTTACCGGGTAGAGCAGTCCCGCAGCCGGAACAGCGGCGGCAGTGGTCTGGGGCTCTATATTACTAAAACAATACTTGACCACCACGGGATTTCATATAGAATGGAAAATACAGAAAAGGGCGTGCGGTTTGCGGCGGCTTTCTGAGGCGCCAGAAACCGGCATGGCAGGATCAGACCGGGAGCTGAACCCTTCGGTTCGGTTCCCGGTATTTCTATGTCTGAAAAAATTTTTAAAAAAAGTGAACCATATGAAAGGTGACGGCGAATATAGAGTGAACGGGATGAGGAGGTGAGACAGTGGATGCGAGAGAAATTGAAATATGCATTGACCAGTTCGGTACAGATATATATAGATTCTGCCGGAAACTCTGTGCGACCAGAACAGATGCAGAGGATCTGTATCAGCAGACTTTTCTGAAAGCGCTGGAAACCGAATGGACGCTTGACTGGCAGCAGAATCCGAAAGCACTGTTTTTTTCTCTGGCACATAATTTATGGAAGAGTGACAAACGAAAGCAGGCCAGGCGCGATGCCATTGCTCCCTGTGGCAGTCTGGACGGAGAAACAGAGATACTGCCCCATTACAGAGAAAATATTGTAGAAACTTTTTATCGGAAAGAACTGATCAGGCAGGCGGGTCAGATTATTGAGACTCTCCCGGACAAAATCCGGGTTCCGCTGACATTGTTTTATCTTTCCGAATGCTCTGTAGAGCAGATTGCGGTAATTATAAAAAAGCCGTCGGGAACAGTGAAAAGCCGGTTGTTTAAGGGCAGAAAAATGATTAAGAAAAGATTGGAGGAAGCTGGCTATGAAAGATAACCGTTTTGAAACAGAAATAGATGAAATCATCCTGGCATCGCTGGAACTGCCGGATGAACCCGATCCGGAACTGAATAATAAACTGAAAGCAGTCCTTTACCAGGAGGAAGCTGCCATGAGAAAAAGGCCTGCTTTACGTGTCCTGTCTCTCTGGTATATCCCTATGATTTTAAATCTGGTTACGTTTATTATGCTGGCGATTATTTCACTTATGCTGATCAGTAATACTTATCTGGCTTATTTTGCAGCGGGAATCAGTCTCTATATCGGTCTGACGGGGATATTGCTTACAGTACTCGGTGTGAAACGAACAAACATAAAAAAGGATATTGTTGTCCGTGTGGAGAAAAGAGGTGCGCTGACATGAATCATACAAAGAAAAAAAGATTTCCGTTTTATATCGCTATTCCGGCTGTATTGGTGCTGATTTTCCTGCGGTTCGGTCTGTATTTCCTGAAAAGTGACGGCTTCAGCGGAATATCCATAGTACTTCCGCTTCTTCTTTTTGGCTTCATTATTTTTGCCGTGTGTACCTCTGCGTTTCTGGCGGCATGGGTATATCAGGACTGCAGAATGAGAGGAGATGATCCGGTGTTATGGGCGGTTGTGGTTTTTATTGTGACGCCTTTTATCGGACTGCTGATTTATTTTCTGCGCCGCCCGGAAATAAAGCAGATCTGTCCCGCCTGCGGCCACCGGATTTCGCTCAGGGCAAAATATTGTGAAGAATGTGGAGCACATATCGAAAATAAGGAGGAGAATGCTATGGTAAAACAGAAAACGCATCATTTAAAATTAATCGCCGCCGGGGTTGGATGCATGGTACTTATGCTGGCATGTCTGACAGGATTTATCGTAAGCGCGGCTGTGGGAAACGGCGTAAATACGAATGTAGCTTCTTCTGAACGGGTATGGAATCTGGGCACGATCCGGATGAATTCGAACATTTATCTGGATGGTGTCTGGCATCTGGACTTCAGAAGTGCCAGCAGAGGGTTTGTCGCGGAACAGGATATGACTATTGCAGATCCGGACACTCAGGTGGTTTATGCGGATATTTCCTGCGAAACAGTACCTGAAGGTGCAGAACTTGTTTTATGGCTGGTACAGGGAGATACGGCCAGATCTATTGATGTGACGCAGCTTCCGGAGCCCCTTGAATATCCTCTGAATGAGTTTGAAAATGGGAAAATACATGTGCGGCTTCAGATCAACGGGGTGGAGGATGCGGTTTCGGAAATCTGTATAAAGGAATGAAGTTCAGGCAGCTCCACCGAAAATACTTCCGGACTTCATCAAAGCTCCACTTTTCGCTTCTATAATCGTCCTATCAAATACAGGAGGTTACAGACGATGAATTTATTGAAACGGGCGGGGCTGTATACTCTGAGGAGCAGGGGCCGGACCCTGCTCCTCTTTGCGCTGCTGCTTCTTGCGGCAGTGTTTGTGCTGAACGGCTTCGCTGCAATGGAGGCTTCTGAAAAAACTTCCGCCAGACTGAGAGGAACGACGGGAGCAAGTTTTACGGTGGAACGGAATCTTTCTACCGGCAGCATGAACAGTATGGGCGGAGGCATGTCCGTGATTCAGCAGGAATTTGTGACGGACGCCATGATTGACAAGATCCGGAAAGTGGAGGGAATCAAAGGGTATACCGCCAAAGAAATCGGCTATTATAATCTGACGGATCTGTCCGGAAATCCGTACAAGATGATTTATGATACGTCTCTGTGGGACGACACGGATCTGGATTACCAGGCAAATGTGATCGGCTCTTTTTTTACCGAATATGACGAGCTTTTTCTGAGTCAGGCATTCCAGCTTACGCAGGGACGCCACATTACGAATCAGGATGAGGAGGGGATTATAATCAGTGAGGATCTGGCGGAAAAGCACGGTCTTTCCCTGGGAGACCGGGTGCTGATCTACCGTCCGAACTGGGTGACCGGAGCGGTAAATGCCGGAGATAAAAGTGTGGAGGCGGAGATTGTAGGAATGTTCCGGATTCTTGCCTCCCAGGAAGACCGGAGCAGTATGGCTCCTTACAATATCTATGAAAATTATATATTTGCGCCCATGTGTGTGACCAAATCTCTTATAGACTGGGTGGATGATGAAGCTGAGCGTGCGGGGTATGAGTATGCGGATTTCTATGTGGATGACCCGGAACAGCTGGAGAACATTATCCGTAATGTCCAGGAAATTGACAACATCAACTGGAATAATTTCAACGTAACGGTCAATGACGAAGTATACGAGCGCGCTGCAGGTTCTATGTCCAATACAACAATTCTGATCCGGACTCTGATTCTTGTTATTGTAGTGATCAGCGCGGGCGTTGTGGCACTGTTTCTTACCTTCTGGCTGAAAAGCCGTCTGCGGGAGACGGGCATTCTGCTGGCCATGGGTATTTCGAAAACAATGCTGGTGCTTCAGCACATGGCAGAAACGGCTCTGATAGCTGTTCCCGCCTTTGGAGCGGCGTGGTTTGTGAGCAGATGGTCTGCCGGATGGATCGCTGCCCTGTTTGATCCGGGGAGTGTGGCCGGGGCTGCGACTGTGTCAGAGGGAGATTTTGTGAGGGTATGCGTGGGCGGCGCCCTTATTCTGTCAGCGGCGGTTCTTCTTTCCTGTATCCCCGTTTTCAGATATAAACCCAGAGAAATTCTTTCCATGATGGAATGAGAGGAGGCACAGGATGAACTGGATCAGGCGGGCAGTTCTGTATAATGCCCGGAAAAAAGGGAAAACCCTTTTACTTTTTTTACTTTTACTGGTAATTGGAATATTGCTTCTGACTTGTTTTTCTATCCAAAGAGCCACAAAAACAGCTGCTTTGAACGTGCGTCAGTCTCTGAAAGGAGCTTTTACCATAGGAGCCGGAGCGTCCGGCGGCCAGCTGACGGAAGAGGTGCTGCAGACAATACGGCAGCTTCCGGGAATCACAGGATACAACGGACGATCCGCTTCCTATGCAGAATATCTGCATGAGGACGGGACGCCGCTGCAGATCAGGACAGAGGGCGCCTTTCAGGTTGTGGAAGGCTTCGAGCATGCGGGAAAAGTGGTAGCAGATTCGTTTACGGAGAAGGATGCATTTTTTACAGAAGAGGGATTTGAAATTGAGGAGGGGAGTCCTGTAACCGAAGGGGGAAAATATGCGGCAGTCATTCATCGCTGGCTGGCGGAGGAAAATGACCTGCAGATCGGCGACACCATACTGCTGAGTCTGAACGAACAGATGGTGTCAGATGATGTAATGACCGGGAAAGGGATTGCGGGTAAGTCTGTGCGGGCAGAGATCACGGGAATTTTTGAAAGCACAGAACCACAGGAGGATGAGCTGCTTCTTTCTCATGTGCTTTATGAAAATACCATTTTTATTGACGCCCGGAGTTATAGCGAGCTGTTTCCGGAAGGGGGAGATGTTTATTTTGAATCTGCGGATTTTCAGGTTGACGACCCGGAAAAACTGGATGCGCTTATTCATAAGATTCAGGAGCTGGAAGGAGTTTCCTGGGATCAGTGTACTTTTACGAAGCATGCGGTGGACTATGAGAACGCCAGGGAATCTCTGGAGGCTCTGGAACAAATCGTTGTTATCCTGTCTCTGGCTGTTCTGGCTGTCAGTGCCGTTCTGCTGCTCCTGATCCTTGCTATGTGGATGCGGGGCCGGGTACATGAAACCGGTGTTTATCTGGCAATGGGAATCGGCAGATGGAATATACTGCTCCAGCATCTGACGGAGGTATGCCTGACTGCGGTCTGCGCGTTTGCCGTTGCGGTTGTCTGCAGCAGGAGCATTGCCGGACTGGCCGGGGAATATCTGCTGAAACAGACTGCTGCCCCGGAATATGAGGCGGCCCGGCTAAGCGGAAATGAACAGACGGAGCGGACAGAGGATCCTGTTGAACTGACGCGCATACAGGTCAGGGTAAACGGACAGGATATTCTGCTTGTGTACGGCGCCGGAACTGTGCTGATTATTTTCTCTGTGACCGCCGCAGGGATTCCCGTTCTGCGGCTGAAGCCGAAAGAAATACTGACAAAGATGAATTAAGGAGGAGTATGCCTATGTGTATTTTGGAAATAAAGAATGTTCAATATTCCTACAATAATAAGAAACGGATTCTGAAAGGAGTCAGTGCGCAGATGGAACAGGGAAAGCTGTATGCTATTCTTGGGCCTTCCGGATGCGGTAAGACTACACTGCTGTCTCTGCTGGGAGGTCTGGACAGTCCAGGAGTCGGACAGATTCTGTATAAAGGACAGGATATTGCCGGAACGGGACTTGCCGATCACCGGAAAAATCATGTGGCTTTTATTTTCCAGAGCTACAACCTGATTGATTATCTGACGCCCGGGGAGAATGTGGCGCTGACATCAAAACTGCCGCCCCTGCCGATCCTGGAGCGCCTGGGTCTGACAAAAGAAGAGACCCGGCGCAATGTGCTGAAACTTTCCGGCGGGCAGCAGCAGAGGGTGGCCATCGCCAGGGCACTTGCCAGTGAATCGCCGGTTATTCTGGCGGATGAACCTACCGGAAGTCTGGACGAAGATACCGCCAGAGGCATTACGGAAATACTCAAAGACAGTGCTCACAGGATGAATAAGTGCGTGATTGTAGTAACTCATTCCGGAGAGCTGGCGGATCAGGCAGATGTGGTCTTTCGTCTGAAGAGAGGAGTGCTGATGCAGAATCGCTCCTGAAAACAGGCATATATCAGTGATGGCCGGGGACATATCTAAAGAATTGAAAGAGTTATAATATTTACAAAGAAATGAAAAAATATCTTCTGAGAACAATAAAGTTTTCGGAAGATATTTTTGTGTATGGATTTGTTTTTGTACAGGAATCGTATTTGTTTCGCGAAATTTACACGGTCTTTTATGAAACTGATAACAAATCAGATATCTGTTCGGACTTCCGGAAAGCCAGAAACAGAGGTATCTTGAGAAACAGATGAAAACGCTGGAAAATCAGATTATTGATCTTAAGGTGCAGATCGGATTTATTTCTTTCGTGAAAGTTCGCGGAATGCCGCCTCTTCCGGCAGAGGGGTGCGGAAAAACATATTTGAACTGTATTGCGCAACTGCGGGAAGAGATGAGGTCAGAGCTTACCGGAGGAAAGGAGAAGTAATGGAAACAACAAGGGAACAGAAAAGACATTTTTCATTATGTACAGATAAAAATCTGTATTGGGCATTTGTGGCAGCGCTGGCAGGAGCGCTTATTGTATGCGCGGCGTTTTTCCTGCCATATGGAGCGGCGGATAAGGAATACAGGCAGGAGCTGGAGCATTATTCTTCAGAAATAAGTATACCCAAACTGGGGATGAATAATAAGGATATAGAAGACATGTCCATGCCTGAATATATCAGAACATATCTTTATGCAGGGGAAGTTAATATGGCAGATGAAGCAGTCGTTGTGGGTGTTGTGGTGGTCATTGGTTTAATCGGAATTCTTTCCTGCATTACCCTGCTGTTGACGATTCTGAAAAAGCCGGCTGCAGTAATGATTGTTAATACGCTGGTGCTGGGCGCTTTCCGGCTGCTTTGCTATGATTTCAAAGACCGGGGCGTAATAGGGAACAGCGGATATAACTGGGGAATTGCTTATTATCTGTATTACATAGGTATTGCAGTTATTTATGCAGGAGCGGTATGGATGTTTATAATAAAAAGGAAGCAGAAAAAGACATCAGTAAATCCGGCAGAATTCGGGATTTGATATAATTTTCCCGGTGAAGGGAAGCGTGTCGTAAAATTCCGGAACCTGTGATACAATAGAGACAAATTTATAAGAAAGAAGGTTTTTGTTATGACAAAAGAAGTACGTGATTTTGTTATTGAGAAAACAAAGGATCTTATGGCAGCGCATTCCTGCTGTGCAGAGGCAAAAGCAGCGGCACAGGCGTGGCTGGATGCCGCCGGCACGGACAAAGAAGCGGAAGAGACAGCCAGATACATTGAGGAGCTGGAGGCTGACATTATGCCGGTGGACAAGCTGATCGCATTTGCAGAGACAGAGATGGGAGCGAAAGTGTTCGGCGGCGAGGAGGCTGCAAAAGGTGTGGCTGAGCATGGACGTCAGATTAAGGCTGCAGGCGGAAAATACTGTGACTGCCCGGCATGTGCTGCTGTTGAGGCAATACTGGAGAAAAAAGAAGAAATGTTAAAATAAGCTGTTTATAAAACAAAAATGCCCCTATGACAGAATGTTGCATTCTGCCATAGGGGTATTATTCATTTAACTGTCCGCTGCGGGGACGAAGGGAGATTACTGAAGTTTCTTTCCTGTCAGCATCTCGTATCCCTGCAGATATTTATCAATTGTCTTCTGTACGATATCATCCGGAAGTGTCCAGTCGTTGTCCGGGTTGGCCTTGAGCCAGTCGCGGGCAAACTGTTTGTCAAAGGAAGGCTGGCCGTGTCCCGGCTCATATCCGTCGGCAGGCCAGAAGCGGGAGCTGTCCGGTGTGAGCATCTCGTCGCCCAGCACGATATTTCCGTTCTCATCCAGACCGAATTCAAATTTGGTATCCGCGATAATAATACCGCGGCTCAGGGCATAATCCGCACATTTTTTGTAAAGAGCGATGGTGTAGTCGCGGAGTTTGGAAGCGTATTCTTCCCCTTTGCCCGGGAATGCTTTTTCCAGATGAGCAATGCTCTGCTCGTAGGAAATATTTTCGTCGTGGTCTCCGATCTCTGCCTTTGTGGACGGTGTATAGATCGGTTCCGGCAGTTTGTCGGACTCTCTGAGACCTTCCGGCAGGCGGATGCCGCATACAGTGCCGTCTTTCTGATAGCTTGCCCAGCCGCTTCCTGTAATGTATCCGCGGACAATGCACTCGATGGGAAGCATATTGAGCTTCTTGCACATCATACTGTTTCCGTCAAATTCCGGTTTCTGGAAAAATTCCGGCATGTCTTTTACATCTGTGGAAATCATATGATTCGGAAGGATGTCCTTTGTCATGTCAAACCAGAACTTGGACATCTGTGTGAGTACAGTTCCTTTTTTTGTAATTGTGTTTTTCAGGATAACGTCAAAACAGCTGATCCGGTCAGTTGCAACCAGAATCAGACTGTCGCCGTTGTCATAGATTTCGCGTACTTTTCCTTCTTTAATCGGTTTCATTTTGTATACCTCGTCTGTTTTTTTAGTATGTTTCCGGCGGTCCGTAAGGGCTGTGTGCGGCCGGACTGCCATTTATGTTCCTATAATAGAATAAGCAGGATGGGAATAAAAAACAATACTTTTTTTATTTTTTTACAAAATCTGTGTGGTTTGCCTTATAATAGCATAAGAGAAAAAAAGGAGGAACCGGCCATGAAAATGAATATCATTGAAACGGTGCGCGGAAAACGTTCCTGCAGGCGTTGCCGGTTCCGGAATATATCAGGCGTACCGCAGACAGAAAGAGAAACAGAAAAGACAGAAAGGACGGAAAAGTAACATGCACCACGGAAACGGACGGTACAATTCTGGAAAAAGCAACAGATCCGGCAGAAGAAATAAGCAGAGAAAGAAAGGCGGCAGATGGATTCTGTGGACGGTTCCGGCAGTTCTGCTGTGCGTCCTTCTGGGAGCAGGCGCCTTCTGGTTCCTGACCGGTCCGGCCGGGAAGAAAGGGGCAGAGAGTTTTGCGCCCCTTCCCCTGGGGGTCATTGTCACCGCGGCCGGCACGGGCAGCGAGATGAACGGCGGCGCGGTGATTACCAATGAGGAAAAGAAAATCAAAACCGGCCGG
>ERZ1643247.1756-NODE-1756-length-18733-cov-112.959578_pt1 | contig 18733 bp, 19 predicted proteins | sample MGYA00579264_ERZ1643247 | MGnify/ENA primary metagenome ERZ1643247 (study PRJEB29033, sample SAMEA4952262) | chicken gut metagenome | biome: Broiler Chicken; feature: Gastrointestinal Tract; material: Caecum | place: Ireland | collected 2018 | study: Broiler... | reverse complement strand
AAACACATTCCTTTGTCTTGAAATTCAGGATCCGTGCCCCGTTAAAAGGCAGGATATAGCTTCCATAGTTCTGAAACCCCAGAGCCTGGGCCACATAGAAAACTCCCTGGGGAGGCCGCCCTGAAGCAATGGCCACAGGCACTCCCTTCTCCTGAAGGCGGATCACCGCCTCCCTTGTCTTCTCACATACCTGTTTCTGTGAATTGGTCACAGTTCCGTCTATATCTAAAACTAATAATTTATATTTCATGATCTTCCTCTTTTTGTGCGGCCTTGAAAGGCAGTTTTTTCTGTATCAGTATACCATAAAGCGGGGAGCCAAGCGAGATTTGTTCTCATTTGGCGACCGCCGATGATACTAGCCGCTTGCGGCTAGTATACCATAAAGCGGGGAGCCGGGGAAACCTCTATGTTCATTCGGCGACTGATATAGAAAAGAGACTGACCAACCCGGCAGCCTCTTTCTCCGTTCATTATTTCACAGAAAGCTAAATCCCATATTCCTGGAATAATTTTTCCAGCAGCTGGGGATCTGACGCAGCCTTCACTATTAGAGATGTCTTTCCATCTTTATCCAGACACAAGATCAAACGGTTGTACCGCTCCTGATTTTCCTGCCTTCCCTCTTGTCGTCCCTCTTCTATGAAATCATCACGCAGCATTTCTCCCAGTATTGTCATTTTGACTTCCTCCTTTATCTTTTCCAGATCTGCTCTGCTGAGCAGTTTGTTTGCCAAGGCATAGAGCATAGCTTCCATTTTTTTCGCTTCTTATATGCTGATCAGCTTATCTTCTCTATTGACTGCCTTGATTCCTTCCAGTATCCTGGTTTTGATCTCTGATTTTCCGCCCATAAGAGGGCTGAGCAGCACCGGGATCAGATCTTTCCTTTTCAGCTTTTTCTTCTTTTGTATTTTCTTCAGGATTTCCTCCCCGACAAACTGGGCTCCTGTCTTCATGATCTCGTCTTCTACCTGCCCCAGGGGTTTTGATGATTCCTGACACTTAGTTTCTTTCAAACGGCCTCCTTTCGGGCCCGCAGAAACTGTATCTGTAAAATTATTATACACAAAAGAAATGGCTCTGCCCAGATTATTTTTATATACGTTGAAAAATGTCCGAACCGGACGGATTTGTTATTAAGATTATTTTTAGAACTGTTTTCTGCTTTATAGCTTCTTAAATTTCCTGCATACAGCAATTTTTGTGTTTTACAGATACCTCTGCTTACCATTTCCTGTAACTGTAGGATAGCACAGGCTGTGGCAAAAGTACAGATCTTTTCAAAGTCCCGATCTGCCGTTCATAGCTTCGGATCCGTCCCGGCATCGCCTGCCGGCAGGAAGAATCAAAACTCCCGTCATATTTTTCCTATTTCTATAATATGCTATAAAAAGAAATGCAGGAGGTGCAGCCATGAGCTCAAAAACTAAAATTGTGGTATTACATATGAAAGAAGTTATCTACACCGGTATTTTCGTAGTCTTCGCCATTGTACTGGCTGTTCTGCTCTTTATGATGTTCGGAAAAGGCAAAGAGACGGACACTGCCAACGCCCAGGCCGTCTATCATGCCGGTATCTACACAAGTCCCATAACCTTAAATGACAATACCTTTGACGTAGAGGTTACCGTGGACGAAGACCACATTAATTCCATCTCTCTGAAAAACCTCAGCGAGACCACCACCGCCATGTATCCTCTGATGGAGCCAGCCCTGGATGCCCTCTCCACTCAGATCTGTGAATCCCAATCCACAGAAAACATTACCTACTCCGAAGAAAATAAATATACCTCTATGCTGCTTTTGGACGCCATCAACAAAGCGCTGGATAAAGCAAGGATCGCCGATTAGAAAGGGAGCTTTCACAGCTCCTTTTCTGTTTTTCTGCTTACATCTTCCTTCTTTCCTCCTGTAATTTTCCTCTTCTTTTTCATATCTTTTTCTTTCCTGATCTTCCCTTTGCTGCTTGATGGACCTGGTCCGTAATGCTATACTGCTCTTGTAAAGCAAGATCCTTATAGCAAAATCGGAGTGATGAAATCCATGTGCAGAAACAACAAAAAGAGAAATCAAGGCCTTCTCCATGCAAAGCCGGTATCCTGAGCGGCCTTCGCATGGAGTAATCAGAACAGCCGCTCACAAAAAATGCCAGCTTTGCCTCTTGGATAGATCAAGAAGGAGGCCTGCATTTGAAATACATAAACGCAAAGACACTTCTTCCCGAAGCACTGGTGGAAGAGCTCCAGAACTATATCCAGGCCGGCTATATCTATGTGCCAGCAAAAGAGGAGCAGCACAGATCCTGGGGAGAGGTGTCCGGTTATCGAAAAGAACTGGAAAAGCGCAATGAAAAGATACGGACGGAATACAGACAAGGCTTTTCCGTGGAGGAACTTGCCCGCCGCTATTGCCTTTCCATATCCGCTATACGAAAAATCATTTACCATAAATAATATGGACCGCCGCAGGAAAAACACCAAAATGCGGCGGTCTTTTTATACAAAACACTTCGGTATCATTCTGTAGATTGCGAACGGACAGAACCTCCCGGTAAAATATTCTTATCCTCGCAGACATGCAAAGGCAGATAGGCTTATATCTGTCTCCCTGATCTTTTACTGCAGGAAATTTTTTTCCACAGGAGGCTGTTCAAATGGCTTCAAAAGATAAAATCTATCCCCGGACTGGGGATAAGGAAACCATTTATTTAAAAAATGTAACTAATAATCCTAATATCCAAATAGGGGATTATACCATCTATAATGACTTTATCCATGATCCCAGAGAATTCCAGAAAAATAATGTCTTATACCATTATCCCATCAATAAAGACCGGCTGATCATAGGAAAGTTTTGTTCCATTGCCTGCGGCGCTAAATTTCTTTTTAACAGTGCCAATCATAAAATGACTTCTCTATCCACCTATACCTTTCCCCTGTTTTTTGAAGAATGGGGCCTTAAGAAAGAGAATGTTGCCCAGGCCTGGGATCAGAAAGGGGATATTATGATCGGTAATGACGTCTGGATCGGTTATGAAGCTGTAATCCTTTCCGGAGTAACCATTGGAGACGGCGCAGTGATCGGCTGCCGGGCGGTTGTGACCAAAGATGTACCTCCTTATACCATCGTAGGAGGAGTCCCGGCAAAACCTATCCGAAAACGGTTCGATGAAGAAACCATAAAGGAACTCCAGAAGATAAAATGGTGGGACTGGCCAGAAGAAAAAATCACAGAAAAGATCCAGGCTATACAAGCCGGAGATTTAGAAGGATTAAGAGAGGGATAGATATGTGCACGAGATTTGTTTATAACGGAAAAGATACAATTACAGGATTTAACTTTGACATTGATCTGTCTGTATGGGATCACAAAGTCATGAAAGAAAAAGACCGGTTTTATATCGGGATAAAAATGCCGGATAACCGGTATCATTCTTTCCATGGAATTCACCGGAATGGAAATACGGGAACCCTGCTCTATGTTCATGGAAATCCCCAGGGAAGATATGTTGAGGGAAACACCTCTTATACCATTGCTGATCTTACAGAAAATTATATCCGGGGTGTTCTCTCCTTTGACGAGGTTTTACATATTGTACAGAAACAAAAAATCCTTTATGCCCCAGACACAACCATGCAGGCCATGCTTTCTGACAGATATGGAAGAGTCCTTCTCATAGAACCTGGGATCGGATATCGGCTGGAACAGAAACGGTATTCTCTCATGACAAACTACTCTGTCCTGAAGCCTGAAAGCACCCGCCCCTATATAGTTCCAGGCGATGACCGGTATGAGCGGGCACAGGCACAGTTTGAAAAGCAGAAAGAAACCTTTTCTGTTTCCGACGCTTTCCACATATTAAAATCAGTGAAACAGGAAGGTCTGTGGGCAACAAGAGTTACCTTTGTATATTCTGTCAGGGAAAAGAAAGTTTACTATGTGCTGAATAATGATTTTGAAGAAATATCAGAATATTCCTTCGATCGTTAATTTAAAAAGTTTCTCTACCTTAATCCTATCTTCGGAAGCTTCATAGGGCCAGAAATAATACTTTATCTGATCACCTGGATTATATGGGTTTAGGGTAATGTCTTCCATAACAGATTCTTTGGAACAGTCCAGCAGAACTTCTTTTTCGTCCTCCATTCTCTGAATTGTGATTTCACCCTTTTCTCTGTCTATTTCCAGGATTTTTCCTTCTTCCTGTGACCAATAGGTTCCCGGGCCGCCGGAAATGTTTTCCTGGTTTTTACCCAAAATCAGTATTCCAGCGGTTCCTACCAGAACCAGAAGAAGCATGCCGGCTATACCCGCCAGCAGCCTTTTGGAAGATCCCCTCATTCTATCACACCTTCCTTATTCCATAGGAAACTTCAGCCCCCACTGCTCTCTTGCCTGATCCATCAGTTCCATGATCTCCATAGTTTCTTTGTGAGGCATCTGAGGACACTGAGTAAGTCTCTGTTCTATGGCTTCTTTGCAGGCCAGGACTTCATACTCGTATCCGGTAATCTGTTCCGGGCAATGGTACTGAGCCTTTACCTGACGATCCCGGTCATAGATGGTCAGCGTCTGGAAGTTATTGATATTCTCTACTACGGCAAAGCCTTCTGTGCCATAAATAATTCCCTGCCGGTCAGAAAGTACCCGCATAGAGCTGTTGAGAATCGCCATTTTTCCTCCCGGATAGATCAGGGTAATGCTATTCTGAGCGTCTACGCCAGTGTCTGTCATAATGGCAGTAGATACCATTTTCTCTATCTGATTGCCAAAGACCATAGAAGCAAAGTTCAGAGCATATACCCCAACGTCCAGAAGCGCCCCGCCGCCCAGTTCCGGTTTCAGAAGTCTTGGCACATCTCCGATAAGATAACAGAGATTTGCAGTAAGGGTCTTAGGTTCTCCGATGGCACCTTGAGCCAGTACCTGACGGATCGTATTCCACATAGGCATATACCGGACCCACATAGCTTCAGCCAAAAGCACACCTTTTTCCTGGGCCAGACGGATCATTTCTCCGGCCTGTCTCTGGTTTACTGCAAAGGATTTTTCACACAATACATTTCTTCCATGAGCAATGAGCATTTTCACATTCTCATAGTGTTCCGACATAGGAGTGGCCACATAAACCAGATCCACCTTTTCATCGGCCGCCATCTCCTCATAGGAACCATAGGCTTTTTCGATCTGAAAGCGTTTTGCAAAAGCATCTGCCTTCTCCTGGCTTCTGGAAGCCACCGCATAGATCCTGGCTTCTTTCATCTGCACCACTGTTTCCGCCATAGTTGCCGCAATATTTCCTGTACTTAAAATACCTACTCTTAACTGTTCCATTTTTATACCTCCCTCTTCCTCTATGCTTTGATATTCTCTTCTGTTTTATCGAACCTTCTCTTTAAAGTTTTAGGATCTTTCGGTCAATCCATACTCCTCAGCCAGGCTTTCCAGCCCTTCCAGAACCTCTTCTCTGGAGTAATCATGCTCCTCCAGGAAATCATCCTCAAATTCATCTAAATGCTGATAAAAATCCGCTACCATGATCCCGTATCCCGGTGTGTTCTCAGGGAAATCTCCCAGAAGAATATTTTCCGCTTCATTGATCTCGCCCCGGTCTGCCATCTCCAGGATCCGGGCATAGAGCTTTTCTTCCTCTGTCCGTTCCTCCTCCTGGGGCAGTTCATAGCGGACCTCCCGCTGTCCCGTCAGGACCAGAGCCAGGCCCCGGACCACATCATTAATCATACGCATAAGATAATCCTGTTTAACACCCATGTTGCGCCTTCCTTTTTTCCTTTTTATATAAGGCTGCCTCATGAAACATATATCCGGAATATTTGTACATTTTGTGCCAATTATCGAAAAGCTATCGCATTAAACATATGTCTGGAAGATTTATACATTTTATGCGAATTTGTCGAGCATAGCTTTGAGACCACAGGCTCAAAGCGGCACAGACTGAGCAATAAAATGTATAAATCTTCTCGGTTTCGATTAATGCGATAGTCACAGACTGAACAATAAAATGTACAAATATTCTAGTGTACTGTTTAATGAGACAGCCCTGCCTTGATCGCAAATTTGATCACGCCGTCCTGTTTCTTTTCAAAAATCTCATAAGCCTCCATAATATGCTCCAGAGTCGTCCGGTGGGTGATCAGCGGACTGGTATCCAGCTTTCCCTTTTGGATCAGTTCCATGATCTGTTCACAATAGCAGCCATCTACTCCCCCTGTTTTAAAGACCAGATTCTTTCCATACATGGAAGGCAGGGGCAGCCGCTGGTCTTCTTCATACATAGCCACTAAGGTGACCACTGCATTAGGCCTGGCGATCTTCCAGGCAGTCTGGAAGGTATCTTTTCCTCCTGCCACTTCAAAGACCCGGTCTGCTCCCCGTCCGTAAGACAACTCCCGAATCTGGGCTTCCAGATCCTTTTCTGAAATTTTACCGGGATTTATGCAGAAATCCGCCAGGTGGTTTTCCTTTGCCACTTTCAGCCGGTTCTCGTCGGTATCCAGGACAATGATCTTTCCTGGGTCATAAAGCCTGGCGCACATCATGGTACAAAGTCCCGCAGGTCCTGCTCCGATCACCGCCACAGTGTCTCCTTTGCTGATCTCTCCGATCCTGGCAGCCCAGTAACCGGTAGACAGAAGATCCCCGGTGAAAAGAGCAGCTTCATCTGAAACACTGTCGGGGATTTTGGTAAGACCGTTATCTCCGTAAGGGATCCGGACATACTCCGCCTGACCTCCGTCGATCCGGCATCCCAGGGACCAGCCGCCAAGAGGATCGCTGCAGTTATTTACAAAGCCTCTCTCACAGTAAAAGCAGCTTCCGCAGAAAGTCTCTACATTCACCGCTACCCGGTCTCCCGGTTTTACCTTTTTCACTTCTTTTCCGATTTCCTCCACCACGCCCACAAACTCATGGCCCAGGATCGTTCCCGGCACAGCATTTGGCACCGCTCCATGTTTGATATGGATATCGCTGGAACAGATGGTGGTAAGGGTCACTTTTACCAAAACATCGGTATCCTTCTCCAGACAGGGTTTTGGCCGTTCTGTAAGGACTAGTTTTCCTTTTTCTTCAAAAACTACCGCCTTCATAAATGCCGCCTTTCTTTTACTCCTGGATCTCTTCCAGTTCTTCCATCCAGATCCTCACACAGGCGTCGCTGGGCATCCGGAGGTCTCCTCTCGGAGATACGGCTACGCTTCCCACTTTAGGTCCGTCGGGAAGACAGGAACGCTTAAACTGCTGGGCAAAAAATCTGGAATAAAAGGTCTTCAGCCACTTCATGATCACTTCCGGCTCGTAGATGCCGGCAAAAGCCGCCTTTGCCATGCGGTAGATCTTACCCGGTCCGAAATGGAAACGGAGCATCTGGTATAAGAAGAAATCATGAAGCTCATAAGGCCCTACCAGATCTTCGGTCTTCTGGGAGATCACTCCGTCCTTTGGTGGAAGAAGCTCCGGGCTTACCGGGGTATCCAGGATATCCAGAAGGATCTGGGACAGTTTTTCTTCTTTGCAGGTATCTGCGTAATACCGTACCAGATGACGGACCAGAGTCTTTGGCACCGAAGCATTTACTCCATACATAGACATGTGATCCCCATTATAGGTAGCCCAGCCAAGGGCCAGCTCTGAAAGGTCTCCCGTTCCTACTACCATGCCTCCCTGCTGGTTGGCAATATCCATGATCACCTGGGTACGCTCCCTGGCCTGGGAGTTTTCGTAAGTCACGTCATGAACATTTTCATCATGGCCGATATCGGAAAAATGCTGAAGCACTGCTTTCTTGATATCCACTTCCATAAGGGTAGCCCCCAGCCGTCTGGTCAATTCACAGGCGTTGGTGTAAGTCCTGTCTGTGGTACCAAAACATGGCATCGTCACCGCAGTGATATGCTCTCTTCCCATTCCCAGAAGATCAAAGGCCCTGGCAGTGACCAGGAGAGCCAATGTGGAATCCAGACCTCCTGAGATTCCCAGCACCGCTCTTTTGCAGTGGGTATGCTCCAGCCGCTTCTTCAGTCCCATAGCCTGGATCATCAGGATCTCATTACAACGCTTTTCTCTTTCTCCCCGGCTGTCCGGCACAAAAGGATTTGGATCGATAAACCGCTCCAGCTTTGTCTCCTCCACGGGAATGGAAAACTCTACTGTGAGATATCCGTCTCTCTTTTCCTCATGCCAAGTGGAGATCCTTCTCCGTTCTTCGGATAAACGGTTGATATCCAGAACTGCCTCTGCTGACTGGTTCTGGAACATTTCTGCCTCTTTTAACACCACGCCGTTTTCACAGATCAGGTGCTGGCCCCCGAAAACCAGATCCTGGGTAGACTCTCCGTACCCGGCAGTCGCGTAAATATAGGCGCACAGCAGTCTGGCAGACTGGCTCTTTACCAGCTCCCGTCTGTAGTCGGCTTTCCCTACGGTCTCATCACTGGCGGAAAGGTTTACGATCACATTTGCCCCGGCCATGGCGTGAGCTATGCTTGGAGGAGCGGCCGCCCACAGATCCTCGCAGATCTCCGCAGCCACGGTAAGGCCCGGCATTTCCCTGCAGGAAAACAGCAGTTTTTCCATCACAGGCACCTGCTTTCCTCCCAGTTCTGTATATCCCCAGAGATCTTTTCCGGAAGAAAAATGCCTTGCCTCATAAAACTCTCCATAATTCGGCAGATACTCCTTGGGGACCAGACCCAGGATCTCCCCCTGGTTTATGGCTGCCGCCACATTATAAAGCTTCCCATGATATACATAGGGCAGTCCTACAAAAATCAGTCCGGGCACATCCTTTAATTCCTCTGCCGCTCTTAAAAGCTGCTCCCTGGCGCTGCCAAGGAGAGTCTCCTGCCAGAACAGATCCTGACAGGTATAGCCGGTAATAGAAAGCTCCGGGAATACCAGGATCCTGGCTCCTCTCTGAGAAAGCTCCCTGGCTTTCTTAATGATCTCATCTGTATTATGAATGCAGTCGGCCACACGGACGTCAATAGCTGCCGCTGCCGCCTTTATAAATCCATCTTTCATCTTCCGCCAAACCTCTCTTTTATCTTTTACATTCCTTTAAGATCCGTTTCAGTTCCTCTACGGTAAAGGTATAATTTTTATTGCAGAAATGACAGTTCATCTCAATTTCTTTTCCTTCATCGATCATTTCCTGGATGTCTTTTTTTCCAATGCTGATCAGGGCTCTTTCTACCCGCTCCTTGCTGCAGTTACAGTGGAACTGAGTAGGGATCCTGTCGTTAAATTCAATATCAAATCCTTCCAGCAAAAGTTCCAGAAGACTTTCCGGCGTATGCCCTTCTTCCAGAAGAGCCGTAACAGAAGTCACTTTCTTCAGATTTTCCTCCAGCCGGCTGATCACTGCTTCCTCTGTGAAAGGCATAAGCTGGATGATAAATCCCCCTGCCTGCTTCACAGTATTGTCCTTTTCCATCAATACGCCCAGCCCCACTGAAGATGGTACCTGCTCGCTGGTAGCAAAGTAGTAGGTAAGGTCCTCTGCGATCTCGCTGGTCTGGAGTACGGTCTGCCCCACATAAGGCTCTTTCATGCCCATGTCCTTGATCACGTTCATAAAGCCCACGCCTACAGCGCCTGCCACATCCAGTTTTCCCTGGGCATTGGCGTGAAGGACCACATTGGGATTTCCCACATATCCCTTTACGTTTCCCTTGGAATCTGCAGTAACAGTAATGCCCTCCAGAGGACCTCCCGCCTTGATCTGCAGGGTCAGCAGGTCCTTCTCTCCTTTCATCATCACGCCCATCATGGCTCCCGCCGTAAGCAGACGGCCAAGAGCCGCCGTAGCCACCGGGCTGGTATTATGCGCTGCTCTGGCATACTCCACCAGATTCCTGGTAGTAGCCGCGAATGCCCTGATCTGATAATTGGCCGCTGTGGCCCTTACAATATAATCTCCCATATTTTAATCTCCTCTTTATATCTTAAATATTTTTCTTTCCCTTTTCTCTGGCAAGTATGTAGATCCTCTCGCTGTCCGCCTGCACCGGGTTCCTGGTAAAGGCGTCGTAAGCGTCTACAAATTCCATTCCTGCCTTTGCCAGCAGTTCCTTCACCTTTTCCAGAGAGTAGGCCTTCTGATAATGAGTCTCTTCATATTTTCGGTAAAGAGTCTCCCCATCCTTTTCCACCGGGATAAAAAGAGCCAGATCATATTCGTTGATCTGTTCCTCTGGATCGTAATAATTATCCCAGATAAAGCTGGCGTCTTCCCGATCCTCGGCTATAGTAGCCTCTCCCAGGATCTCTTCATATTTGTATTCTGTATTCAGGTCAAAAATAAAAATCCCCCCGGGATCCAGATAGTTGTTTACCAGCCGGAACACCTCCAGCAGATCCTCTTCTTCCGTTATATAATTCATGCTGTCGCAGACAGACACCACTGCCCGGACAGTGCCGTAAAGTTCAAATTCCCGCATGTCCTGAAGGAGATAGAGGATATCCTGTCCTTCTTCTTCCTTCTTCTCCATGGCGATCTCCAGCATGTCCACAGAATTATCCACGCCGATCATATCGTATCCCTTTCCGGCCAGAAGACGGGTCATATTTCCTGTCCCGCAGCCCAGCTCCAGGAGCAGTCCATCCCGGATCCCCTGGTCTTCTAAAAGCCCGGTAAGATATCCGCACCACTCTTCATAGGGAATATTGTCCATAAACAGGTCATAGACCCTGGCAAAACTCTCATAAGAACTCATAGATTTCTCTCCTTATTCATTCCCGCGGGCAACGAGCCAAGCGGACATGCTGGCATGTCCATTTGGCGACTGCCGCGAGGGTCTTTGACTCTTCCTAATACTACCATGAAACGAGGGAGGTGGCAAGGCAGAGGAAAAAAGGAAAATATCACAAAACTGCAACATTTTCCTGGAAAATTGAAATAATGGTGAGACCTTCCCCTGCTATGATAAAACCATCAAAAGAAAACAGACACCTACGGGAGGTAAATCTTATGAAAAAGAAATCTACACTCTATAAATTCTATATATCCACAGTCCTTCTGGCCCTGGCTTTTCTCACTACACTGCCAAGATTCTTCCAGATCCTTGAGGATCTGGCAGTAAACGGAGGGCTCTTTCTCCTACTGGCCGGCCCCGGCCTGTGGCTTTTTATCAAAAAAATGAACGCTCTGCACCGGAAAGAGGAACTTCTCCTTGCCATTCCCCCCAGGCAAACTACAGCAGTATAAAATTTCTGACAGATTATCCATAAAAATTGAAAAATATAGAACAGAAAGAAGGCATATCTCATGACACTGACAAAAAAATTCGAAGAAAACAGACTGACTATCATCGGAACCACGATCCTCCTCCTGCTTCTGGGCGCAGGACTTCAAAGCGGGATCTTCTCTTCCCGGGAAGCCATGGAGCAGTTTCTCCGTCAGACAGGAATCCTGGCCCCGCTGTGTTTTCTCCTGCTGCAGACTATACAGGTGGTGATCCCGGTAGTTCCCGGCGGCGTCAGCTGTGTCATCGGCGTAGCCATGTTCGGACCCCTGTATGGCTTCTTTCTGAACTATGCCGGAATGGTCACAGGATCTGTGATCAGTTTTCTCCTGGCAAGGCACTATGGACAGACCTTTCTTTTAAAGTTTGTATCAGAAGAAACTTTTCAGAAATACATTTCCTGGACAGAAAAAGGAAAAAAATTCGATATATTCTTTCTTCTGGCTTTGATCCTTCCAGGTATGCCTGACGATCTGTTATGTCTGATCGCAGGACTGACTTCCATGTCCATGAAAAAATATCTGGTTTTCACCTTGGTGGGAAGGCCCTTCTCTTTGCTGGCCTACAGTCTGGGCGGCGCTCTGCTCCTGGAAAATCTCACCGCTCTGTTTTAAAAATCTGAAATATTTACCGGAGGTTTCTTATGTGCAAAATCTTATCCCTGACCCACAGCAAAAAAATCTTTCACAGTTTTCTTTCCCTGCTTCCTCAGTTGTTTTTATTTGAGCTGGCTTTTAAAGCTCTCTCTCTGTTCCTTTTCATTCCCGGGGGCAAAAAGCTGATCGTCATGATGTTAGAAATATCCGGGGATACCAGCCTGTATAACTACCATATGGTTCAGATCCTTTTCAGTCTTCCGGGAATCGCAGCCATTGTCCTGATCCTCTGTCTTTCCGTTTTCCTTGCATATTTTGAGTTTTCTCTTATCTTTACTGCCCTTTATCAGAGTTATACCGGATCCTCCTTTTCTCTGAAAGATACTCTGAAGACCTCCGGGTATTCTGTATTTTCCTTAAATTCCAGAGATATCCCAGGACTCTTTGTATATGGGATCCTGCTCCTTCCTTTTCAGGATCTCTATCTGGCGCCCTCGGTTATGCCTCGCCTGGAAATTCCAAATTTCATTACCGGAGAGCTGTCTAAGCGGTGGTATGGAGATTTTGTTCTGGACCTGGCTTATGCCCTCTTATTTGTCCTGTTTCTTCTGCTGCTTTTCCTTCTTCCGATTATGATCCTGAAGGGAAAAAGTTTCCGAAAAAGCTGCAAAGAAAGTATCTTTACCTGGAAAAAAGCGGGAATAAAAGGCGTTCTTATCCTGGGTATCTTTATCGTCCTGTGGCATCTGCTTTTTGGCAGATCCGGGATCCTGCCCGGAGACTTTTCCTCTGTTCTAGAAGAAAATCCCCTGAAAACTCTTTGCCTGCTTTTCTTCTCCGGAAAGGCGCAGGAAACCGCCTTCACAGGTGTACTGGTCTGGAGCCTCCGCTGCATTCTTTTCCTGGGATTTTCCGCACTCCTTGTAGGAATTTTACTCCCTGTTCCAGAAGAAGCAGCGCCTGTGCTTGTTCCATCCGCCGGGCTTTCTACTCAGACTCTTTCTAGGATAGAAACTTTTCTATCCTCCAGGATCCGTAAAATCCAGGCATATTTTTGTCCCCTTTTCAGAGAGATTCCCCTTCTGAAAAATTTCTGGATCCCTATGGTTCTCCTGGTCCTTGCCGCCGGCCTTTCGGCCATGTATCAGTACGCTCAGGAGCCTCCTGCTGTCCACAAGCCCCTGTCCATCGGTCACAGAGGCAGTGATCTGGGCGTGGAAAATACCCTGGAGGCTGTAAAAGGAGCGATTGATTCCGGCGCAGACTTTGCAGAAGTGGATATCCAGCTGACGAAAGATCAGGTTCCGGTAGCCGCCCATGATGATAACCTGAGCCGCATGGCAGGCCGCTTTAAAAATATCAACAGCCTTACTCTGGAAGAACTTCAATCTATCTCTCTGTCTCAGTATGGCATGGAAGGACAGGTTCCCACCCTGGAAGAGCTGCTCCGTCTTACCAAGGGAAAGATCCGTCTGCTCATCGAGCTAAAAGCAGTTTCCGGAAAAGAAAGAGAAGTCCTTGTGGACCAGATCCTGGCTCTGATCGAGAAATACGATTTTGAAAAAGACTGTATCCTTATGTCCCTGGACTTCGATCTGATCCAGCTTGTCCGCCAGAAAAATCCTGTCTTAAAAATCGGCTGCTGTATGTTCGGAAACCTGGGTGAAACTACAGTGGAGGATCTTCTTTCCCTGGACTGCGACTTTGTCGTCATTGAAGAAAATATGGTCTCCAACAGCTTTATCTCCGCCTGCCGCCAGGCCTGGCTCCCGGTGTATGTGTGGACTGTGGATCTGGAAGAAAATATGAGAAAGTATCTGGATATGGGGGTAAACGGCCTGATCTCCGACAAACTCTATCTGGTCAAAGAAGTGCTGAAAGACTATTCTTTCCAGGGAATTCCCGCTGGAGAAGATTATTATTTCTCTTAAAAAAATTTCTGACAAAAAGAAGGACTGGAGCTTTCGGATCTGTATGGAGAACGGCTGCTCGCTGTAAAAGAGGATCTCTGAAAAAGGCCCTGGCATTGTCTTAAGATCCTGATCCTTTTTCCTCATTGAGCGCACACACAAAAGAAAGAGGCCATTCCCAGTAGATCCAGGCTTTATAAAAGCCATGATCCCCCGGGATGGTCTCTTGTTTTTTATCAAAGGAACAAAATCAAGATTATTCTCTTATATCTTCCATCTTATGAAATTGCCACTCCAAAGTGTTCCATATTGTATTTATTAATCTCATCAATTACAATAGGTTCTACATGAGGATAAATAGTTCCAGGGCCTCCATATGTAATTCCAGGCCAGTATCCTTTCAGATTTCCATAGGCCTCGCAGGCCCGGCGGGTTTCCTTTCGTATCTCCTCTTCTGTGGCGTCCTCCCGGTCGATGACAGAATCTACACCGCCCATAAGAAGCATCCGATCTCCTACTTTTTCAGAGATAGCCGGAATATTATTGGTATTCAGAACCCCTTGCCAGATATCCACGCCGATTTCCGCCATATCTTCTACAATCGGCTCCATAAAAGAATCTCCGTGATGCATAACGATCACACCCTGTGAATGGAGATAATCATAAAGTTTCCTGTATGGTTCTTTAAAGAACTCTCTCCATACCTCCGGAGACATAAACATGCTGGTCCTGGATCCCCAGTCATCATGGGACATAATGCAGTCCGGATGGAGATGTTCCACGATCAGTTTCATATAGGTAAGACGATATTCACAGATCACATCGATCAATTCATGCATAGCTTCCGGCTCAAGAAGGAAGTTCACTAAAGTATCTTCAAAAGTCATAAGCATATGAAGCTGTTCAAAAATACCTGTTCCCATAACAACCATAGTCAGGTATTTATCCTGATCGATCTTGCTTTTTGCTTCCAGGGCCTCTTCCCACCCCTCTGCGCATTTTCCTGCCAGATCCGGAACTTTAACATATTTTTTCCACTCTGTAATATCCTTAATAACCTGATTTTCCTCTGTTACATAGGGCACTGCCGCCGGCGCATCCTCAGGAAACATGATATAGGTGCCCCACTGATCATAAGAATTGGTTCCTCTGACCCGGTTTCCTCTCAGCAGTTTAAAACAAGGATCTCCTGGAATTGTCCGGAACATGGTCAGTGAATTACACAGACATTCCCGTTTTCCATCCTTTTTTAAAGTTTCCAACAGATTTTGTTTTGGTGTCAACATAATTTATTCTCCCTTCTCTATATAATTTTTCATAATAAACATAGAAAATCTTAAATATAAATTTTTTATTGGCTTTGCCATATCGGCAGCTGCAAGTCCGGTAATCTCTTTAATCTTTCTGAGGCGGTAAAACAAAGTGCTCCGTCCTATATACAACTGAGCGGCAGTAGCCACTGTATTGCGCTCATTCAAAATATATTTGCAAAGAGTTTCATAAAGTTCTGTATGGTTTTCTTTATCATATTCTCTCAGCATTTTAAGCTCACAGGCGCACAGTTCTTCCGGCTCAAACTGAGATCCGCAGAGATCCCCGATATAATCCATTACAATCTCCTCAAACATATAATACCACTTTGTATCATTCCGTCTGCGGCAGTATTCCAAAGCAACAGAGGCCTGGTGATAGTAATGGCTCAACCGGGTAAAATCATCAAAAACATTGCTAAATCCTGCTTTAAAAAGCCCATCTCTAAGAATACCGGCCATTTCTGAAGTATAGTCTTTATTTACAGACAGATTGATGATTATGCATATCTGGTTCCCTATGAAAAAGGCTCTGCTTCCAGGAACCTTTGTTTCCACATAATTACATAAACTGGCTGCGGACCCGGGATTTCCTTCCTGTTCTTCCCCGTCTGTGCGTATGCAGACATAATGATCTGTTAATGTCCATTTACACTGGGAAATCCTACTTTCAATCTCCGAATTTGTAAAGCTTTTACCCTGGACCATGCTTTCCAGCATCTGATACAAGGCCCGTTTATATGGAATATCCAAATGTCCCCGTCTGGACAATATCATACGGATCAGCTTTGCCAGATATTCCGCAGAGGCAAACTGACCAGGTTTTAAGGGATTGTCAATCTCACAGATTACCAGCCGCCCCTCATAAGTCCCGTTATCGTCCCGGATATTTACATATATATCTCTGTATCCCCTAAGTTCCGCAGAAAAAATATGGGCTCCTTCTGTAGTCAGCGTATGGAGATATTCCCGGTTTGTACGAAAATCATTCAGATCCTCCAGGGGAGTGATCAGCTGACCGGTCTGTTCATCTTTCTCCCATGCGATCATTTCTTCCCGCCATACAGGGCAGGAAATCACCTGTAACTGAGAATCATGGACAAAAAGGGGATTCTCGAAATAGGAACAGCTGATCTGGCACAGTTCATCCACACTTCCTTCCTGAACGATAATATTCTGTAATTTTTCCGCCCAGGACTCGTGTTTATGAAAAGCTTCCTGACATCGGTTCATCAGATCCAGAATATCTGTTTCCTCTGGCAGCTGCAAAATACTGTGAACACCCGTTTTCCATCTTTCCGGAATTTCCCCCAGTACGATCAGAGAACAATGCTGCTCCGGAAAAATACTCTGTAAATCCTTTTCTTTAAGGATATATACATACCGGGAAAGCAGTTCTCTGCTACTATTATAGAAATAAACCCCTTCTAAAGTCTGGGCATCCTGCCCTCTGTAAAATTTTATATCCTGATATTGTTCTATAAGCTCATCTGCAAGGATCTGCAAATTCAAGAAAAATCTAATATCTCTGTTCATCTTGTCTCTGTCTGTTTTCTTATTTTCAGGAACGGGCGGCAATTTCAGCTGCATACTGTTCTACTTTATCTTTTGTAAGTTTAAAGCCAAAGAGCAGCGCAATAACAGCAACTATCAGAGCAATGGCAGGAATCACCATAAACCCGATACTTATGGCGTTTTTCAGGCCTTCAGGAGTCTCCGCCGGATTAATATCCGCACTGAAATTTCCCATAGCCAGACATGCTGAAATAATAATTCCTCTGGTCATAATAGAGACTTTCAAAGGTACATTCTGCAGTCCGCTGATCCATCCTGCCGCATTTTTTCCTGTTTTCCATTCGCTATATACAATGGTATCTCCATAAAGTGCCGGTGTGCATGCATAAGTAATACCATAACCGAACATTGCCACACTCATCAGTACGATTACCAGAGTAACATTGTTATAAAACAGATAAGAAACGATCAGGAGGATTGCCTGGACAGCCATAACGCCTATGGTAGTAGTTCTGGTAGTAAAACGGTTGCTCAATGCTTTGCTGAGGTATGCCCCGATCACGCAGAAAATATTTGTAACCAGCATATAAGCGGACAGCAATCCATCATCTACAGCTATATACGTAAAATAGTAAGTCGCAACTCCCATAAGCACAAAATTAAACATAAACTTCGCAAGATCAGCGATTAAAAGGGCGATCAGAGGAGGATTCTGAAGCAGAGCCCGGATCAGATCCATGCCTCCGGTTCTGTTCTTATCTTTTTCCTGTTTCCGGGACTTTTCCTTAGGCTGCGCTTCCTGTACTTCCTCATAGCCGTCAAACATACGGAAATGAACATAGTACAGAACCGCCATAATACAGCCAAGGACAAATGCCGCTGCGCCATATTGATTTACCTCTCCGATAAATCCAGCCATAACCGCAGCCAATCCTGGTCCTACATAAGAGAAAATAACTTTAGAGAAGTTCGCCCAAGCAGCCCTGGTAGAGGAAAGCTGGGAACGCTCTTCAGGCGTTTTCCCCGCTACGGAGATCATAGATACATTAGCTACATAAGCGAAATTCCACGCCACATGGCTGGCAATGGCGGCCACTATGATAATAATAGCAGAAATCCATCCGTCTCCGATCTTTACAAATTGGAACGCATACAAAAAGGGCACCAGCCACGGTATGACAACCAGCCAGGAGCGGTAGCGTCCCCATTTCAGAGGCTTAATGCTATTGAGGATCGCCCCGTAGATCCAGGAAAGAACTGCGTCTACCGTACTGGATATAGTAGTGATCAAAGTTACCATCGGCAGACTGAACTGGGCCAGATTTGTTAAAAAGAAACTAAAATAGTAGCTTTCAATATTGGACATCAATGTAAAGCCACAGTCTCCTACTCCATAAAAACGTTTCAGCATTTTGCTGAGCCCTTTTTTGGGGACTTTCTTTTCTTCTTTCATTACGAATTCCTTTCTTCCGTAGTCGAAATCATGTTTCACGCAGCTTCCATGAAACACATTGCTCAGTTAGCCATTATGCATAATTGCTTTATTCTCTATTCATGTTATTTGTGCATGAATAACATGAACCTGTAATTAGAATTTAGCATAACTACTTTACTAAAATCAATATAAAGATATAAAATAGACAGATTTGTCAAAATTTTAAATTCTGAAAAGAATTTGAAGACAATGTGTTCAATAAAACTGTAGAAACTTTTATAACCGTGGCGAACCCTTGGACTAGGTTCTTCTTTTCCGGATCCTGGAAACCTTCTCATCAGCTTGTCGAACCAGATCAACCCGGATTTCTCTGAATATTTGTGTGTTAATAATCCCGATCCTGAAGTCCCAGTTTTTCTTGAGTTTCTGAAAAACCCCGGCACTTTCTGAAAACCTTGATCCTTTTCTGCCAAATTTCATGTATTTTATGTAAAAAAACTTCTTTCTGAACACAAAGATGATATAATATAGATAACTGATCCATAAGATATAAATCATCTGAACGTGATCAAATTTAAATACTGCCTTTTTCTTTTGGAGAAACAACTATGACAACCATATATTTTGTGCGCCATGCCAAACCTGATTATCAAAATCACAACGATCGTCTCCGTGAACTGACGGAAAAAGGACTGGAGGA
>ERZ1643247.1755-NODE-1755-length-18742-cov-5.520629_pt1 | contig 18742 bp, 16 predicted proteins | sample MGYA00579264_ERZ1643247 | MGnify/ENA primary metagenome ERZ1643247 (study PRJEB29033, sample SAMEA4952262) | chicken gut metagenome | biome: Broiler Chicken; feature: Gastrointestinal Tract; material: Caecum | place: Ireland | collected 2018 | study: Broiler... | reverse complement strand
TTTACTACAGAGAAAAAAGCATATGATTATTTGAAACGAAATGAAAGGCGTCTGATACGATTTAATTGCTATATCCAGAGCGTTGAAAACAAAGAGAAACTTAAATTTTTTTATACGTTTCTGTCAAAAAATGAAATGCTTTTGGATTATCGCGGAACTATAATGTGAGACTGTGGATGGTTATATAAAATATAAACAAATGACGGAACGTAAGCATTTCGTTTTTAGATTATAGAAATGCATAGCTGTGTTGATTTTTTTCAAATTTATATTAAGACCTCATTACTTGACATCTGCCGATAAAGCGGATATAATATTAATAATACCATATCATAAATGATATGGTATTATTAATGATACTCTATCAAAATTAATAGAGTATTGTCAAAAGATAGCGGAGAATAATAGGTATGCCTTCAGAGAGATTCAATCGGTTGAAACCAAAAAAGAGAACCGCAATCCGCGACGCTATACTCAAGCAGTTGAGGGAAGTGCCGTTGGAAAAGTTTTCAGCGAAGAAATTAACGCAAGAGCTGGAGCTGTCGTCGGGGTGCTTTTATAGTTATTTCAGCGGTATAGACGATATGTTGAGTTTTGCAATAGAGGACTATATCCGATATGAAGCGGCAGAGTTTGACGTGGTAATAGAGAAATTGAAGGCGAAAGATTATGCAGAATTGGCGGATTTGATCCGAAACGTAACCGAATATGCGTACAAAAACGGGTATTTGAAAGTGATGCGCAATTTATCTTACGGTCTGAAATTAACAATGAGCAGTTCGTTCGAAGTTCTGTCGAGAGATAGCGGGGAGATCTATGCCGCGTTTGAGCCGATAGTAATGAACAAAATAAACAAAGAAAGCTTGAATAGCGAAAAGGAAGAGTATTTCAAAAAGTTACTGAAAGATGTTATATCTATGGGAGTAATGGTATATCGATGCGCGATGGCGGAAATTTATTGTGATTACGACAAACGGGAAGAAGTGATAACGGAATTTAAAAGAAAGATCCGAATTTTAATAAACGGGTTGACGGTAATGGCGGATAGCTATAATTACGGCGAAAAAAGAAGTATAACATAGATATATGGAGCTAACGGAGGATATTTCTTATGAGGATTACATTAAAAAGCGCGGTATGCGGTATTATGGAAATCATAATCGGTTTAATAGCGATCATCGGTCTCGCAGCGCCGATGCTCTCAGGTTTGGGAGGAAGTGAAAACGGATTTGATTTGATGTCGTTAAACAGCCCGTATTATTTTGCACGGGTGCAAGATGATGGGATCAAGATAATGATTGTTGCTTTCGGTATTTTATGTGCTTTTCAATGTACTGTGGGAGCGGTATTGTTAGTGGTCGGAAGCTTGAACGTTTTTCGAAAGGAAACGGAAGGGTATGGGAAAGGTATCACGATTACGAACCTCGTATTTATAACGTTGTATATGGCGGAAGGAATTATATATATGCGTGTATTTAAAAGTGAAGCAGGGGATTTTATGATCGGTGTTTCCACACTTTCTTTTGTCCCTCTGATTATTGCCGTACTTGCGTTTATAGTCTACATTGTATGCAAGATTTGTCTGCCCGAAAAAGTACTATGGAGTGCAAAAACGAGTGTTTCGGATGCGAGCGAGCGGCGTGAAATACAGACAAAAACAAGCGATGGTATAGCGAAAGAGGAACGAAAATTGCAGTTGATCGGTGAATATTTTCGTTTATACAATGAAGGAGCAATTACAATGGAAGAGTACGAAAAAGAGAAATGCAGAATTTTGAACAGCGACAAGGAGGAGTAAAGAGGTGACTCATATGAAATTGTCATTTAAAAATCTAACGGAAGATTTTCTTGTTTCCGCATTAGGATTTCTTACAATATTCAGCCCGTTTTTTTCGCTCATAAGTATTAATGATAAATGGTCTGGAATTCGTATCAATGAATGTGGTTTTGACCTCATTGCTATGGAGAGTCCGTATTTTTTTGCGGGCAACGGGGATGAAATGATCCGCTTTTTAGTCATATTTATGGGCTTATTAAGTATCGTCTTATGCCTGTACGGAATTGTTACGACAGTATTAGGTGTGTTCGGTATTTTTTATAATAGAGTACGCAGAGCGAGGAAAGGATTGTCTATTGCTGCCCTTGTCTTGTTGGCGCTGTATTCTTTTTCTGGAATTATATATTGGTTTATCTACGTTGATACGAGCGTCGTCGGGCTGAGCTATTTTACCTCATCGTCGGCATATTTGGCGGTTTTGTTTGGCTTTGTTCTGTATTTATTTTTCTGCATCAGCCGCAGAGTATCACCTGAAAAAGCGTCGACGGAAAGGAATTGACCGTATGCGGTACTGCAAATCGAAAAGGGGATAATGTGCTGAAAACGAAAGATAAAAAAAACAAAGTATATTATGACGGAAATTTTTGGACGCATCCGCGATGGGCGCGGCCGGGGAAGAAAGTTCCGATAGGGCGTTCCTTTTATTGGGACGAAAAATTTTGGCTGATTCCGGCGGTATATATTTGCAGGAAAGGGCTTGTCGTTGATTTTTGTATCCGAATACAGCGGGAAGAATGGCAGACGTTTTTCAAAAAACGGGGAAGCGCGGACGGTATGGCTCCGCATGAAAAAGAGGACCCGTTATCATATGAGTTCGGTGCATATTTATGGGTGGACGGGAGAAGGGTTTCATATGCGCATGGATGCAGTATGGTTTGGGCGTCCGATACGGTAGAGGCGGACGAAATCACCCAATTGCTTTTGGAATGCTATAATCTCAATCCGTCAGACGCTTGGATAATTTACCGAAAAGCCTTTCCTTGGAATCAGAAAAAAGTTAAGACTTTGTCGGTGGAGTTTGAGCAGGCATTGCAGAAGGAATACGGGCCGAGTATATCCGTTACGGACGAAAAGCAGAGTTTTAATTTCATATTCCCGCCGACGGGCAAAACGCATACCCTAAAAGTATTGAAATATAGCCGGCAGACAATCGATAACAGTACATCGGTTGTTTCGGATAAAAAGTTGCCCTCGCATTGCGTACGTATGGTGTATTCCATAGAACCGAAATTGCCAGACGGAGCGTTTACGGTTACAGATCGTCGAGCGAGCGACGAACCGATGCTAAAGGTCGAGCCCAAAGGCGGAAAGAAAAAAGACGGGGCTTGTGCAATCGCGATCATAGGCGGAGCGGATCATATTACCGAAGTCTTTGCTCCGCGAGGGCAGGGTAAGGTTTATGTAAGCTATTCGTCTTTACATTTCACGCCGTCTCCAACCGTGGAATGGCAGATGATTTTTTATAAACGAACGATTGACAATGCGGTATTGAAGCTGGTGTAAAAATGGAAACGCAAAAAACAGAATTGAGAATAGAACCGATTACCGAGCAAAATAGGACGGAAGCCGAGAGTTTGCATATAGCCTCGGCTCAGACGGGATTTATTGAAAGCGTTGTCGACTGTTTAAAAGAAGCAGACAAGAAAAAATGCTGGCGTCCTGTCGGGATATATGCGGGAAATACAATGGTCGGATTTGCCATGTACGGATTCTTTTGGATGTATTTTCCGTTCGGCCGGGTATGGTTAGATCGGCTAATGATCGACGAGCGGTATCAAGGACGCGGCTATGGTAAAACAGCTTTGCGGAAATTGTTAAATCGTCTGCAAAAGGAATATAAGCGCAATAAGATATATTTGAGCGTATATAAGGAAAATCGGGTCGCAATACAAATGTATGAGAAAGCAGGATTTCGATTTACCAGAGGAAAAGATATACACGGCGAGTTGGTCATGTCTGTAAAACTTTCAGATTAAAACCGTGTCGGTCAGGTGGCTATTCTTTCGAAAAAACGCCAATGAATAGGATTTCTTTCGGCAAAAGCGGGATAGAAAATCCCGATCGTCGACAATACGAGCCGATCTGATAATCGTAATGAAGGACGGGGATATTGTTGAGTAAGGCAGGTATACCGAATTGCTTACAGTGAACGGAGACTGCGCAACAGCCTGTTTGCAGAGTATAGTCGGATTATAAAAAAGAGGTAAAAATGGTAGAGGTTGTGTTCAATGAAAGCGCTGCCGGGAATATGGCTTATGCTATGGGAAGGAGTTTGCCTTTCGGCGGCAGAAACGATATATTTAGTTTTCCTCTGTCGTTGAGCATAGGGGAAATCGATGAAAACGGAATAAGTAAAAAACGGGAAGAAATTCTCTTTAATTTGTTCAAAATTTCGTCGCAAGAAGGGGAAAAGACGGCGGCAAAACATGTAAAGGAGTCGAAAGAAAAACTTAGCGCTTTAATGGAAAGGGCCGCAAACGGAGAACCTGTTCGGATATGGAATAGCGATATGCCGGAAGACGCTTGCGGAACCTATTGGTTGATGAATCAGCTTTATCCGATAGGGCAGCAAAAATCAGATATAATTATTGTCAAATTGCCGAATTATGAAGAAAGAGAAGACGGGACGTCTGTGTGTTACGATGGATGGGGCGAGGTGGAGGCCTCTCGGTGGGGAAAGATGGCAACGCTCGGTAAAAAACTGCCCGTTAATCTCATGCGCCCAATGGCGGAATATTGGCGGCAGCTTTGCCGAGAGAACATGCCCCTTCGCGCAGTCGTAAACGGTCGGTTGGTCAGCGTTCCCGAAACATTCTATGATACTTTTATACTACGGGAAATAGCTTCACGGGGTCAAGAGTTTTCGGAGGCGGAAGCGATTGTCGATATTCTTGTAAAATACAGGCTTGGAATCGGCGATTCGTGGATTGCCTTGCGTATAGAAGAATTTATTGGAAGAGGCATGCTTTCGATCGGCAGTTTTGCGAAAGACGGAGAAGCTATATATCGCCGGACTTTGCGCAAGAAATAAAATTAAAAAAACGGTGCGCGAATTTAGTTTATGATTTATGTTGAAGTTTCGGAAATAGTCCTCGGGAGGATAAAATGGCTTATCTTGAGTTAAAAGATTTGAGTAAAATATATGCGGGAGAAAAAAATATAAGCGTCGGGATACGGAAAATATCCATAGCGTTCGACAAGGGAGAGTTCGTTGCGGTCACGGGCAAAAGCGGAGCGGGAAAAACGACCTTGTTGAACGTGATAGGCGGCATGGAATCCTATGAAGAAGGCGAAATGTACATAGGCGGAAAGCCGACGTCGCCTTTCACGCAACAGGAATGGGAGGAGTATCAGGCCGAGAACATCTCCTACATTTTTCAGAACTATAACATTCTCGAAAGTTTTACCGTTCTTGAAAACGTGGAGTTCGCGCTTACGAATATCACCGATTTGAAGGAACGGAAAGCAAAGGCAAGAGAAATCGTGGAGCGCGTGGGGTTAAAAGCCCGCGCCGATATCCGCGGCAGTAAATTGTCCGGCGGGGAAAAGCAGAGAACGGTCATTGCCCGCGCGATCGCGAAGGACAGTCCCATCATTCTTGCGGACGAGCCGACGGGGAATTTGGACAGCAAAACGGCGAAAGAGATATTGGAGCTTTTGAAGGAAGTATCCGAAAACAAATTGACGATCGTCGTTACGCACAACTTCGAGGACGTGGAACCGTATGCGACGCGACATATCCGCGTATTCGACGGACAGATCGAAAGCGACGAATGCATAAAGGGAGAGAAACCTGAAATCACGGAAAGAGCCGATACAAAAGATTTTTCCGTGGAAAGGGAATTCATATTCAGAAAGAAGTATCGGAAGCAGGTTCCCGCAGGGAAAAAAGCGGCTGCGTTACGGGACGGCATGCTTTTGGGTTGGAAAAGGTTTTTATCCCGCCCGAAGCAGAGCATTCTCATGAGTTCCGTTTTGGCGGTCGCGCTGATTTGCATGATGTGCGTTGTCAGCTTTATGAGTGCTTCGGGAGGCGGATACTACCAACAGTATATAAACCCGCTGGAAGGCAGGATACTTGTAGCGGATAAGGACGGAACCGGCTATACGCAGGACGAGGCGGACGAGCTTGCCGCGAAATACGGTGCGGAGTTCGCGCTGCGCAACGATTGTTTTTTGGATAAAAGTATATACGCGAATATAACCGATACCGATTATATCTGGGAATCGTTTACGGCACAAATAACATTTTCCGGAAAGAAACCGCAGGAAGGCCGTTTGCCGCAGGAAATCGGCGAGGTTGCGCTGTATATGCCGTACACTTACCGCGGCGAAGTCAAGCTCGGCGACGAGTTTAAGTTTGGGGATACGGACGACAACATGGGCGGAGGCGTCCTGTGCAAGGTGGTCGGTGTGGGATATTTTACGGACAACCGAAAACCGATGCAGGTTTGCGTTACCCCCGAAACATATGCATTATATTCGAACATCAGCCGATACGAAGTCTATTTATATGAAAAAATAATAAATGACAAAGACGGTTCGTTTAAATTAAATAATATTGCTGCTCACATACCTATAATGGTTGATTTGTCATTGGAAGGGATAAATGCGGTCTTATATGGCAACGAAGCGGAAACGATTCCCGAAAATCCCGTGGTTTTGTTTTCGGAACAGGATAAAGGGTTGAAAATCACGGACATCAAATACGGATATACGAACGATTATGATTCAGAGATAGATTTTGCGGTAGCGGTAAGCGAAGATTTTGCGAGGGATAATCTTTCCTGGCAGGAAAGCGAGCAGATTTCGTTGATGTATCCTACGGATAAACTCGCAAGAGCAAATCTCGGAAAATTGGAAGCGGACGGGTACCAGGTAGTCCTTGCATCAGCATTGCATCAGAAGGCGGAGGACAGTACGCTCGCCGAGAAGATAATAATATTTTTCGGTACAGGTTTTGTAACGCTGTTGGTAGGCGTTGTATTGGTATTTATCGTGATTTTAACGTTGCGGCGGCTGGTGTTGGCGACGAAGGGCGATATATCGATTTTTCGAACGATGGGTATCAAGGAAAAAACGGTAAAGCGATCGACGTATGTGCAGCTATTGTGTGCGCTTGTTCCCGCCTGTATAGTATTATCTGCCTTCGTCGCTCTCGTCTATTTTACGCCGATAGGCAGGGGCTTCACGTTTGTCGGAGTCAGCGGAACCGTCACGATTTTGCTGGTTACGGCTGCCGTGGTATGGTTGCTTGGCGCAGGTTATAATCGGATACTGTATAAAGAACGCGTCAAAAAGGGTTTGAGGAGGGTAAATAAATGATAAAAGTTACCGATCTTCATAAGGTGTACAATAAAAACCGCCGCAACGAAGTAAACGCTCTCAACGGCGTCAGCTTAGAGCTAGGGGATACGGGACTTTGCGCGATATACGGCAAAAGCGGTTCGGGCAAGACAACGCTGATGAATGCTTTGGGGGGTTTGGATTCGTTTGACGGCGGAAGGATAGAAGCGGACGGCAACATCTACGACAGATGTGTGGACGATAAATTCAGGATTGAGAATATCGGGTATATCTTCCAAAACTACCTTCTGGACAGTCAGGTAAACGTGTACGAGAATGTGGCGCGCGGTTTGAGAACGATCGGGGTGCGGGACGAGGAAATCATATTCCGCCGCGTAATGACGGCGCTGTCTAATGTCGGCATGGAAAAGTATTACCGCAGGAGCGTCGATACGCTCTCGGGCGGGCAGCAGCAGCGCGTCGCAATCGCGCGGGCGATGGTAAAGGGCGCACGGATCATTTTGGCGGATGAGCCGACGGGGAATTTGGACGAGCTCAATACGAAAACCGTAATGGACATTTTGAAGGAAATGTCGAAAACCTGCCTCGTCATTCTGGTCACGCACGAACAGAACCTGATCGAGCAGTATGCGGACAAAGTCATCGAAATCGTGGACGGAAACATTGTTCTGACGGAGAACCGCGAAGCGATCGGCAAGCATTTTACGGACAAGACGAAGATCTTTCTGGGCGGCATGGAAAAAAGGGAGATCGAGTCGGGTAACGTCACGCTCGAGGTTTACGGGGGGACGTCGCCGCTGCGGTTGCGGCTTGTCTGTAATAACGGAAAATATTATCTGTCCTCTCAGGAAGGGCAGATCCGCTGGGTGGACGAAAAGAGCGAAGTACAGTTTATAGACAAAAGCAAAGAGGAGTATTTCGCGCAGGAACAGGAAAAGACGTCGGCCTCGTTAGATATCTTGGACAGAATAGAACCGGCGTCCTGCGGCAAGGTGTTCACGTTCCGCGAGTGCTTTGCGGACGGTATAAAGAGCGTCGTTGGCAGGAAAAGAAAAAAGCGATTTGCGCTCGCGGCGCTTTTATTGGCCTTTTCCGTGACGCTTATCTTTCTGCTTTCAATGTTCGGGAATGCACATCGGAATTTTCAGCTTGCAGGAGAAGACGTAGACCCGTATTGCGTAACGGTAGATTGTAGCAGCGCGGAAGAAGAGGCGCAATTGCTTGCCTTGGCGGACGAATACGGGAAATTTTATCAATACAGAGTGCCTTATTATGGTACGGGTATTCAACTTTCTTTTGAATTGACAGGGTTTGAGAGCTTCCAAGGGGGCGGATACGGGCAACGTTATGATTTCTTTGATAAATCTCTCGCGGAAGGGAAAAACTTTTTGGTAGGCGGACTCGATTCGGACGTAAGGCACATATATATTACTTCCGCTTTGGCGGACAAATTGCTGAACGAATACGAAAACTCAATGCTGTTGGACGGGCTCGGGTATGATAATGTATTGAAAAGCGATGTGACGTATACCGGTGAGAGCAGTCGAAATCCTATGGAACTGAATATCGCAGGGATCGTGGAGGGAGAACGTCCTTATGTGTTTATCGACGACGGCATATATTATGGAGATTTTTGTGAGGATTACTATGATGTAGCTTTGGACAAAATTTGGGGACAAAGCGCGTCGGACGGCGAGGTGTTGGTGAATAGGAACGTGGATCCGACGTGGAATGACGGCGAATTAATGTGGATCGGAAACAAAGAATTCAGAGTTCGGCTTTATGACGGCGAAAGAGATTATGCCTCCCGATACTTGATCAATGCAAAAGAAATGCGTTCGCTGCCATTTGAATATGAAAGTTACGGAACGGTACCGCTTGTCATCTATGCGCAATCGGCGGATGCGCTTGCAGAGAAAATTCGGACAGATTACCCCGGAACATATGTAAGGAGCAAAGCTTTTACCATAGCGGAAGAGAAAGCCGAAGCGCAAGAAAATATGATAAAAGAGGGGATTACCATATTGGCAGTCAGCGTGCTATTGTTTGTGGGAATGTACCTGCTTATGTATGCGTCGATGGTGTCGCGGATTAAAGAAATAGGCGTTTACCGCGCGATCGGGGTTCTCAAGTCCAATATAATGCTGAAATTCTTCTACGAAAGTTTAGCGTTGATTTTGTGTTCCGTAGGCACGGCGTTTTTGCTCGTGGGGTTGCCGTTCGCGATTCTGTCGCCGTTGGGTAAACTGATTCCGGGATTGTTTTTACCTTGGTGGCTGTATTTGCCCGCCTTTGTCGCAGTCGTTGTTTTACTGCTCGGTATTTGTATTCTTCCCGTAACATTATTTTTAAGAAAATCGCCCGTTTCGATTTTGTCGAAATACGACTTGTAAGTTATAAAGTCAAAATTGAAAACAATAAAAAAGCGGCGAATAAGGGTTGGCGGTAAGTATTAAAATTATAATAGGTATGAAAATTTTGTGAATGTTTGCCGATTTATCCTTCGATTGCTTGTTAAAAATTTTATAAAAGGGTAAACTAAATATATAATTTCTTTTGGGAGGTTATGGCTATGGGAAACAATAAAGAAAACGGCGGATTTGCATTATTCTGTTGTTTTATCGCGTTGGGAGTATCGGCAGTAATCGCTTTCATCACGTATTTGTTGCCGTTGGTCAGTGACAGCATTGTAATCGGCAGCAAGGTAATGAATATCCTTGACCTTGTATTTAAAATCGCATCGTTGGTCGGCCTTAGTTTTGGCGCTTTTGCGTTTGCGGCAAGGAGAGGGAAATTTGTCAAACTATTGACGACGATTTTTGTACTTGTGTTCGTTGTGGCTATTGTATTGGTTGTAGTTGGCATCATTTAATTATCAAGGTGTAAATAAAAATCCATCCGCTGTGCGGATGGATTTTTATTATAAGTGAAAATATCTAATACAGAACGAGATGGCGGCCTTTAACGCAAAGATACGAAAAGTTAAAAATAAAATCAGCAGCTAAAACAGTAATGATTGTCAATGCCGCAATTTTAGCAGATTTGAGCGGAATCATCCGGACAAGTTTTTCCAAAAGCGGCCAAACGATTGCCATTGCTATCGTTATCAATACGCCCCATATGATAGTCATATCCAGACAGACGTAACCGAATAGATGATAGGTATGGTAGCTGTAATCCCAAAGAGTTACGCCGAATACTTTGTCAAAAAAGAGCGCGGTAAAGAATTCAGCTGTAGTGGGAATGAGTGCGGCAAAAAGAAAATAGATCACATACAAGCCGATAAAAGAAAGAATTTTCGGAAAGAAAGGAAGCGCTTTAGCCCGAGTAAAAAGCGGTTTTAGCCTACCGCCGTGGGGTGTGCCGATAATTAGGTAAATCGCTAAAATACTAGTTCCGTAAATTGTGCAAAAGGGCAGGGATAGAAATCCTCGGTCAGTCAGGTCATCCCAAGCAATCAGAAAATAAGAGGTTTCCATGCCCCAGCCTATGAACGATATAATGGCGAAAATAATTATTAAATAAAATATTTTACCGCTTTTTTCTTGTTTCTTTTCGGATTTCATTTTAACGCTCTCATAATATGTAGTAAAATAGGTGGAACCAAGATTTTTACACTACGGATAAATTGCAGACGGGTTCGGTGAATTCTTCTTCAAAAACGGATACAAATACGTCCGCGAAATTTAAAAATTTAGAAACATTATCTTGCCCCAACCGTTGTATAAAATGATTGATTCGTTTGTCAACTTCAGCTTTTATATTTTTGCAATATTGTAAGGATTTATCGGTAAGTTCTATATAAGCTATTTTTCGGTTGCTTTTCGATGGGGTACGTTGGATAATATTACATTTTATGAGTTTTGTAATGACTTGAGAAATAGCGGAGCGCGTTAGACCGAGGGATTTTGCAAGTTCGCTTGAAATGACTTTGCGGTTTTCTTGCGAAGCAATCAATACTTCTCTCAATAACCGAAACTCGGTATCAGTAAAAGGGTGTGTGAGATTAAAATTAGTAAATAGAGTCATCTTTTGAATAAAACTGTAGATGCGCTGCAAAATATCGTTTTCCAAAATAAACCTCTCCCTTTTTGTTGAATTTATAAATATTATAACGAAACAATGTATTTGTTTCGTATAAAATTGTTAAATAATGGTGAAAAGGAAATAAAATTATTTTCTTTTTAACAATTTAGATATTTAACATGGATATTCAAAGGTTAATTTGGTTACAATAGTTCTCCGTAATGGCGAACATATGCTTTTTTCAAACACGTTGCGACAATCATATAGAGCAGAATGCAGGGAATCAAATACGCAAAATACAGTGCCGGTAAAGCCACAAAGCCGAGCAGCGTGCCCAAGGCCGTAAAAGGAATAACCGTCAAAACAATTATGCCCGTAAACGTAAGCAAAGTGACCGGTGCGGAAGCATGGCTCTGAATGAACGGTATTTTCGGGGTACGGATCATGTGGATAACGAGAGTCTGACTCCACATGGATTCCACAAACCATCCCGTTTGAAACATTGCCATATATGTAAACTGCATCTGTTCAAGCTGCGCCCCGCTGTAAACGCTCGCCAAATCGTTATACAATATGCCGTTGGATACAAACATCGGGCAGAACACAAAATACATGAATATGTAAGTCGTAAAATCGAAAATCGAGCTTGTCGGTCCTATCCAGATCATAAACCTTCCTACAGAAGATGCATCCCATTTACGGGGTACGGCGATAAATTCTTTATCGACATTATCCCAAGGAATAGCCGTACAGGAAAGATCGTAAATCAGGTTCAGGATGACCAAATGAATACTCATCATAGGCAGGAACGGCAGCAGTATGGATGCAGCCAACACAGAGAACATATTGCCGAAATTGGAAGATGCCGTCATTTTGATATATTTGATCATGTTGGCATAGGTTTTTCTTCCTTCAATGATACCGTTTTCCAATATCGTCAAATCTTTTTCGAGCAAAATAATGTCCGATGCTTCTTTGGCAACGTCAACCGCTGTATCCACGGAAATACCCACGTCCGCAGCTTTTAGCGCCGCCGAATCGTTTATGCCGTCCCCCATAAAGCCTACAACGTGTCCGGCTTCGCGCAGCGTCGTAACAATGCGCGTTTTTTGATCGGGCGTAAGTTTTGCAAATACGTCGGTCGATTCTACCGCCTGCGTAAGTTCTTCCGCGCTCATTCTTTCAATATCCGAGCCGAGCAGTATATTCCGAACCTTCAGACCGACCTGTTTACAGATGGTACGGGTAACTTTTTCGTTGTCCCCGGTCAAAATTTTCGTCGTAACGCCGTGTTCTTTCAGCGCCCGAATCGCATCGGCCGTCGATTCTTTGGGCGGATCGAGGAAAGCGATACATCCCAAAAGGACCATATCTTTCTCGTCCTGTATCCCGAATTTCCCGACCGGCGAAGGATTGGTTTTCTGGGCAATCGCAATCACGCGGAGTCCGTCTTCATTAAGTTCCTCGATCTTTTGCATAAAGGATTCTTTCAACTCGTCCGTAAGCGGTACTACCTTTTTCTGAATCTCTACATACGAACAGACAGACAGCATTTCTTCGACGGCGCCTTTCGTAATCATTTGTGTTTTACCGGTTTTGTCTTTGACGACCGTAGAAAGCCTGCGGCGCGTGAAATCAAACGGGATTTCGTCGATCTTCACATACGTTTCGGAAAGGTCTGTAAGTTCGGGATGGTCATGTTCCTCTTCTTCGGTACGCTGAATAATAGCAAGATCCATTAAATTTTTATATCCGGTCTGGAAGTAGCTGTTGAGGTAAGCGTGGCGCAGGATACGCGAATCTTCTATGCCTTCTACGTTGAGGTGGTATTGCAGTACAACTTTATCCTGCGTAAGCGTACCCGTCTTATCCGTGCAGAGAATGTCGATTGCACCGAAATTCTGTATAGAATTCAGGTTCTTTACGATCGCTTTCTTTTTCGACATTGCAACGGCGCCCTTTGCCAAGCAGGTCGTTATGATCATCGGCAGCATTTCGGGAGTAAGGCCGACTGCGATCGAAATGCCGAAAAGGAATGCCTCCAGCCAATCGCCTTTCGTCAAACCGTTAATGAAAAACACCACGGGGACCATGACGAGCATAAAGCGGATAAGAACCCACGAAACGGCGTTAATGCCTTTGGAAAAGCTCGTTTCCACAGGTTCCTGCGAAACGCTCGACGCCATGGAGCCGAACAGAGTATTGTCGCCGACCGATAAAGCGATTGCCTTTGCGCTTCCCGAAATCACGTTGCTGCCCATAAACGCAATATTATTATAGTCGGTAACAGATTCTTCTGCTTTTGACGCGACGGACAGCTTTTCGAGCGGGAGGCTTTCTCCCGTGAGGGATGCCTGGCTGATAAACAGGTCATTGGATTCCAAAATACGGCAGTCTGCGGGAATGATATCGCCTGCGGAGAGGTGAATGACGTCGCCCGCTACAACATCTTCCAACGGTATTTCGTGTTTCCCGCCGTCTTCCCTTGTTACGGTACAGGTAGTCCGTACCATGGCGAGTAATCTTTGCGCCGCGTTGCCGCTCCGCGTCTCTTGCACAAAGCGCAAACTGCCCGAAATCAGTACCATGACCGAAATTATAACGACCGTCATGCAGTCAAAATCCTCGGGGGAACTGCCTGCGATTGAAAGAGCGGGGAAAATCATATCTGTGATCGCCGAAACAATAGCGAGTACGAGAAGTATTGCCGTAAACGGATTGATAAAGGCATCAAGCAAGCGCCGCGGAAAGGATTTGCGTTTTTCCCGCGTAATTTTATTTGTTCCGTTTTCAGCCCTGCTTTTATTGATCTTCGATTCGGACAGACCGTTGTCGGAATAACCGATCTCCTTTTTTACTTCTTCCAAAGAATGTGTCGCCGCAAACGTAAGAATCCTGTTCTGTTCGTCGCGCACGATTTGCTTTTCTAGCATTTTTTTAATGCGAACTCTGTTTTGTCCGTTCTTTTTCATCCTTGACACCTCCTTTCCGTTTATTTTTGAAATAGAATTGGCTGCGGCTTATAAAAATTGTATCGCTGATACTGAAAACAAACCATGCCGCCAACAGCCATTTGAATATGTTGTCCCTGAAAAATGCACTGTTTGCGGCAAATATGAATATGGCCGCAAGGAATGCAAATACCGCCGCAACATTCAGGCTCAATGCGTTCAGTTGGATGTTGTTTCGTTCTTCCTCGGAAAGATTTTTTATCCCTTTTAATCGCTTTATCCCGCCAAACGGATAAAAATACAATGCAACAACAACTGTAAGCGCTCCGAAAAAATAAAAGCAGAGCATTTTTTTGACCTCCTTTGTTTTTGTGCTTTTATTTTACCGTATCTGTAATTAAAAGGAAATGCCCGAAATCTTGCGATTTCCTTGCTATGCGGCATGAATTTTGCGGGCTATGATTTTTCGCAAGAAAAAACCGCATGGTGTAAATAAGCCATGCGGTTGATAAGCATTATTAAATTTTATCGTTGAACTTATAACCGACGCCCCAAATCGTCAATATATAAACGGGTGAATCGGGTTCCGGTTCGATTTTCTTACGGAGTTTTCGGATAAACGCCATGATGTTGCTTTCGGAGAGAAGATAATCTTCCTTCCATACCGCGTTGTATATCTGTTCTTTCGTAAACACGTCGCCGCGGTTTTCATATAAGAAATATAAAATATCGAATTCTTTCGGCGTAAGAAAGATATTTTCTCCGTTTTTTGTTACTGTACGCCTGCGCGGATCGATTAAAAGGTCTCCCGCTTTCATTGAGGTGTTTTGCAGAACAGCTTCGTGTTTTTCTAAAATCAGCGTTATATTTCTTTCGTTTAACTCCTGCAGCCCTTTCAATAAAGATTGACAATCGCCGTTATATTCCGCTTGCAATTTTTGCTGTAACCATTCGAGAATATCTTTATTTGTTTCAATATAGTTCACCATAAAGATTCCCTCCTTAAATCAGCTCTTTATCGAACCGAAGATAGATTTTTTTTACCAGCAACAAAATTATTGAATAAAGAATTATAACAACGATCAGATATACGAGATAAATCGGCGGCAACACCGCAAAGCCGAGTACCTCTCCGAGCGGTGAAAAAGAAATGAGCGAGAACAAACAAATGCCGAAAAGCATTATAGACAAAAAGAGGGGGGACGGATTGCTTTGTTTTAGCGGAAGTTTTTTTGTCCGCAAGATATTGAGCGCGACGATCTGCGTACATATCGATTCCAAAAACCAGCCGGTCTGAAACAGGGCTATGAATAACGTCGCCCTTTCTCCCGATGCTGCGGCAAACGCCGCTCCCGTCGCCCACGGGCAGAAAAAGTAATATAAAAATGCAAACGTCAGAATATCAAATACCGTGCTGACCGTTCCGAAACAGACTGCAAATTTTGCCAGGCCTTTCTTGTCCCATGCCTTTGCCGATTGCAGTTCTTCTTCGTCTACGCGGTCCCATGAAATTGCAAAGCAGAGAAAATCATATAAGATATTCAGCGTCAGTAATTGTACGGCGATCATCGATTGAAATGGCAGGACAATGCTTGCGATGATTAAAGCAAGCGCATTCCCGAAATTTGACGCCGTGGTTATCTTAATATATTTTTTTACATTCGTAAACGTCTTTCTGCCTTCGGTTATACCGTCTGCCAAAACGCTCAAATCTTTTTCGAGCAGCAATACGTCCGCAATATCTTTTACGACGTCCTGCGCCGTATCTACGGAAATAGCCACGTCCGCCGCTCGCAGTGCGGGTACATCGTTGAGTCCGTCGCCGAGATATCCCACCGTTTTTCCGATGGACTGCAAGCCTTTCACGACTTTGACTTTCTGATCCGGTGTCAGTTCCGCAAAAATTTTTGCTCTTGTCAGGAGTGTTTTCAACTCTTTCCCGTCGAGCTTCTCCACTGTAGTACCTTTTACTACCAAGCCCGTGTCGATTCCTACCCGTTTGCAAACAGAAACGGCGGTCGCCGCGCTGTCGCCCGTCAACACTACAACGTCTACGGATTTCTCTTTCAAAAGGCGTATCGCGGTTTTCGCCGTTTTTTTCGGCGCGTCAAAGAATACGAGATAACCGACAAGGATCATATCGTTTTCGTCATCGGTATCGAGCGTCGGCTTGTCGAGCGTTTTCTGCGCGACGGCGAGAACCTTCATCCCGTCTGAAAGCAACTCGCCTATAACTTCATAGGCATTTCTCCGCTTATCCTGCGGCATAGGCAATACTTCCTGTCCGCATAAGACGTATGAGCATTTTGCCAATACCTCATCGACATTGCCTTTACAAATCAGTTTGTTGTTCTTGCCGTCCGATAATAAGACCGAAGCCGTTTTTCGGTCGTAGCCGAAAGGGATTTCGTCTAATTTCCGATTTTGCGCTTTCGCCGCGCTTAGCCTGTCTGCATACAAAGGATTTTCTTCAAACTTTTTGATCGCATAATCGATATAATTTCCCGCACCTCTAAGAAAATGCGAATTCAAAAAGGCCAGCGTCAGCGTGTCTTTGCTTTCCCTGCCGAGGGGATCCAAATAGTATTCTAAATTGATTTCATTATCCGTAAGAGTTCCTGTTTTATCCACGCACAGAACATTCATGCTGGCAAATCCCTGCATGGTATCCACATTTCGTACCAGTGTCTTTTTCTTCATCATTGTGCGACTGCCTTTGGAAAAACAAACGGAAATTACCATCGGCAGCATTGTCGGTATCAGACTGACGACGACTGATAAAGTAAATAACAGCGCTTGATCAGCTTTTTTTGTCAGCAATACAGAAACGAGAAACGCGGCGGGGACAAAGAACAGCATAAACCCAAGCAATGTTTTTACGATCGCACCGCTTCCTTTTTTCAGGTTGTTTTTGAACGGCAATAGCGCGCCGCCAAAAAAAGCGTCTTTCCCCGTGGCGAGCACGAGAGCTTCTCCGCTTCCCGAAATTATCGTTGAGCCGCGGAAAATCAGATTGTCGTATGACGGCAGGGGGATATTCTCCTTTGTTTGAATTGCTTCGGCGTTTTTCTTGACGATTCTGCTCTCTCCCGTTACGGCAGCCTGCGAAACGCGCAAGTCTTTTGAACTTAACAGCCTTAAATCTGCGGGAATCCGGCTTCCGGCCGAAAGAAGCATAATATCCCCTTCAACGAGCTTCGATACGGCGATCTCTACCAAAATTCCGTTCCGACGGACTGTAACGGGCGTATCGGAGAATCTTCCGATATGGAGAAAAGATTTGTGTGCGCGAAGATTTTGAGAGCATTGTATAATGCCGCTTATAAGAATAATCCCGAAAATGATGGATGCAGAGATCAAATTATCATTATCCTTCAATAAAAATCCCGTAACGAGCGCGAAGACGGCCACTACGATCAGAAGCAATGAAAAGGAATTGACAATTGAATGTAGGATAATCGAAAAAAGCCAGACTGATGGTTTGTCCGAAATATTTTTTTTCAAAACGCGGTATTCCGCTTCCAAAGGCGAAAGACCGCTGAAAGAGGAATTGTTTTGTTTTAACGCTTCTTTCGGCGTTACCGAAGCAATCCTTCTTAATTTATCCGCAGTATAGCGTTTCATTGTTCCTCCAAAATATTTTTATTTACTTATATTATACCAAAAAAGCCTCCCTGACAGGTACTAAAAAGTTCTTGTTTTTTTCTTGTTTTCGGATATCTGAGACGGAGATTGACATAATAAAAGCGGAGCGATAATCGGAGGAATCATATGAAGTCGACCGATAATGCTGATTTAATGGCTTTATTACCCAATACAAGAGAATTTTTAAAAGAATTAAATGCGGGGTGTAGCGCGTTCATGTGGGAAACGGAGGACGGGAAACATTTATGGGGAAGAAATTTTGACTTTAATCGAATCGCGCAAATCAGTCAGGTAACATAACTGCTCAAAGGTATTCTGTTTTACACGAAAGGTACGTCGCTCGAAAATAATCTCGATGCAGCGGATAGATTAGAAACTAAGTATTCTGCATTGGGAATGGGGGCGCGGGGCTTCCGGGCGATTTTTCTTCGCCGTCGCGCTTTGTTCCGACTGGCTTTTTTGAAAGAGTAGGGAGTAAAAAGAAAAAACGAAACGGAAGGCGTGGCATATATGTTTCTATCGGTATGCCGACTTTTTTACTCTACAGTAAGCAGTTAAATGATCTTTAAAAACAAGTATATTTACTGAGAGAAAAAGCGATTAATAAGACATAATGTAACGATTTTAGCGTTGTTATTGGTGCTTTGGTATCGTGTAGCGGGTTGACTGCAAAAGTAGCCGAGTGCCTATGAATGTACGGTCAACAAAAATTAAAAGTTGTTCAGATGTTTTCTGTGAGAAATTATATACGCGAGAATAATTTTCAGATCTTTCTCGATAAGTTACGGCGGAAAATAATCTCTTTTGTTGAATTGGATTTAAAGAAATTTCTTTCAATATCAAATTAGTAAAATCATGTTAAGAAAAAAGGCTCTGTTCGTTTTTACCGAACAGAGCCTTTTATTATTCATAAAAAAGCTGCTAAAAGAGAATTCAAAAATTTTTTGTGTTTTTTCATTAAAAGTATAAGGTATGA
>ERZ1643247.1749-NODE-1749-length-18761-cov-9.442425_pt1 | contig 18761 bp, 14 predicted proteins | sample MGYA00579264_ERZ1643247 | MGnify/ENA primary metagenome ERZ1643247 (study PRJEB29033, sample SAMEA4952262) | chicken gut metagenome | biome: Broiler Chicken; feature: Gastrointestinal Tract; material: Caecum | place: Ireland | collected 2018 | study: Broiler... | reverse complement strand
GAAATTGTAACAACTGACAGTAAGACATCTATGGCATGATTTGCTTGTAAAGCCGACCCCACAGAATACTTTTCCGCGGGGTCGGCTTTTTTAAAAGCGTTTTTTGGGATGAAACGAAAATGAGAATTTTTTCGATAAAAAGGTGAGGCGGACAAATTATCCGTCGTACCTTTTTATTTTAAGAGATAGTAAAATTTTTCGGATAAAATATTTATAAATCCTGATAAAGTATTGAAATGCGTGCATAGCTATGATATAATCAAAGTGTATTAATATTTAGAGGTGACTCTATGGCTCTCAGTTATAATAAACTTTGGAAATTACTCATTGACAAAGGCATGACAAAGACGGAAATGCGTCTGAAAGCAGATATCTCCACGACCACCCTTGCCAAAATGGGTAAAAATGAAACCGTTTCAATGGATGTGTTGCTGCGGATTTGTAATGTCCTTGATTGCAATGTTGGGGATATTATGGATGTAACCAAAGATTAAGGAGAAAATATGGAAACAAAAGGTTTTATTTACATTCTGACGAATCCGTCTTTTAAAGAATATGTAAAGATTGGGTATGCCGATAATGTTGAAAATCGTTTAAAGCAACTTAATAATAGTGAGTGTATTCCGTTTGCGTTTAGGGTTTATACAACGTATGAAGTTGAGGAGCGCTTGACGGATAAAAAAATTGCATTCCCTTATCGATCAGCTTAATCCTAACTTGCGCTCCATTGAAAACATCGGAGGTAAAATGCGCGTAAGGGAATTTTATGCTATGTCCCCCGAACAGGCTTATTCCATTTTGGAAACTATTGCTATTTTAGGAGGGCGTAAAGATAGGTTGAAGTTGTGGGAACCGTCAGTACAGGAAAGAAAGGAAGAAGATTTGGCACAGGAGATCGAGGAGGAACACATCGAAAGGCTTTCTCCTTTTACCTTTTCAAAATGCAATATTCCTGTTGGAGCGGTGCTTACTTATTTTAACAGGGGGAAAGCAAATTCCGGAGTGGAATGTACTGTTGTAGATGATAAGACAGTTGAGTACCAAGGGAAACAATACTCTCTTTCGGCTTTGGCGACGAAACTTTCAGAAAGTAAGCATGGTGTTGCCGGGCCTAGGTATTTTAAATATAACGGTGAGTGGCTTAACGCGATAAGGGCAAGAGCAGAGGGCAGGAAAGATCCGACGCGTGTAGAGGATGTTTGGGTGATTCCGTGTAATCCGAAACTTTATGATATTGTAGGTGCTTTTGAAAAGTTGGATACGATCGAATGGAGTCAGACCAATAATACGTCTGTGGGAGATACCGTTTATATTTATGTTGGCGGAGATTATAAATCCATAATGTATAAATGCGAGGTTTTAGAAACCGAACTTTATGGTAATCGTTCGGCGGATGATATAGAATTTTATAAAGATATGACCGAAAAATCGAATATTAGATATATGCGGCTTCGTTTGATCGAGAAATACGATAAGGCACGGTTTCCTTTGAAGGAGCTTCGCGAACACGACTCACAAATGTTCAGGGCAGAAGCAAGGTAACTATACAACTTTTAAATTTTTTTGCAGGTAGAGGGTATATAAATCGGTTGTATATTTGTTTATAAAGGGGAAATGTATGAACAGCGTTTGCAGAGAATTGTTCAGGGCAATCCATGAAGGGTTGTGGGTTTCCATTGAATATAAAAATCAAGATGAAAAGATCACGAAATATTGGATCGGAATAAAAAGATTAGATCCTAAACGCAAATCATTGATTGTGGACGGCCTTCATCTTGCAAATTTTTCGTTGCGAGAGCTGACGATATATATTGAATCCATTTTGAGTGCTGTTACGATAAAAGGTTCGTATTGTCCTGTTAACGAATGGCTTGTAAGGGATATATCTTTGCATCCGCAGAAATATAATGAGTTTTTTGGAAGTGTTGCCAATCTTAAAATACTTAATTATTTATCTGATTGCAATAAGCTGGATACGACTCCATATATGACTGATTATGCTCTTTTAAAAAATTTAGATGAAGACAGTCTTGTGGATGGAAGATATACATTAAACAATGAGCAATTTCAGGAAATAGTAAAGACTTTTCAATATGAATCTAAAACAGAAAGTGCGCAGGTAAAAATTAAGCAACTATGTATGAATGTGTTGAGCATCAATACATCCAAAGGGCTATATGTTTTGGCGCATCGTCGGTTATCATTGGATGTGCAATCCAGAACGTTGGTCGCTGACGATACAGTAACAATCAATCAAGAATATACGATAGATGGCGAAAAACAAAGCATACGATTTTTTTTGGATGCTGACGACTTTAATTTGTTGGATGATTTTGAAACTAATCGTGAATTGATCAAAGATAAGTTGATGAAAGCAAATCGTAGGGCGGGCTGCGTAGACGATCTTCCGCATTTGATAGCAATCGGTTATGATGTTGTTCTTGATCTTAATTCAGAATATTCTGCGATTTCTGATATGTATTCAGGCGGTAATAGTCCAACTAAACCAATAGAGGCTTTTTTTGGAAATTTATTGGAACGACCGATTCGTAGAAAGGAATATCCTATCGTATTATGCAACAAAAAAGCAAATTTGGACCAGCTGCTTGCTATCAGTACAGCTCTAAAATATCCGTTGACTTACGTTCAAGGGCCTCCGGGAACAGGAAAAACAAATACGATCGTAAACACTATATTATCCGCTTTTTTTAATGAGCGCACTATATTATTTGCTTCTTATAACAATCATCCGATTGATGGTGTATTTGATGCTTTAAATAGTTTGATGTATCATGGAAATGTTATACCTTTCCCGGTAATTCGTCTTGGCAATAACGATAAAATTGTCCAAGCTTTGGAATATATCAGGCTACTGTACGAGAAGACAAAGTCTATCAATGTTTTTTTATCAACGCTTTCAAAATATAAAGAAGATCAGATCGAGCGGACCAAAAAACTTACGGTTTTGTTGAAAAAGCATGAGGAAATACTTGATCTAACGGAAAGGAAAGCAACCATTGAAAAGGTGCTGTCTACGACGAAGAATTTTTCATTTACAGTAGAATTACAAGCTAGACAATTAAATGAAATTGAAGAAAAATTAAGGAGTATCGGAGAGGTAACGAATAATGATGCATTGGATTTGATGTCCGACGATTTCGAGGAATTGTATAAATATCTTTATTATGTTTCGGCAAAGCATATTAAGCGGTTGGGCGAACAAAAATACGATCGTTTGCGAGAAATAATTTATACTGACAGCGAGGAGAAGAAGGTAGCGGCGTTTAATCAGTATTTGAGCGATGAGGACAATGTAGAACAGTTTTTACGCATTTTCCCTGTAGTCATTACGACGTGTATTTCTGCGCATAAGATCGGAAAGCCGAGGCAGTATTTTGATATGGTTGTTATGGATGAAGCGAGCCAGTGTAATACGGCAATTTCGCTTGTCCCAATTTTGCGCGGCGAGAATTTGATGTTGGTGGGGGATCCGCAGCAATTAAAGCCTGTTGTATTGCTGGATTCATTGGTTAATCATAAATTGAGACTAAAATATGCGATCTCTGATGAGTATGACTATATCAACAATTCCATTTATCAAACTTTTGTTGCTGCAGATGCTGTCAGTGATGAAATTTTGTTGAGTCATCATTATAGATGTCATCCCAAAATCATTGAGTTTAATAATCGTAAATTTTATAACGAAAAATTGTTTATTGAAAGCAGCAGTAAAGAGACTGAGCCCCTTGTATATGTTGATGTGGGGACAAATGAAACAGATTATAAAAATACATCTCCGGCAGAGTGCGATGAAATTGTTAAATATGCAAAATTGCATGCAGATCGCCGTATTGGAGTCATTACACCATTTGTCAATCAGAAGAATCTTATCAACGAGGAATTGAAAAAATACGGCTGTAAAAATGTATCGTGCGGTACCGTTCATTCGTTTCAAGGCGATGAAAAAGATGTGATTTTATTTTCTCTCGCTTTGACAAGACAGACAGGGCAAAAAACATATGATTGGTTAAAGAATAATAAAGAGTTGATCAATGTGGCGGTATCTCGTGCAAAAGATAAATTTATACTTCTTGCCAGCGACGAAGATTTGTCTCGTTTGCATACACCGAATGAAAGAGATGATATTTATGAGTTAGCTGATTATGTACGGACAAATGGTAAAAGTCACGTTACTGGATTGCAGGTTTCGTCACGCGCCTTGGGGGTGAAACCTTACAGTACAGAAACAGAAGAAGCTTTTTTAATCAGTTTGAACCATGCGCTTGATAATATTGCTGTTCAGCACAGGCAATGCATTGTACATAAAGAAGTTGCTGTTTCGCAGGTGTTTCAGGAAGATTTTTCGCACCATGATCTGTTTTATACGGGACGGTTTGATTTTGTAGTTTTTGATAAGCGTACAAAACAACCAATTCTTGCAATTGAGTTGGATGGGAAAGAACATTATGACGATGAGACCGTAAAAGCTCGTGATCGTCAAAAAGAAGAGATTTGTCGTCAACATAACTTTCAGCTGATACGTGTGGAAAACAGTTATGCCCGTCGATATGCTTATATCAAAAATATTTTAACAGAATATTTCTCAAAGCTTTAAGATATGAGGTCCATATCAGTTAAACCAATCAATAAATAAACGGATTCTTTGCTGATTTTATCTGTAAGTCTTGAAAATTTTGTTAAAGTAAGCTATAATACTATATAAGAAGTTAAAAGGAGTTAGGTTATGACTTTTGCTGAAAAAGTGAAGCATGTACGGGCAACGCTTTTGATCAGTCAAGAACAGCTTGCGAAAGAATTAGGGGTATCATATGTTACTGTTTCCAGATGGGAAACGAAAGAAATAGAACCACAGTTTTTGACGAAGGCAAAATTTGATAAATTTTGCGAGGAAAAGGGAATCACGTTTGAATCTTTAGAGAGATAAAGTATGGAATTGATTGATAACAAAGCGAAGCTTTTGGGGGACGATTTAAAAAAGGAGCTGGGAAAGGGAGCGAAAGTGAGGATGGTTGCTTCCTATTTTTCCATTTACGCTTTTGAAGCATTGAAAGAAGAGTTGTCTTCTGTTTCAGAATTACAGTTTATTTTTCCAAATCCTACTTTTGTTCAGGAAGGTATAAAGGATAAAATTCGGAAAGAAACGCGGGAATATTTTATTCCCAAGCCTTTACGCGAAAGCTCTCTTTATGGGACGGAGTTCGAAATACGGTTGCGCAATCAGCTGACGCAGAAAGTGATCGCAAAAGAATGTGCTGAATGGATCCGAGAAAAAGTAAAATTCAAGTCCAATATAACTGAAGGGGAGTTGCAGAATTTTATCTACATAGAAAATGCAGATCATAAAGTTATTTATACGCCTATTCGTGGTTTTACTTCTGTTGATTTAGGTTATGAAAAAAACAACATGATTTATCAGGGCATCATGAAAAATGATGAAGAAAGCTATGCTAAGTACTTTTTCAATCAGTTCAGATATATATGGGATGACGATGCCAAAGTTCAGGATGTAACACATTCGATCGTTGATTATATATCTTCTGCTTATATTGATAATTCTCCAGAATTCATTTATTTTGTGACATTATACAATATTTTCAGTGAATTTTTGGACGACATCATGTCAGAAGATTTTATGCCAAACGAAGGGACTGGATTTAAAAATTCATTGGTTTGGCAGAAACTTTACACGTTCCAAAGAGACGGGGCAATCGGCGTCATTCAAAAACTGGAAAAATACAACGGTTGTATTTTAGCGGACTCTGTCGGTCTCGGTAAGACATTTACAGCGCTTGCCGTGATGAAATATTATGCTTCGCGCAATAAAAATATTTTGGTTTTGGCACCGAAAAAGCTGGCGAATAACTGGAACCAGTATCGCGATAATGTCCGCACAAATCTTTTTTATCGTGACAGGATTCATTTTGATGTACTGTATCATACCGATCTTGGAAGAAAACATGGTTTTTCCAACGGTCACGATCTTTCAAAGTTTAATTGGGATAATTATGATCTTGTTGTTATCGACGAATCGCACAACTTCCGCAATGCAAATAGTTATAGGGATAAGGAAACGCGTTACGATTTTTTGATCAATAAAGTTTTGAAAAGCGGTGTAAAGACGAAAGTTTTAATGCTTTCGGCAACGCCCGTAAACAATCGGTTTACGGATTTGAAAAACCAGCTTGCTCTTGCTTACGGCGACGACTATGCCGAATTTAATCAACGGCTTGACACTTCAAAAAGTTTTGATGTAGTGCTTGCAAACGCGCAGAGGGCGTTTAATGAGTGGACAAAACTCCCGAAAGAGGAGCGAAAGGCGGCGGACTTGATGTCACGCCTGGATATTGATTTTTCTATTTTGCTCGACAATGTTACCATTGCCCGCAGCAGAAAACATATAACACGGTATTATGACACGTCCGAGATCGGCTCTTTTCCTGCAAGAAGAAAGCCTGTTTCCTATTATTGCGATATAGCTCGTAAAGAGGATACTCTCTCTTACAACGATATCTTTAACACATTGATGGGTTTGACGATGGGCGTATATGCACCGATGAACTATATTCTGCCCAGTCGAGTTGCAAAGTATGAAGCGTTATACGATACGAAAGTAGGGAAAGCAACGCTCAAACAGGTCAACCGTGAACACGCGTTGCAGCGTTTGATGACCATCAATATGCTTAAACGTCTTGAATCCTGCGTAGACTCCTTCCGCAAGACGGTGCGCAATATTTGCGACGTAAATAAGCGTACATATGAGTCCATTCTTGAATTTGAAAAGGACAAGCTGTCTTCCAAAAGTATGGATTTTTCTCAGATTGATGAGGAAATGTTGGAGGATGAAGACTTTGACATCACAAATGACGGAACGCTCGGGAAAGTCAGAATTGACTTTTCCGATATGGATTTGTTGCTGTGGAAGCGTGACTTAAAACAAGATATAGACACTTTGGAAGCTTTGTACGATCTGATGTGTTATGTTACGCCCGAACGCGATTTAAAGCTTAAGAAACTGATCGAAGTTGTAAAAGACAAAATCGAAAATCCGTTCAATGCGGGCAATCGGAAGATTCTTATCTTTTCAGCGTTTGCGGATACGATAAATTATTTGTATGATAATCTTGCTCCCAAATTGTTGGAAAAATACGGCTTGTACAGCGCAAGAATACAGGGTTCCCAGAGCGGCAATGCGACGAACGTGCGCGGCGATAAAGACACGGACAGATTGCTTACTCTTTTTTCGCCTGTTTCAAAAGAACGTGACGTTGCATATCCTGCGGACAAGGATGTAAATATTGACGTCCTGATTGCAACTGACTGCGTCAGTGAAGGACAGAACTTGCAGGATTGCGACATTTGTATCAATTACGATATTCATTGGAATCCTGTCAGAATTGTGCAGAGATTCGGACGTATCGATCGTATCGGCAGTAAAAATGCGTATATTCAGCTTGTAAACTTTTGGCCCAACGTGTCTTTGGATGAATACATCAACCTGAATGCCCGCGTGGAGAACAGGATGATGCTTGTCGATGCGACGGCAACGGGCGACGATAACATTATAGCGAGTGAACAGGCAGATCTCGATTATCGTAAGGAGCAACTGAAAAAACTACAAGAGGGAAATTTGCAGGATCTGGAAGATGTGGACGGCAGCATCACCATTACCGATTTGGGGCTGAACGAGTTCAGAATGGATATGGTGGCATATATTAAGGCGCACGGAGAGCCTAAAAATATTGCGCACGGTTTGTATTGTGTGGTGCCGCATGATGAGGGGAAGAATATTCCGAAAGGCGTGATCTATGTGCTCAAAAATCGCAACCCGTCTGTCAATATCGGGAACAAGAACAGGTTACATCCCTATTATCTTGTCTATCTCGACGAGGAGGGGAATGTTGTTCATAACCATATGGACGTAAAGAACATTCTTGACGTGATCCGTACGACTTGCAAGCATCAAACGCAGCCGATTGCGGAATTGTGCCGTGCTTATAACAGGGAAACAAAAGACGGATACAAAATGGATAAGTACAGTCGCTTGCTCGATAAAAGCATCCAGTCGATCATGGACGTGAAAGAGGCAAACGATCTGGATACATTGTTTAATTCCGGTTCGTCAGTATTGTTCGGTGCTGGATTGAAGGGACTGGAAGATTTTGAACTTATCACGTTTGTTGTTATAAAATAAGGGGAGAAAATGTTTGAATTTAGTTCAAAAACGCGGGTAGACCGACCGTTTAAGATAACCGATCTGTTTCGGCAGATGAATGCGAGCAAAGAGGCGAAAAAGGACGCCGCTTGTATCGAAAAGATAGTTTTAAAAAACGTCCTTTCGCCGACTACTTTAAATTGCGAAGCAGATAAAGAAATTAAGGAAATATATGTGTTTGAGATAACCGTATCTTCCAGAACAGTACCCGAAATTTTTATCAAAGAACTGGATCAGAGCATTAAATTACATACTTTATTCAATATACGGGACGGCAATTTTGAGCTTTCCATGATCTCCTATAAAACAGGGAACGCAAACGGGAAATATTATGCGACAAACTGGGAGTCCGAGCCCGACTTCTCTGTTCCCCTTGTAAACAGCGTTCCCGAGCTTTATAAATATATCCTGTCAAAATTTTTAAAATATCCACCTTTTGAAGAGGAATCGGTGGGGGAATATTTGAAGCGTTACAACCAGCTTATCAAGCTCGATTATCAAATCAATTCTACCACCATTGCCATCGCGCGGGAAAATCAGTCCAAACGTAAATTTGAATACAACGCAAGGTTGAAACAGTATAAAGAAGAAAGGGAGAAATTATTGCAAAATGGATAACAAGGTAATACAGAAATCTGCTGAAATTTCTTCAAAAATATGCCGGGTAAAAAATCCGTTGCAATTTATTCCGCAAATTAATTTTTCCGAAATTAAAGATGCTTTAGCGCCCATTAGCGAAATAGTAAAATTGATAGCAGCTATAGCAGAGGAGACAAAAAGAATTATTTCTCCTTTTTATGATTGGGTAAAAAGTTTTGATTTTACTAATATTTTAAATCTGAGTGGATTAGAGTTTAAGCATTTTAAAGAAATGCATGCGTTTTATATGGATGTACTGTATAAAGCAAAATGGTTTCCTTATGTTGGTTGGAATGCCGACGAGAAATTATTTCTTGATATTTTAAAAATAATAAATTCTAAAAAACGCATTAGTAAAAAGGCAATTCAGGAACTCGATCGTACAATTTTTCGTTATTACAATGATCAAGAAATACAGCAGATAAAAAAATCATGGAAATCTTGTATTTCAGATAAAGTGCGAAAGAAAATTATGTTACAAGCACTTGAAGCCTATTTTAGAAAAGAATATGCCGTTACGTCGATTATTTTATCTTTACAATGGCACGGGTTAATTTATGAAAAGGCAGGGGAGATAGAAAATGGGTACGGTGATAAAAAGGTTAAAGAATATTTCCGAGAACTTATCAATCGAGATGGATATGATGAGGTGTTTAAGTCCTATCTCGATGATTTTGCATTATATCAATGCTATAAAAAAGAGGAAGTAATAACAGATGCCCCAGGTAGAAATGCAAACGCACATGCGTGGTATAATCGTTATCCTACAAAAAAAGAAGCTCTTAATGCAATCTTATTGACAGACTTTATTTTAAATTTGAAACCTATTACAATTAATGGATAACCTTGAAATAAAAACATTAAAATTCAATCAAAACAATTGAGAATTTGCCTATTTAGATTGAAAAAATAAAATATAACAAGTTAAAATTTAGGAGAGTAAAAATGCCAATAAAAGTTTTCATTTCATATTCATGGGATAGTGAAGAGCACCAAGATTGGATAGCTAATTTAGCCGCTACATTAAGAAGATATGGAATACAAGCAGATTTTGATTCATCAAAGGTTCAATACAATCTTTATCAGATGATGGTTCAAAAGATTAGCTCGTATGATAAAATCGTGGTTGTAGTTACGCAGCGCTATACAGATAAAGCCAATAGTTTTTCAGGCGGAGTTGGGACGGAAACCAAATTATTGCTTAATCATTATGTAAATGATGAATCAAAAATAGTAGTGGTAAAAAGAGAAAACTGTGATGTTCCTTTCTATCTTCAGGGATATGAATTTATTGATTTGTCAATAGAAACGGAATCATCAATAGAAAATTTAGTAAGAAAAATTAACGATATTCCAAAATATAGTTTGCCATCGGTTGAACAAGTAGGAAAGACTGTAGGAAGCAAACAAGTTGATGGCTTTAATATGGGTAATTTGATTCCAGACCTGCGTGCTGCTACACCGGAGGGTAAAGGTGAATACCTTAGAGAGCAGTTTAATATTGCAGATAAAAAGATTTTGGAATTATTACAGCAGACAAAGCAAAAAAATCCAGGATTTAATGTAGAGCATGAGAAAAGAGAAGTCAATGTTCCTTCAGGATCAAGCGTTTGGGATGGAAACTCACTTCGACAAAAAGTAAACCATTATACTGTGAGTTCTTATTATGTAAAATACCAAGGGAAAGAAGCGTATTACAAGATTTGGTTATCTTTAAGTGATAGTATGATGGGTAAAGGAATATTTGGAAATTCTGAGAGACCGCTTTTTTCAGGAAATGGACAAGAATTTAATTCTTATCAACTTTGGATATATGTTTCATCATCAACCACTCCGCCGCATTTAGATTGTAGTGCAGTTTTGGGTGGTGGTCAAATTTTAGATGGCAAGGATTTAGGGAAATATATTTTCAAGCATTTAATGGAGCAATTACAAAGAATATAAGATATTGGATAAGTTTATTATAATGCTTTAACGAATGAAAAAGGAGGGGATAAAGTGGCTGATAATAATCTTGCGGTGGCAGAAGAAATTGTTTTTTCTGAGTACCCCGAGGAAATGGATAAATATTTTCAGGACAGGAAATTGGTGGTAAAAACTTTTCCTAATAGATTTCAACATTTAAGGGAAGCGGATTTTCCTGATTTTGAAATTACTAGCGCTCGGCAATGTTATGATTTTATAGAAGAAGAGCTAAAATTTTGGGATGATAAAGACATCCATAATAAATCTTGTATTGGAGCGTTTTATTCAAAACTGGTAAACGCTAAAAACAAATTTAATTCTGCAAAACGGTTTTATGAAAGCAATCAGGCCGCAAATGCAAAACCTTTAATGGTTAATTTATGCTCAGAGCTCAGCCAAGGATATCTTAATTCAAAAACAAAACTTGCACAGTTTTTAAAAGGATTTAAAACGAGGGATAATCATTTTTTTATGGGACTTGATTTCGCACTGCGGGCAAATCCTGCTGATCAACTTCCCGATAATTATGTGGGTACGCATATTGGCTTTGCTGTAGATTTGGAATACTTGAAAGTTGTGCAACCTGCGCAGGCAATGGCGAAAGAGGAACTTGATAAATTTTCAGAGAATGTAAAAATTGCTTCAGATTCCTATGCCGAGTTAAATAAAAGATATACTGCGGCTTTTCACGAACAAGAAAAACGAATTGAAGAGATCAAACAGCATAATGATGATGCGATAAAAAATTTAGAAACAAAAAGTGCAGCTTATTTTAGCGAAAGGGATAAGCAATGTGCAGATTTGGAAAATTTATACGAGAACAAACTTAGAATAGAAAAGCCGGCGAATTATTGGAAACAAATGTCGGAAATGTACGCGAGAAAGGGGAAAGTATGGTTGATAGCAGGGTGCTTGCTTGCGGCGTTAATTATTGCAATGTTAATTTGTATTATAATTTTCGTGCCGAACGTTTTTGACGCTGATTCACATTGGTTTGATATTTTGAAGAATTCTGCGATTGTCACAGTTATAGCGGGTGTTGCGATTTATGTTTTGCGTATTTTTGTAAAAATGGCATTAAGTTCTTTCCACTTGGGAAGAGACGCAAAAGAGCGTGAGCAACTTTCGTATTATTATCTGTCTTTGATTGAAGGGAAGGCAATTACTGATCGGGAAAGAGCCTTGATAATTAATTCATTATTTAGTCGTTCGGATACAGGATTATTAAAAGGTGAATCTGCACCTACAATGGCAACAAATATTTCAGATATTATTGAAACGGTTACAAAGAAATAATAAGGAGCAAGAGAATGGACAAGCTTGAAATGAAAACGGCGAGGATTTCGCAGGAGAATATTGAAAAAATCAGAGGACTGTTTCCGAATGCGGTGACGGAAATTATAAAAGACGGCAAGGTGGAGCTTGCCGTGGATTTTGACGTTTTAAAACAGGAGCTTTCGGATAGCCTTATTGAGGTGGGGCAGGAACGCTATCAGATGACTTGGCCAGATAAGAAAAAGTCTGTTGTGCTTGCAAATTCGGCTATTTCTGCCACGTTGCGCCCGTGCAGGGATGAGTCTGTCGATTTTGATACCACGCAGAATTTGTATATCGAAGGGGACAACCTCGATGTGCTGAAACTTTTGCGCGAAACTTACCTCGGCAAAGTCAAGATGATCTATATCGATCCGCCGTATAATACAGGCAACGACTTTGTGTATGACGACGACTTTGCGCAATCTGCCGACGACTATAAGGGGAACAGTGGACAGTACGACGAGCAGGGCAATCGGCTGTTTCAGAATACCGAGTCAAACGGGCGTTTTCATACTGATTGGCTGAATATGATTTATCCGCGCTTAAAAATAGCGCGCGATTTGCTTTCCGATGACGGTGTAATTTTTATTTCCATTGACGACAACGAGCAGGCAAATTTGAAGAAAATTTGCGATGAAATTTTTGGGGCAATAAATTATATCAATAATTTTGCTTGGATTGTTAATATTACTGGAAGACAAATATCAGGCAAAGGAGCGGCAAAAACATGGGAAAATATTTTAGTATATGCAAAAGATTTTAATAAGGTTTCTGGTTTCTTTATAGATATTAAGGTTGCTAAATCAAAAATGCCTGATGTTTATAAAGGTTTTAAGAAGGATATTCGAGAAGATTCAATTGGACAGTTCTCTATTGGAGATACTCTATATAATCATAATAGAATGTTTAATGAAGAAACAAGACCGAATTTAGTATTTTCTATATTTTACAATCCTGAAACTCAGGAAATTATTACGGGAGATATAGGAGAAAATATTGAAGGGTTTGTTGAAATTAAACCACATTTTAACGGAGACGGTGTCCATAAATATCACGCATGGAGATGGTCAAAGGATAAAATTAAAAATGAAAATTATAATTTAATAGTATTGCCTACGTCTAGTGGTGGGTATGAAATTTATACGAAAATTAGAGATTTTGATAAAACGCTTTTGAAGGATATTATAACTAATATTTCAAATGGTGATTCTGAAGTACAAAAAATCTTTGAAGGAAAAAAATATTTTAATTATCCTAAATCTGTAGATTTATTAGGAATTTTATTGGGGGCTGTTCAAAATCAAGACTCAATAATACTTGACTTTTTCAGCGGGTCGGCGACGACGGCACACGCGGTAATGCAGTTAAATGCAGAAGATGGGGGCAACCGAAAGTTTATCATGGTGCAGTTGCCCGAAAAATGCGACGAAAAGAGCGAGGCATACAAGGCAGGCTATAAAAATATCTGTGAAATTGGCAAAGAGCGCATCCGCAGAGCCGGCAAAAAAATCCTTGACGAACAGAAAGACAAGACGGATTTGATCAACAAACCTGCTCCGCTGGACATTGGGTTCCGCGTGTTAAAACTCGATTCGTCCAATATGCAGGATGTATTCTATAATCCCGCCGCCATGACACAAGATTTGCTTGCGACCACAATCGACAATGTCAAACCTGATCGCACGCCGATGGACTTACTGTTCCAGATCATGCTCGAACTCGGCGTTCAGCTTTCCGCCAAAATCGAAGAAAAGGAAATCTGCGGCAAAAAATACTATGTCGTCAACGAAAACGAGATCATTGCTTGTTTTGATGACAACCTGAACAATGACGTTATCACAGAAATTGCAAAACAGCAGCCGCTCTATGCCGTCTTCAAGGACAAGTCCTTTGCAACCGACTCCGTCGGCATCAACAACGAGCAGCTCTTTAAAACCTACTCTCCGTCAACCGAAGTCAAGGTGATTTGATTATGAATGATATAAAAGATTGTCTTATATGTGGAAACAAGCATGCATCATACAGAAGTGATGCTGTTTCCAGTGCATATATAATGGAGTGTCCAATATGTGGACGTTATATTCTACATAGTGCTTCAGCGTTAAAAAGATACGAGAAAAATTCAGAAATTAAACAAAAGATAAAGCTATATTTGTTTTATCATAAAAATGAAAATTATAAGTTTATTGGTACCGATGATGAATTTGAAGATATTAGATTGTGTGGCTCACGTGAAATAGAAAAATTAAAAGTGAAGCACATTACCTTAGAGCAAATTCAAAATTGGTATCCAAAAACCTTTGCGGAAAAAACAGATAAAATCTTATTATATCTTGCTCAACGCAGTAATTATGACGGAGAAGATATAAAATTATCAAAGAAAGAAGCTACTTTACTGTTTTTTATGTATAATGATCCATGTTTTAATAATGATTGGGATTTTGAATTTAAATATTATTTAAATTTTTTTGCGAAAAATGGATATTTTGACGGTTTTGAAGACATTGATTTATTAGAATATGTTGATGCAATAGATGACACAGAAAACTCTATTGCCATTACTTTATCGCCAAAAGCATTAGAGCGAGTATATGAATTACAAAAGACACAAGCAAACAATAAAAAAGTTTTTGTAGCAATGAAATTTGGGGCTGAAACAGATGCTTTGCGTGTAAAAATAAAAGAAGGCATAGTAAATGCTGAATTTGAGCCGATTATTATGGATGAGATAGAGCATAATCATCAAATTGTTCCTGAAATGCTTTATCAAATAAAAAACAGTCGTTTCGTAATAGCGGAGCTTTCTCACCATAATAACGGCGCGTACTATGAAGCGGGATATGCTTTAGGTATGGGAAAAGAAGTAATACATATCTGTAAAAAAGATGAGTTAAAAAGTGGATTACATTTTGATGTTGCACAAGTAAATACTATAGTTTATGAAAATATAGATGAACTTCCAAACAGAATTTTTAAAAGAATAAAGGCAACTATTCTTTAAAAAAAATTTTTGCGAGAATTCAGGAGCGTGTATGGATAATATAGATAAAAAATTTAATTCTGTGTTTGAAGGGTTATCCAAAACTCTTAATGCAGTCGATTCTGAACTTGATTTATTAAAAAAAATAAATGCTGAGCAAAAGGAAGAACTTAAAAAAAGCAAACGTTTTAATATAATAATGTTTGTTATAGCGATTGTATCATTAGTAGTATCTTTAGCAAGCCTTGGGATTGCGTTTTTATAAGGTAGCATTATGAAATTTAAATTTAAAATTCAACAATATCAGACGGATGCGGTGAATGCGATTGCCGATGTGTTCCAAGGGCAGCCGTATCAGTCACAAACAAGATATACTATGGACAAGGGCATCATTAAGCAAAAGGCGCAGATGTCTATCTTCGATTCCGGTATGGGAGGGCAATCGGAAGACGACGATGTGGGTTTTGCTAATGCTTATATCAAACTTACTCCGCAACAGCTTTTGGAGAATATCAAAAATATTCAATCGCTTGCCAACATTCAGGAATCGCAGACGCTTTCGCGCAAATTCGGCGTGGTTGATCTCGATGTGGAAATGGAGACGGGAACAGGCAAGACGTATGTCTATATTAAATCCATGTTCGAGCTGAACAAGCGTTATGGCTTTTCAAAATTCATTGTCGTGGTGCCGAGTATTGCAATCCGTGAAGGAGTCAAAAAGTCCTTTGAAATGACGCAGGATCACTTTATGGATACATACGGCAAAAAAGCGCGTTTTTTCATCTACAATTCCAAGCGCCTCAATGAAATCGAACAGTTTTCTTCCACGAATGCCATCAATGTAATGATCATCAATATTCAGGCGTTTAACGCGCGCGGTGCGGATGCTCGCCGCATTTATGAAGCGTTGGATGAGTTCCAAAGCCGTAAACCGATCGATGTCATTGCTCGCAATCGTCCGATCATCATTCTGGACGAGCCGCAGAAAATGGGAGGGGAAGCAACACAGGAGTCTTTGCAAAAGTTCAATCCGCTTTTTTCCATGAATTTTTCGGCGACGCATAAAACACAGCATAATCTTATTTATGTCCTCGATGCGCTGGATGCCTTCAATAAAAAACTTGTCAAAAAAATACAGGTCAAGGGCTTTACTGTCAAAAACTTGCGCGGTACCAACGGATATTTGTATTTGCAGGATATCATTCTTTCGCCGTCCAAGCCGCCGATGGCGCGTATGGAAATGGAAATACAGTACAAAAGCGGCAAGGTAAACCGCGAAACGCGTCTTTTCAAAGTCGGTGATAATCTTTTCCAAGCATCCAATGAAATGGAGCAATACAGAAACGGATTTGTTATCAATGAGATCAATCCGTTTAACAACACCGTATCTTTTATCAACGGGAACGTGTTGGAACTCGGAAAAGCGATGGGAGAAGTATCTGAAATGGATATGCGCCGCATTCAGATCCGAGAAACCATCCGTTCGCACTTTGAGAAAGAGGAGGAACTCTTTGAGCGCGGTATCAAAGTATTGTCGCTGTTCTTTATTGACGAGGTTGCAAAATACAGGCAATATGACGAAAACGGAGAAGAAATCAACGGCGTCTATGGGAATATTTTTGAAGAGGAATATAACAAAGTAGTCAACGATTATATCACTCTGTTTGATACGCCTTATGTCAGATATTTAAAGTCCACAACGGCAGCAAAAGCGCATAACGGGTATTTTTCTATTGACAAAAAGGGAAGAAAGGTAGATTCCGAGGTCAAGCGCGGCAGTGATATTTCGGACGACGTATCTGCTTACGATCTCATTTTGAAGGACAAGGAGCGCCTTTTATCCTTTGATGAGCCGACGCGATTTATCTTTTCACATTCCGCGCTCCGTGAAGGATGGGATAATCCGAATGTCTTTCAAATCTGCACATTGAAACACAGCAGTTCCAATGTACAACGCAGGCAGGAGGTCGGGCGGGGTTTAAGGCTTTGTGTCAATTCTTCGGGCGAAAGGATGGATTCGACGATTCCCAACTTTGACGTGCATGAGATGAACGTTTTAACGGTCGTTGCAAACGATTCTTATGAAGATTTTGTAAAAGGGCTGCAAACGGAGATGAAAGAAACTCTGTATGAGCGGCCGTCGCGTGCGTCCAAAGAGTTCTTTGCCGGGAAAAAGATTGTTGTTTGCGGGGAGGAGAGAATTATTACGCCTCAACAGGCAACGGCAATTTACAGGTATCTTTTGAAAAATGATTATATCGACGATTCGGATAAGCCTACTGATACCTATAAGAACGCAGTAGCAAACGGGACGCTCGAACCTATGCCGTATGAATTGGAGCCGATGGCAGAAGTCGTTCACAAGCTTGTACAATCCGTATATGATGCGGATGCTCTTGGCAGTATGGTGGAAAATGCTCATCAGTCAAAAGTTCAGGATAACCGACTGAATGAGAACTTCAATAAAAAAGAATTCCAAAAACTCTGGAGCCTCATCAACCATAAATATGCCTATACCGTGGAGTTCGATTCTGAAGAGCTTATCCGAAATGCAATTAAGGCGATCGATGAAAACCTATATGTTACGTCATTGACATATACCGTGTCAACAGGTGAGCAGAAAGAGCATATCGATAGTGATGAGATTAAAAATGCAATGTCTTTTAAGTCGGCAAAAACGCGGACGGAGACGATCCGAACAGCCGCAAGCGATACGATCAAATATGATTTGCTTGGTAAAATTGCGTCGGAAACCTCTTTGACAAGAAAGACAGTTGCTGAAATTCTCAAATCCATTCGTGCTGATAAATTTGCTTGCTACAAACAAAATCCGGAAGACTTTATTAACAAAGTCTCAAAGCTCATCAATGAGCAGAAAGCATCGATTATTGTAGAGCGTGTAAGCTACAATCAGATTGACGGGAGCTTTGATTCTGCAATTTTTACTGAGTCGAAAGCAACCGGTGAGTTTAAGTATGCTTTCAAAGCGGACAAGCATATAAGAGATTATGTTTTTGTTGACGGATTCAATAAAGATGCATCAACTGAAAGACGTTTTGCTGAGGAACTTGATGGGGCGGATGAAGTCTGCGTCTATGCAAAGCTTCCGAAAGCGTTTTATATTCCGACGCCCGTTGGAAATTATAGTCCCGACTGGGCGATTGCTTTCAAGGAAGGAAGTGTTAAACATATCTATTTTGTCGCTGAAACAAAGGGCAGCCTTGATTCCATGGAGCTGCGTGGCGTCGAACAAGCAAAGATCGATTGCGCCAAAAAGCTGTTTAATAAGATGTCTACCAGTAAAGTAAGATATGAATATGTGACGAATTATGGCGATCTTCTTGATAAGATGAATGGAATGTTGTAAATTCAAAGCATAAGGAAAGCCGCTGAAAATAATCAGCGGCTTTTTAATGTCTGCGAAGAGAGTGCTTTTTTTGATTGTACTTGACAATAACGTTTCAATATGCTATAATACAAACAAATGTTCGTATTTTGGAGAGAGGGATGGAGAAAAACAGCTGCGGAACGGGAGAAGAAAAGGTAAAGAAGCGGAAAAGACACAATAAGCACACTCTCGGTGAGCCTGGGGATATGACCGTCCACAAGAACAAATTCGGTTTTGTG
>ERZ1643247.1747-NODE-1747-length-18780-cov-24.419226_pt1 | contig 18780 bp, 25 predicted proteins | sample MGYA00579264_ERZ1643247 | MGnify/ENA primary metagenome ERZ1643247 (study PRJEB29033, sample SAMEA4952262) | chicken gut metagenome | biome: Broiler Chicken; feature: Gastrointestinal Tract; material: Caecum | place: Ireland | collected 2018 | study: Broiler... | reverse complement strand
TCATTTTTCTTATCTCCTTTGTTTTATGTGTTTATTAGTAACTATAATTGGTGTATCCGGTGATTGCTTTTACAGCAATATCATACTGAATCCAAGTTTTTCTATAGTGTTCTTCAATATAAAACTGTCTGCTTAATCCATAACTCTGTGCAAGTTCTAATAATTCTTCTTTTGAGTAGATTCTAAGTTCTTTGTATTTCTTATCAATTTCTTTCTCGTATGTCTTAATTGCTCTTTCGATTCTTTCTGCTCTCTTCATCATTTTTCTTATCTCCTTTGTTTTATGTTTTTTGTTTAGCTTTATTATGGTTATATTATACAACTTTAGTTGTACTTTGTACATAGGCAAATTGCACAAAATTGAAGGTAAATTTTTGTGCAAAAATAAAAGCACCTCAAATGAGGTGCTTCAGTAAGTATTTTTCTATGTTGATCGTATCTTCTAAATCGCACAATCTGCTGCTCATTGCTCTCTCAATATCTTCCTCATCGTCAAGGACTTCGCGTAAATCTTTTAGAATTTCATCTTGCATTTCCTCAGATAGTTGCCACATAAACATTGTTTTCATTTTCATTCTCCTCGTTGTTTGGCTTACATTATTTATTATATAACTTTAGTTGCAGATTGTACAATGTTTTGTATCTTACGCGTATATTACCTTGTATCTTACCGCAAAATTTTTAGTGTTTTTAAACGCGTTGAAACGTTATAGCCTCTAGACTCTTATTGATTTTATCACGTTTTGGATATTTTCTGAGAAATAATTATTTATGTCGGAAACGTTGTTATATCAACATTTCCGACATTATTTGTGTATTACGTGTATCTTTCGACTCTTTACTTTTTAGAAAATGCTTTTTCGACAGTCCAACCCAGTTTATACAATCTGCCGTACAGCGTATTTGCTGAAATTCCAAGTTCCTTCGCCCAAGCGCAAATATTTTGTGATTTTCCGTTGTATTCGATCAGAGCTCCGCGTTTAGGTTTGAGCGGAGCATCATTCTGGGCCTCAGATTCATTCTCTATCACGTTTTCTGGTTCTTCCTGATCATTTATATTATCTTGATCGGAAGTTTGCTCAGAACGCGAATCTGTGAGTTCTCCGTCTGGCAGCTCTTCTTTTTCTATCTTACTGATTTCTTCTGCGTGGGCTTGTTCTTCTTTTTCAATCTCTTCATCGATGGCAGCTTCTTCACTTTCAAGCACGATTTCACCTTTTCTCCATTTTTCAAGGAACTCGCGTACGTTATGGCGTTTTGTATATTTTGGCCAATGCCTCGTATACTCTTCAACCGCTGCCTTCTCTCTTTCATCTTCTTCAGCTGCTGCTTCTAATTTTTCTGTGCTTGCATTCTGAAGTTCTTCAATTTCTTCAATTAGCTGTGCTTTTTTCTTTGTCCACCAATCTTTGACGTGTAATGATTTTGCAACCTGCTTAAGCTCTGTTAATTTCATTTCTCTAATATCTTTCATTCTATGTACCTCCATATTATTTACCTTATCTTTGTTACATTATCATTATACAACTTTAGTTTTACCTTGTACATAGTAATACCAACCAAAGATAGTGGTTATTTATTGTGCGATTTGTGCAACTTTTATTGTACAAAATATAACTATCGTTATATAATAAACTCAAGCAGCATAATAGTTGCATGAAAACATAAGGAAGTGCTTCATCATGAATATAGGACAATTAGTAATAACAAAAGGAATCAGTGAAAAAGCGAAGGAAAACGTAGATTTTGCGAAATTTTTATCAAAAGTATAGAAAGATATTTAGATAAAGATTGGGGAGACACATGCGAAAGCGATAAGATCATGAACGACGAAGCGGTAAAAACAGGTGACGACAGAATTGTGGCGTTGTATAATCATGAACTTGGAGACATCTTCATTGTTACGGAGTGGGATAGATCAGTAACTACAGTATTATTTTGTAATGAATATTAATTGGAGGTAATTATGAACAAATTAAAGAAAATGAGAAATAAGGCGGGATACTCACAAAGCCAATTCGCCAATTTAGCAGGCATTAATATTGGAACTTTGAGACACTATGAACAAGGATCAAAAAATTTTGATCATGCAAGAATTGATACCATATTAAAAACGTGCCTCATATTGGATTGTAAATTTAGAGACGTAATTGAAAACGAAGAGTATATTCAACTGCTTGAGGATTATGTAAAAAAAGAAGAGAGCCAGTAGGCTCTCTTATTTCTATGTTCATATCTATGTACCTCCTCAATTTTACTCTGCTAAAGCTGCTTTATATGCTTCATTCTGCCTTTTTAATGCATTAATTTCTTCGTGAAGAGATTCAATGTATCGCTGTGCATCATTAATTTCATTTTTTGCATCAATTTTTTTGTAAAGAGATTCGATATAGAGCTGTGTATCCTCAATCTCACTATATAAAAGATTAATATGCTTTTCGTTATCTTTAATTGTCTCGATGAACATATCATCATGAAATTTTCTTACTTCTTCCTTTAAATTTTTCATTTTTCTTATCTCCTTTGTTTTATGTGTTTATTAGTAACTATAATTGGTGTATCCGGTGATTGCTTTTACAGCAATATCATACTGAATCCAAGTTTTTCTATAGTGTTCTTCAATATAAAACTGTCTGCTTAATCCATAACTCTGTGCAAGTTCTAATAATTCTTCTTTTGAGTAGATTCTAAGTTCTTTGTATTTCTTATCAATTTCTTTCTCGTATGTCTTAATTGCTCTTTCGATTCTTTCTGCTCTCTTCATCATTTTTCTTATCTCCTTTGTTTTATGTTTTTTGTTTAGCTTTATTATGGTTATATTATACAACTTTAGTTGTACTTTGTACATAGGCAAATTGCACAAAATTGAAGGTAAATTTTTGTGAGTGTTATACAACTATTATTGTACATACTACAACTATCGTTATATAATAGATTTAGGAGGTGAGGGAGTGGAAATAACATATTCCAAGCAAGCCTCAAAATATTTGGCGAAATTACATCGTCCAAAGCGAGAACAACTTCAAGCAGCAATTAATAAACTGCCTGAAGGCGACACTGAGAAAGTGCGCGGTTCTAAGACATATTACCGAATGAAAATACACGATTACAGGGTGATTTATTCGGCAAATGGTGATATAATTCACATATCGAAGATTGGTTCGAGCGGAGACATTTATAATGGATTATGAAAAATTAGTAGACTACATTCAATTTTTACCGATTGACATGCAAAAACAGGTTGCGGACTTTGTACTTGAAAAAGTACATGAGTTCGATCCTGACTATACAAGACTAACTCCAAAGGAAGCGGCTGAGCTTGAAGAAATCATAAAAGAAAATGATTTTACGCCAGCTTCTGAGATTGATTGGGATGCATTAGAAAAAGAGCAATAAGAAAAAAGCCACTCAAAAGAGTGGCTTTTATTTTACAATTTTATTCCCCATACTTTTTTAATTGTGATCTGCGAAGTAGTCCATGTTGAAACACCTTCTGAGCGTAATCCGATACGATTGGCCGTACTGTCATATTGAACAGTAGCTGTTCCCCACGTATTCGCATTGAGATATACTGAAAAGCTCTGATTGATCTTTCCGCTGCTTGCAGTACCCTTATAAAAATATAACATTTGCTCGCCAATCGTGCCGATCGTAGCCCTAACGATTACAATATCATAATCTGTTAAATTAGAGATACTCAGATATTTTATAGCTCCAGATGTTTCAGGCGTATGAGTTCCTGAATATAATTCGGTAGGTTGCCTGAGATTGTTTCTTACCTGCGCCAATGCTTCAGAATTCGCTTCGATTTCAGCCGTGTGGCCACTCACAGCTGTTTGTAGCTGTTCTACCTGTCCAACTACCGTTTCAGCCCCTGATCCATCTACGCTCTTCAAAATTTCAAAGTCAATTTTGGTTTCAGCATCTACAGCATTTTCCAATACAACAGAATTTCCATCGCTTGAAAGTGTATAATCATAATTTTCTACTAATTTGAAACCATTGATATATACATTCAATACATCGAGTCCATTTGTAAAATTCTCAATGTTGATTGGAATTTGTGTCATTGCGTCCTGAGTAGTTGTATATGCTGACGTATATCTGCGGACCAGTGTGGCAGATGCAACTGTCTCTTTAATGCCAGTAAACCACTCATTGAATGCATTCATGTAATCTTCGTATTGATTATCATATGCTTCATTCCACTGTTTCCACAATGTTTCCGTGCTTACTTGCTGAATCAATCCCTGTACCATACCGCATACTGAACTATCTAGTCTGGTATCGCGTATCATGGATTCGGTGATGGCAGTTACATTTCTGTTTACTGTTACTTCAGCCAAGCAATACTCAATCATCGTACTCGTACGCACTAATTCTGGCGCACTTGGGCTTGAGGCGGGTGTTCCTTTTTTAACTACAATGTCCATCAGCCTGTTAGTAACATCTAATCTAAACACTACACGGTCGATGCGGTTTAGAGTAACATCTGCAGCCGAAATCGCCAACGGATAATCTGCATCATTTTCAATCTTATGTCCATTGATCCAGCCTTTGCCCGGCTTTACGATTACTTGCATGCCTGTTCCGGCATATACCTGTAAGCAATCAGAAGGAATTGGAAAAACTCCGCTGGCAACAATGCCTTCCAAATATCTCGTAAAATCCTCAGCCGAATAGGTGCGGTCTTGTTTGCCACTTGTTAACTTCGAATCAAAAAAATAATAATTAATCGCCATGTTTCTACCTCCTATACACCAAAGGTCGGCACTATTTCATAGGTTCCAGCCTCATCTACACTTTCTATAATTTCAATCAACCTAGAGTTGATGGATATTCCCCATTTTTTATTTTCGATTGTTACAATATCTCCCATAAATACGTCCTTTTTATATTCGACGTTGTCAAAATATACAGTGCCCTCAAACGCCTTTGTGATGGTTGTTATCTGCTCTAAACCTTCTTGCAGCATTTGAGCGTAATATTCGTCGTCTGTAACTTCACCTTCATTTGTGGACATATTCCGCTGATCATGATAAATCTCGTATCTATCAAGTCCAGTTAAATTATCGTTGGATGCCCATATGGTTTTGCGTTCCAATCCTTCACCTTCTCCAGCTACCAATACGTCTGTGACTAACTCACTAGATTGCTCAGCATATTCGCTTGTAAGCAAATTATCGTATTCGTCTGAGAAAACAACCTGCGGATTTTCGCTTTGGGCGTATGATCTATTTGTGCCGTCATAAAGCGTGAACACAAAATTGCCATTTTCAAACGTGGTCTTGAAGCCTAGATGTTTTTCTTCGCATATTGCTTCGACTGTCTCTAACAAATTTTTGCCAGTGTATTGAGCTTCCAATCTTGCGGTAAAAGCAGTTGGAACGACTACAAAGTTATCAATTTTTCTAGCTGCTATTACAGGATATATGATCGCATCATTGATTAGAGCTGTTACTCCATCAGACACTGTGCCATATAGCTGTGTTTGTGTAGCAATAATGCGCCGCCCTAAAATACAAGAAAGAAAACGCCCTGTGACTATCATTTGATCAGATTGATCTTCCTCAATTGACAATGAAATATCCTCTATAATTCCAACGTTTTCATCATCTTCACGAGCAATGTAAAATCCAATTTGTAGTAGTTGTATATGCTGTAAATCAGCTGGAACAACAAGCTCGAAATCTCCGCATTTATAAAATCTCGTTGTCCAAATAAATGACGAATAATTGTCAACCAACCCTATTCTTTCAAAATTTTTGTTTAAAATGATAGGTTCCATCATGCTTATACTCCTTGATATAAATGACGATAGGTGAATGTTACGTCCATATTACTTGTTGTATCTTCATCGGCTTCATATGTGAAAATATTATCACCCTGTGCCAGCTGCAACCATGTGCTGTACTGCTTAATGTAATTGAATATATTTATATATTCCGCATCTCTAAATAGCTGTACGCTCTTTTGTCCTACTGTTGTGTTAATATATACGCTGTCGCCTTGCTCCAGTTCAATATCTAATCCAAAAAATTCTGTGGTTTCGCGATTGTAAATTACTGGATTTTTAACTTCTCCATTTGCATGGATTTCAATGACCATTCCGCTTTCAACGTCTCCGTCATTTACGACATTCGCTTCCAGTACTTCCTCATATTCTCCGAGTGTCACTTTTTTGGTTGCCTCAATTGCAAAAGGAAAAGTGAATTTTGCGATGATCAAATTTACTCCGGCAATAATCTCTTCTGCATCCTTGAAATAAGGTTCAGGACATAAGATTGATATTGTAGCTTCTTGCATTTGAGCAAAATAATCAATATTAAAATCTGACACATAGCCCTCAATAAATACATCACGCCGCCCGTTTTTATATGAAACTTTGATATATTGTTTTGTCCTCACGACGTTATACAACGCAATGCGGTTTTCTTCCGCATTACGCTGTATCGCAATTGCAATATCTAATTGCCTTGTTTCTGTCTTTGATGATACAAATTTTGCGCCGTCAAAAAGTGACGTTTCGGAGGTTACAATGCTCGCACTTGGTGGATTTAGTCCATCCATGTCAGTAATGGCATAATCATTATTGTTTGTCAGTTTGATCTGCTGACCTTTTTCATTTTCCAAAACTAAATCAAACATTCGCTAACCTCCTCTTCGCGCTAAATAATTGGCTTTTTGTCTGTCTATACAGATCAAGCCTGCTTAATGCCTTTGGTGAATTATTATACTGATTAAACGTAATATCTTTTACTTGCTGTACGGTTCCAGCCACAGCACGAGCAGCTCCTGTAACTTTGGATTTTAGACCATTTACGCTAGCTTGCAATGATGCTTTCACATCCTCAGGCACGATTGCATCTTTCAGCGCTTTCGCCTGCTCCGTCATCTTCTTACTTAATTTCTTCACTGGATTAAGAGCCGCTTTTGCGTTATCTTCAATTCCTACGCCAATTCCGGCAGGAATCCATTTTGATAAGGCCGCGAACACTTTTGATGGTGAATTAATTCCAACGGCGTCTTTAAATCCTTGCACAAGGCCGCCAGCAAATCCGCCGATTTTGTCTTTGATCCATCCACCCATTCCGGTGATACCATTCCAAATTCCGCGAACAATGTCTTTTCCTATGCTCGCAACTTTAGATGGTAAACTTTTTATACCGTTTATCAAGCTCGTTGCAAAATTCTTCGCTGCCTTTACCGCCTTACGTCCAAATGATGAAACAAATGAGCCGGCCCGTGAGATAACATTGCTCAAAAAGCTCCACACGCGTGATGGTAAACTTTTTATACCGTTTACGACGTTGGTTAAAAATTTACTTCCGGCTTCCAGTGCTTTGCTCGCCATCTGAGGTACCCAAGTTTTTACCTTGTTGAGTGCATTGGTTATAAATGTGGCAATTTTGCTTGGCAATTGCGTGAAAAATTTAACAACATTGCTGATAAATTTGGAACCCATTTCCAGCGCTTTGGACACCATTTGTGGAACCCAAGTTACAATCTTGCCTAATGCAAATCCGATAAAATATCCGATTTTTTCAGGCAGCTGTGTGAAAAATGTTACAACATTTGAAATAAACTTTGATCCCATCTCTAAAGCCTTGCCGGCCATCTGTGGAACCCACGCTGCAACGAATGTTAATGCGGACGTTAAAAAGTTTGCGATATTGGTTGGTAAATTCGCAAAGAACGAAATTACCGTATTAATTGCACCAGGTATCGTAACCGTAAAGAAATTTACGATCGCAGTAACAACAGTAGTTACGACATTTTTTATCATCGTAAATGCTGTATTAATTGCATTCCTAAATGTCTCCGACGTGGTGTACGCAGTTATAAGCGCCGCTACCAAAGCAGCTATCGCAGTAACGATCAACATAATTGGATTCATTGCTATCGTCACATTCAGGGCCGCCATCGCTTTGGTTACGCCGTTGATAATTGCTTGGATCGACATTGCGCCAGCCAACACTGTGAAAGCGGTTGCAAGACCAGCAACAACGGATACAACGGCGCTCGTGGCCCCGGGTGATTCGCTCAGCTTATTGAGGAAATCCCCGAATTTGCCTGCAACAGTTTCAATCGCTGGCGAAATCGCATCTAATGCCTGAGTTTTTAAATTTGTAATTGCAGTGTTAACAGGTTCAATTGTCTGACCTAATCGAGCTTGCGTATCTTTTAATGCTAACTGCGCATGATTCGCCTCGATCGTGCTTTGTTGCATTTCATCGTACGTTGCTTTGGATTGTCCAAACGTCTGGTTGAGTGTTTGCGCGATAAGATCCGCACGTTCCTGAGTATCTGAACATGCCGCAAGTGCTGCGCTATACGCATCTTCCTGACTCTCGCCTTCTGCGATCGCCCGATTAAATGCTTTCTGTGCTGCACTGTGACCGCTCATTGCCGTCGTCCAGTCTTGATTAGATCGTGACGCCCAGTTAATAGCGTCGGCAAGGGAACCAGTGACCTGTGCAACCTGAGCGGATTCGTTAATGGACTCCGTCAAGCTTTCGATGGGAATAGAGTCTCCATAGGCTGACCACACTGCGATAGCAGCATCAGCAGCAGCCGACACGGTATCCGTGGATGTTTTCATACCCATCAGGTTAGTGATAGCATTAGTGGCCATCTGATCATCACCCAGATAACCGTAAAACTGCTCATACTTGCCTTCGGCGAATTCTACTGAATATCCAAATGATTCGGCTGAACCGGAGATTTTGGCAAGCATGGATCGATATTCTTCTGTAGCATCAGACAGCTCAAATAAAGAGCCGATAAAATCTTTTACTGCTCCGGCCGCTGATGTTAAAACATTACCTGCAAACTCTGCAACTGCACCTTTTAGGATTGTAAAGCCGCCTCCAGTGTCATCTAAGGAGTTGTCGAGGGAGTCTGCGGCAGATTCTACTTCTTTCATCTTGCTTTTATCCTGCTGAAGCTCGGTAGATAAGCTGTCGATCTGGCCCGCCAATTGTTTCGCCGAACTTGAGTTTTTACCTTGCTCCATAACGACGTTGGCATAAGCGGATTTTAAAGATGATAATTCACTTTCTTGCGAATCTATTTTACTCTTTAACTGATCTAAAGAATTTCCTACATCATCAGTTGAATTTGTCATACCATTCATGGCAGCATCAAATGAATTTGCAGATGCCCTAACGCCCTCTAACTTTGATTTATTGTCTTGTAAATCACCAGATAAGTTTGCAATCTGTCCTGCGAGTTCTCTAGCAGCATCAGAATTTTCACCTTGTTCTAATGCCACATTTTGATATTGAATTTTTAAAGACGCGAGCTCAGACTCTTGTGAACTGATCGTATCTTGTAGTTTTTCATATGCGCTTCTCTGGTCTTCTGTAGCGTCGGCAGTCTCATTGCTCGCCGTTTTTACTTCGGCCAATTGCTGTTCATACTTTGAAAGATTTGAAGCGGCTTTGTTTACAGTTGCTTGCTGGTTGTTGATCTTGATTTGTAAATTTTGCGCCGCGGCCGAATTTTCTCCCTGTTCTTCAGCCACTGCGGCGTATTGTAATTTTAAGATTTCAAGTTTTTTATTTTCAGCATCATGAACTGTAGTTAACTGTTTAATTTTTGCGGATAATCCGTCTGCCGAATTCCCCCAGTCGTCCATCCCTGACGCAGCCGCCTTAAATTCCGAGTTAGCAAGTCGAATTGTACGATTTGCCTCTTGAATACCGGCTTTGAGTTCAGAAATATCAACCGAAAATTTAGTTGTAATATCGTCGCCCCTAGTTGCCATGTTTCTCACCCACCTTTAAAACCAACTATCGTCTTTGGCTGGACGCCTGATAACTTTTCCGTTGTTGCTAGTGCCAGACTGAGTGCTGCCTTTCTCATTTTTAGGATGAGAGTTCAGACGTCTAACAAGTAAAAATACTTCATAAACGCTCTGTTCGCGTATATCAAACGGTGTGAGCGCAGGAAATCTTTCACACAGCACTAACTGCAATTCAAAAAACGTTTGATAGAGGGAGAGTTTTTCATCTCCCTCATCTAGTTTTTTGCAGTTGCATCTGCAGTGATCTGCGCGATAGAGAATCTAATAATGCTGACAATTACTTTGATAACATCAGCTAATTTGCAATGCTTGATTTCTTCATCAGTTAGACCGTCAAAAATATCTTTCAAGAGCGGTTTAATAAGACCAAACGCTCCAGGTACTGCTAAGGCAATTCCCTTCAAAAAGTCTTTATCATCTCCGCTTGTGAATTTATCTAAATCTAATACGCCGATCAGATCTTCTACTGTTCCAAACATAATGTCGTAAGTTTCTGCAGTATAAGTTTTTACAACTTCTTTTTTATTATAGATTGGTAATTTAATTTCCATAGTTCATATTCTCCTTATCCCACTGATTTAGCCTGTAATTTGTCCGGATCAGTTACCCGAGTGAAGAACTCACTTACGTCACACTTGGAATTCGCTGTATCGTCCACAACAACCGCTTTCGCTGGTTTTCCACCACCCTTGGTGAATTTATGGGTTGTAGAAATGCCTGTATACGTCAATTCCATGTTGTTTGTGTCCGTAGAATCATCTTCTGTTGTAGATGTTTCATCTGGAATTGCAAACTGGCCTTTCAATCTCCATACATAGCGATAAGTTCCATCTGTCTTTTTGAAGCGGTATCCTAACGCAAAATATTTTGGCTCACGTTCACCATCGATCATTGCTCCCGTTGTAACATCGATTGTTTTTCCAACCAAATTTGCATACGTAGCTAAATCAGGAATTGAACATGTCACTGTGATTTCATCTGCTCCCTCAGAATTGATGACGATCGCAGCAACATTATCATAGTATTTGGATTCGCTGGATGTTTCAGTCGATTTGGAAATCTCAGCTACACCAGCGATTGTAAATACATCTCTTGTTACATAACCATGGCTGCCAGATCCACCTGTTTCATTATCATCGGCTGTAACCTCAGCCGCAACAAGATTGTCGACACCTCTGAATTCAACAACTTTCATGTTTTTACCTCCTAATAGTTTTCAATAAATCTACAAGTTATCATTCTGCCTGTATGAGTTGGTTCATCACTGGCAACGTCTTCTCCTTTGCCCTCAACAACCCAACCATTTTGCTTTAATAATTTCGCCGCTTCGATCAATTTATCGTCCACGACCTCTGGGTCGTCTGAGTACAAATAAACCCAAAATCCCCAAACAGCTCTGGCAGATTCATTGTCGTAGTGGCTATCCTCTGGAGTTTCAAAATTCCAGAATGTAAAGAAGGATGGCGGATATTCGTCATCGTCATTCAAGCTGCCTTGCAAAAATACAGGAAATTTGAATGTTTCCAATAACGTAATCAATTTGTTTTTCATTTCATCGCCTCCTCCAACGCTTTATCAAAAATTTCTTTTTGCAATTTTCGTACTTTTCTCTTAGTTGACGCGCTGTAAATAGCGTTGTAAAGATTCATGTCTTGACCTGTCGCTCCAACCGATTTACCATGCTTGCCATATTGGTTTGATCCCATGTGGCGCGGAGTTCCATACATCAGAAAAATAGACGCCAATCCTCCGTTTGCAATATCAAAACCGACATTGATGGACGCTTTGGTTCCGCTGAATTCAACCGTATTATCTTTTGTTAACGATTTTACGGTTTTATACGTATTATTGTGCGGAGACATCGCCTGTCCAAGCTGGGTATGCACGAGCCGTTTTGATTTTTGTAATGCTTCTTCGGTAGCTTTATTTACATTAGAATCTAAACGATCTAATTTTGCGTACATCTCTTCGAAGCCCTTAAAATCTATAGTCAATTTATTTTTCGGCATTATGCTTTACCTCCAATTGCCCTCACTTTAAATTTGAGGAATTGATTTCTCATCTCAATATTTTCAGGATCGCCGAGCACATCATAAATCTGTCCTGTTTGCAGCACGACAATTTGGCAGTCAGCTGTGATTTCTGGTCTATACCAAGTTTCGACGGTTGCAGTATTTACAATGCTGTACACGCCATTACTTTCAGTTTCGGTTCCGCCAAAAGTACGAAATGATCCGAAAAATATTAGATCATTTGCCACATCATCTGGAGAAGGGTATATTTTCTTTTTCACGCCATTGACCGATTTCCAAGTTGGACTTAAAATCTTCATCGCCACGTTAAACGGCGTTTGTGGTCTATATGCCATATTTACACCCTCCCGTACAGCTTAAATCTAACGGTCGTATCGTCATTTAAATTATTCGGAACCAGTGTGATTTTTGTAATCGACTTATCCGGAACCGAGAGAATAGCACTCATACTTCCGCCGCCTGTCACAGTATAGGTACTAACAGGAAAGACGTTAATAACATTGATAGAAATTCCGGTGGTAACAACTGTCAAATTATAACCACGAACGGTTTTGGAATGTTCATCTTGTGGATATACACTAAGAAAATCATCATAATCGTTGAACCTGAATGAGAAGAATCCACCGTAAGAATCTTCAACCGAAACGTCAAAAACTTCTGGAATTAATTGAATTTCCCGCATTTCTCCAAAGTTTTCGAAAACAATCGTTTCTGCTTTCCCTGTATGCTCATACGCGGAAAGTAGTTTCAGTTCTCCACTTTCTGTCGCTGGCGCGTCAGTTCCTCCGCCGATTGATTTACTACGTAAAGCAAGTTGTATAACCCGCTCTTTAAAGTACGGGGATAACTCACCAGCTCCTGCGCCATAGTTCCACAAGTCTGCCACGCCACGGGCAATGACTCCGGCAGAGGTGGACGCCTCAACGGTCTCCTCGCTTACACCGCCAGATAACATATACTGTTTTACCTCGTCAATATAGGCTTGCATTGTGCCATCCTGATAATTACCAGTAACACCGAGCATAGTTTTAACAGTGTCTAACACCGTAGCCTCTGCCATCGCCCGCACCTCCTATTCTGCCGTTCCGGTCTTCTTCGTGGTCTTTCTGCGTGTTGTCTTTTTTGGGGTTTCTTCTTCTGGTTTTTCATCCTCAATCTTCTCGATCAACTCAACCAGATCTTCTTTGTTACTCAGAAGTTCTTCCCCACGTTTTTCGTCGCATTCGATTTCTTCGTCGATGGCATATACCTTATCGGTGTTATACTTATCGACGAAGGAAACCTTTGCCCTCAATTTATATTTCATAATCTACCTCCTATGCCGTAACGTGGCTGTTTGTGTAGGTAATCGTTGCAACCTCACTGTCGTCCATGCCGGTTTTTACAGCAACCGCTTTAACTGTTACACTTTCACCGTCGCCTTTGCCTGAAATGCTGATCACATTGGAATATTTCGTATCACTAGTAGTTGGCTCTGAGCCGTCAGTCGTGTAATAGATTTCTGCTCCATCTGTACCGCAGCTCAGAGTCACGCTGATTCCAGTTGTTAAATCCTGAGAAGCTTCAGTTGGTGAAATTGTCGGAGTTATTACCCTGTCACTTTTTTTTTAAGAAGATAACAGCCGGATACATCAAGGATTTTACCATCAACGATAGTCAGACCCTTGTTAATCCATTCATTTGCATCTTCATCAAAGTAACGTTTCATCCCAAACTGCAGCTGAGTATTGATTGCATAATCATTTGGTACCCAGAATACGCCAATAATGTCTCCATTGACTGCGGTATCGAAGTCTTTAATGATGTCAGGTTCTACTAATGTTACCTCACGGCCGAAGAAAGTTCCGGCAGTATTTCCGATAGTGCCTTCTGTTGCTTCACGGAACAATGGACGGTCATTGGCGTCTTTCATTGTTAACAGATTAGATTCGACGGTAGATGCTGGGAATAAGAATTCGCCCTGACCACGTTTAGAGAGTGGAACTTTGGCGAATAAGTTCTTTCTCCAAGATGTCCAATCGCCAATCTGATCTGCAGTAAATTCAATGATGTTGCCTGTATTTCCAGTTACACGAGGGTCTTTTGTGATACCAAGCGGTTGACCTGAACCTGTTCCAGAAATAATAACATAATCCATCTGCTGCACATATGCTTCAACCATGATGCGAGTAATTTCAGATTCGAACAGATCAAGAGAAACAATCTGAGCCAACAGAGTTTCAGCAACACGAATTTCACCAATGTGATAAGAGAAGGACACCTTGTCCTTGATGTCGCCGGCTTTCTGTTTCTGAGATACTGTTGTTTCTGTGATCCACTTAAAATTGGCTTTCAGTTTAGAGATTGGAAATTCAACGCCGCCTCGCACATTTAGCTTACGTACCTTTGCATATACCTGACCATATACCTTGGATACTTCTTTGATGAACTCATTCATGATCGTAGTTGGAATGATCATGCCGATATCAGCTGTTGCAGTTGTTCCGTTATCTCCGCCCGCGCGGAGTTCAGCAGGAATTGGAGTACCTTTCTGAACATAGGCCTTGAATGCAGTACGATATTCCATCGTCGCATATGGGTCCTTATTTTCATTTGTGCGCTGATTCATCTGAACGCTGCCAACAGTTGTGAGACCGGATGCTGCTGTCGGATTAAATGCAGAACGTCCTTCTCCATTTCCTGCAGCCGGCTGACTGTTTCCGTCTCCGCCTTCTCCATTTCCATCGTCATCAAGTTCATCAAGCTGGTCTTTTGCTGCCTGAAGCTCTTCAAGAACTTTATCCAGCGTCTCACCTAATGAACGAACTTCATCTGCTGATTCTGCCTTTTTAATTTTGGCACGCAGTTCTTTTACTTCTTCTGTTTTACGTGCGATTAAATCTCGTAAAAATTTTTCCATCGTTTAAATCCTCCTAAATTAGAGTTGATACAAATATTTTGCTTTCAGTTTTGCGAGTTCCAAATCAGTCTCCACCGATTTACTTCTGGCAGTGTCCACCGCCTGTCGTGCATTGTCCAACGCACTCTTATCTCTAGCAGAAATTGAGGTACTTTCATAGGCTGGGAAAGTTACAGCGCTAACCTCAATCACTGTTGAAATTGATCTAATATGGCGAGTAGGATAATCACTATCGAGATTTTCCCATTCTTCGTCATCTATTCCAAACATGAACGACATGCCTGTAATATCTCCACGCTGCACAGCACTATATAATGCCCGTGCTTCGCTATTATTTTCTGTGTCAAGTGTGACGCGAATTCCTAAACCGGAATCATCGGGAGATAATTGCATGGTAGAATTCTTTGTATTCTTTCTGCTTCTTGCCAAAGGAATTTTTGATGTGTCGTGGTTAACCAAAAATCGAACATCTGTAAGATCTGTTTTATCAAGTGATCCACGGTGAATGATCTCTTTAAACATTCCTCCAATGTCTGTTTCACTCTCATAAACAATTGGCTGACCAAGAATAATATTTCCTTTTTCATCATCATGTTCAGCTCTGATTTCAAAGTTATAATTTCTTCTGAGTAGCTCTTTACTCATCATTTACACCTCCACTGCCGCCAGGATTGCCATTACCTTCGCCTGCTACGGGCTCGTTTTTATTGTTCTCCGCATTTGTCTTATTACTTGACATTGCTAACTGGCCAACCAATTCTTTGAGCGGCATCATTCCAAATGCTGTTCTCAGCTCGTTTTTGAAGCAAGATGCGGTATCAACCAATGTTTCAAACAATGACAACTTCTGATCCGTGCTCATGAAAATCAATTCGTGCGGGTAGAATTTAATTCTATTGCCGAAAGATTTCTCTCGATCAGTGAACAAAGTTTTCGTAAATGCCTGAGAAATTGAAATAACGAGTGGTTCGAGCGTTTTTTGATAAAATGCCTCGTATTGTGCTTTGGTGTAATCACCTGTCAAAATCGGCAATGGCACTCCAAATTGTCGAAGAATTTTTTCATCCACGAATTTCAATGTATCTGCGTCAACCATTTGAATATCACGGCTTAAAGGAATAAATTCTCCTTTGATGTCCATAGGAAGAAATCCGCTTTCATTGTTTCTTAGCTTTTTTTCCATTTCTTTGATATTCGCATCCATAAATCCATCGTCGATCATGGTCTTATACTTCACTACTGCGTTGACCGCAAATGATGCTTTCAGTGCTTTACTGACTCCCTGCAACAATGTGTCGTTAATTTCAAGGGTTTTTAAAAGAGCATCATTGTCTGGTTGGCCAGATTTATTTCCTCCAAGGAATTCGTTTACTGAATATCTATAACGGATATGAATAACATCGTCATATCGCAATGTTGTCTCATAGTTATTTGCAAACTTAAAAGTCACAAATAAATTTCCTGTCGCATCTTGCAAGAAATCAACTTGAGTTGGCTGAATAGGCCACAGTCCTGTGTATTTTTTGACTTTATTTCCTTTAGCATCAGTGGTAACGTCGTATGTTGGAATAATAAACGAATTGTAGTTGAGGAATAATTGCCAAAATACCTTTTCAATAAAATCCGATTGAGTCATGCGAGGATTCGGATATTCTAATAATCTCTGAATGTCTCCATCCATCGGCATTGGGTCTCCATTGTTCATCCTCACATGAGTAGGATTTAGTTTTTTCATCTCAAAGATAATGCAGGAGATCGCTTGCTGCACTACGTCGCTCGCATAGATGTCTTGACCAAACTGTGAGAAGATAGGGGTATATCCATTCAACATTGACGCGAATTTTTTATGCAATTTCTGTTGTTTGTATTTATTGATAAAATCAAATAATCCCATGATTCACCTCCTACTTCACGGCCTGCATGAATTCACTTCTGCATCGTCTAAATGTTTCATATAAAATAATCAATGTTACTGCTCCATCAATTCGCTTTGCTTTTTGGTTGTTGACCTTCACGCACATGACATTTCCTAAGTTGTCCATCTCCATAGCTGCATTCCCTAAACACCATTTGTCCATCGCATTTTGCTGATAGTTTATCAGGCGCGATTTTAGGTCTGCTTCAACCAATTTCATTGGACTCGACATGACGAAGCGGTTCTGATAGATCATTTCACAATCAAAGCCATATTCGTCCATACGATCAAGGAATGTTTTTGCGTATCTTTGGTCATATCCGCACATGTAAAGGCGAATGCCATATTCCTCATATAACTTATAGAACCAATCTGCTATTGCAGATATATCTATTTCATTGCCCTCATGGATTGTTAATATGCCTTGTTTTGCCCAAGCGATATAATTTGCTCCCGCTTCTTTATCGTCTGAGTTTTCTAGCTTACTTTCAGGTATCCAATAATGGCTATAGACATACTTGGTTTTATCTCCTGGCTTCATCATTAATATTTTTGCATTCGCCAAGTCAGTAGTTGCAGCAAGATCGACTCCACCTAAACAGATTGCGCCTCTGAACTCCTCTAAATCAAATATTGGAGTTGGATAATCATAATCTTCATGCATCAACCACGCCTGAGCGTTATTTTGCTTCATGTTGAAGTCTTTGCACATGGTATGCATTCGCGTAGACTTATCAACCTTTGATTTTGCAATTTCGCCTCGCAAATATGACCACTTTTTGATGACTCCTAAGCTAGGATTAGATTTATACCAACTATTTTCATCTTGCCAGACCTCATTCTCAGAATCCTGAGTGTAAAGCCATGGAAGAAATGCGTCATCGTCGATTTCATCATTCAGAACTTTTCTCGCATAAATCAACTTGTTATCCAAGTAGCCGTCATTTACAAATCCCTCAGTTGTGAGGTTAATGAACATGGGTTCTTCCTTTACGGACATGGATTTTTGACAAGCTGCTGCAATTTCATCATCTTCTGCGTCATGACTCTCATCAAAATAGGCTTTGTCGATATTTCGGCCATCCTTATTTTGCGTCTTTGATGACATTTTAAAGATTTTTGTATCGTTCAGCGTGTTTTCAATCTGACTCATGTTTTTGTGAGTCCATATTCCTTTAGGATCGATACGTTTTCTCATTCCATCTACTTCATTCCACAGCAATGAGGCCTGTTTATCGTCGTTGGATGTGCAAACTATATCCTGACCACCGTCACCAATTCTCAGATCGGTGTGGGCGTCCGCAGCCATGAGTGTTGTTTTGCCGTTTTTACGCGCGATCAGCAACATGATGTCCTGAAAGCGCTTAATATAACGACCAAGCTCATCGGAATACTTTTTATATGAGTATATGACTTCTATAAACGCTTTCTGCCACAGCAGAAGTTTCATAGGTTTCATATAATATGGCTTTTTACTTTGCAGGCAAAGATTTTCCATGAATTCGATACGAATATATGCTTCTGTCGTATCATATTTGTATCGAGGATCATCCAATTCATCAATCAGCTTATCAAGCTCAGTGATTAATTCTCTGCCAGCAATTATTTCGCCATTTCGGATACGCTCACGATATTCCACCAAGTAGTTGGGGTAGACGTTGCGTGGTTCTAATGAACTCATAGCGGTTTTAAACCTCTTCCGGATTTTATATCATCCATTACAGGATCTTTTGCCTTCATTTTCTCTATAAATTCAGCAACTGGATCATAGTTATCTCCATTTGCTTTATTTAACAGTGAGCAAAGTATCCGAATTGCATTCATATATTGGGCAGTCATATCTTTATATAACTTTCCTGCAGGAGTGATCTGTTGCTTGGATTTATCTTTTGGATGAACGCGAATAGGTGGTAATTTTTTCAGCTCATCAAGTTGATCCTCAATATAAACCACCTCATCAATCAATCGATCGACTAATTTTCTTTGGTTTTCATCCACATCTTTAAATAAATCCATTAATTCTTTTTTTCTTTCCATCAAAAATCACCACCTGTAAAAAAGTTTTTCAAAGTTCCCAAATTTAAATTCAAAAAATTTCAATTTTTTGCCTCGTGTGAAAAGTGCC
>ERZ1643247.1745-NODE-1745-length-18782-cov-61.424040_pt1 | contig 18782 bp, 15 predicted proteins | sample MGYA00579264_ERZ1643247 | MGnify/ENA primary metagenome ERZ1643247 (study PRJEB29033, sample SAMEA4952262) | chicken gut metagenome | biome: Broiler Chicken; feature: Gastrointestinal Tract; material: Caecum | place: Ireland | collected 2018 | study: Broiler... | reverse complement strand
TTTGCCCCGCTTCTTCCAGCAACCGGCTTTGTTTTTCGCGAAATTCCTCTATTTTTTCCAAGCAATCGGAGTCTTTTTGGATATCTAAATCGCACATCATTTTGATGGTTTTAATCTGATTCCGATATCCTCCTTTCGCCTCATCCATCTCTCTAATCTGTTCTCTGATTTTATTCGACCTTTTTTCATATTTTTTGATTTGCTCATCAAAAGCTAAAAACGACGTATCTTTTTCCGCTTTTTTGATATCTTTTTCCAAAATAGAGATACGTTCTCTCAGCTCTTTTATCTCCTGCGCCGCATTATAATTCTCGCGCAGCGCACGAATATCTAAATTTACAAACCGCTCTTTGAACGCTTCCGCCGCCTGAAACTGTTTTTCAATTTCCTGAATATCGTGATTGAGTTTTTCTGCTTCTTTTTCCTTTTGCTGTAATTGAACCCTTGCTGCATTGTTTCCGATAAACGGCACTCTGTATGACTCAAGAGGTATCCTTCTGACAGCATATCCCTGATACAACATACAATCGGCTGTTATGGCAATCTTATGAGTTATCAGATCGTCCTCAGTTTGCGCTGTTTTGACGCGCTGCAAAAGATATTTTGCATAACGGCGCGCATACATATTATCAGACTGAACATAGTAAGCAAGCGTATCGGAAGAAGTCTCTTCACCATCATTCAAAAATTTCGTTGTGTCGACTACGAAAACGCCGCTAACTTCCCTGCTTAATCCTCTATAAATACGCACTGCCGATTTGAAATGTTGGGGCGGCACGAGCAAAGCAAATTTTTGAGTATTCAAATACCCCTCGATCGCATCGCGCCACGTTTCATCCGTGATCTCCAACGCCTCGCATAAGATAGTGACAGGGCTGTCGATCCTCTCCTCCCGAAATGTCTTTTCAATGGCGGCACGCACTTTTAAAACCGAATCATTGTAATTCAAACGATTTTTTTCCAGATTGGAAATTTCCGTATTTAATTTTTCACGCACTTTTTGAACGGTTTCTTTCTGAGAACAAAGATCATAGTATTCTTTTTCGTTTTTTTCCTTATATTCCGCAAAAAACTGTTCTGCTTGCGTCAGACAAAAAATTTTATCCTCCTGCGTCTGTGAATTTTCCAAAGATTCTGCGATATTGAAAGAAAGTTTCAAATCATAAAACAATCTCTGCAATGTTTTGCGGCATTCTTCAAATTTCTCATGATTTGCATTCGCCGTTTTTAGACGACATTCTTTCTCTTCCTTCTCTTTACTGCTATTTTTTATTAACTGATATGTATCACTATTTTCTTTCGCAATACAAGCCTGCGTCCGAAACGTATCAATTTTTTTCCATTCCTGCTCTAAGAGTTCGCTTTTTTCATCAAGCTCATTTAAAAATCGCTCTTTTGCCCTGATTTCCAGCTGAGCACTTTTAATTTTTTCGCGCAAATTTTCATGCTCGGCAAGCGTCAACATGATATCGATCTTTTCCGTTTCCGTTTTACAATCGCAAATTTTGCGATAGGTTTCGCAAATTTCCTGCAACTTTAAGATTTTCTCTTTTGTTTGTACAATCAGCTTCTCCATTTCGCTGACGGAATCGATATCTTGCCGCAAGCGCTGCACGTCCACTTTATTCTCCGGCAATAAAAATCGGGTGATAAATTCCTTGATATCCTTCATGGGTTTAAAAGCCAGAGATTTTGGAATCAGCTCCTGAATTTTATAATCGAGGTTGCCCAATCTCTGTAAAATGCGGGCTTTTGCCTCTTCATCCGTTTTTATACATGTAATTTTCTTGCCGCGCGCGGTAAAATCGGCTGAATCCGAAACCGGCTTATTGTCCTTAATGAATGCAATATCTTCAAACCTGCAATTTTCAATAAACCAACCGCGCCGAATTTGCCCCTCTTCGCTGGGGGAATCCAATTTCACGCCGACAACAAAATTTTGACGCTTGGACTCCTCGTAAAATTCCAATGCAACAAAGGAAGTTACTTTTCCGTTTCGTTTATAAGTTTTTCCTTCGCCGCCCGTCTTGCAACGCACATAACCTTTCAAATCCCGTCGACTGTTTTCATTTGCTGCCTTATTGAAGGACTTTCCACCCGCAGTCAGGACATATTGCAGTGCATCTAAAACAGTAGATTTTCCCGATCCGTTGTCTCCGAAAAACAGAGCGGAATCCTGTACTTCTATTTCCTCATTTTCAAAATAGTGCCAGTTGATCAGTTTAATTTTCTTCAGGATCTTCCTGTTCATCGGCAGTGCCCCCTCTTTTCAAATCCCCTAACATACTCTCTGTGTCCGCATATAACTGGTCGATCGAACTATTCGGAATAGCAAACAAGATTGTCGGATAAATTTCAATTTGCGTATCGTCAGGCTTGTCCTGCGGATATACTTTCGCCAATTTATATCTTCGAAACAACCGCAACACTTCGTCCCTTCTGACTTTATCTATCCTCGGTTTTTGCGATATTTTCAGCAAAGCATACTTGTTTGCAAATTCTTCCCACGTAATACGAATTTCCGTATTCTCGCTCAAAGATTTTTTCTTTTCGATATACAGTAACCGCAACAGCAAAATCATTACACTATCATCTTTTTTTAAATGAATGCGTCCGTTCCCGTCCGAATTCACAAGGTGGATAACATTGTTATGTTCATAAATATTTACAGCGTAACCAATCGTACTAAAAAAATCAGAAAACTTTTCTCGGTTCTGAATGACAAACAAATAGTCTTCCGGTTCCCGTTTTTTCATCAAAAAGCACTCGTTTAATAACTTATTCGCCACATCTTTAAATCTTTGATTATTGCGATCTGATTCAAACAGCTTCATCATTTACCTCACTATACGAAAATCTGCAAAGCGAAAACCGTTTACCTGTATCATTTTGCCGGTTGGCTCCACGCGATAACCGGTTCCCTTTTTCCCTGCAAAAAAACGTACAAAAATCAATTTTACAAAATCCTCATTTGTACTCAGGGGAAACGCAGACCCCAGCATCATTCCTTTATCACTCAATACTGTGTCAACATACTCACAAATACTTTTTTGTGTTACCAACGCTTTCAACTTTTGATCCATTTGCTCTCGCTGCTTTGCAAGCTCCGAATCATCAAAACTTTCCTCGCTGAATTCTTCTCCATTATTTTCACCCTTACTCTCTCTCGGCGTATAAAATGATTCTCCGTCCAAAAATCCCGATTGAAAAATATCGAAAATATGTAAAAAAGTTTCCTCTTCCTCTTGCATTTCTTCTTTTCCCGTATTCCACTTATGAACGTACATCTCTAAGATCTTATTTAACTTTCCTTCAATGTTTTTATCCGTCGACAGTAAAAACTTCGCACGTTCGATAGCGCTATTTATATATCGGACATTTTTGTTTTCGATTTCTTCAATGATCGCATCGTAATTTTTAAGTTCATCTTTCAAATAATGAACCAGCCCCTTAATTTCCGACTCAGCTTTTACAGGATCCTCCTCGTTCTGAATTACCATATAACCCCTAATGGTACGTGCGAGTATATCCTCATCTTCTGTAAAACGGTTTAATCTGTCCAAAATTTGCGGACGGTAGCGAGAAATATTGTCACTGGTCTTTAATCTGTGATATGCTTTTGAACCGATCTCTTTATGATAAGTAAAATAGTCCTCAATAATTTCTGCCGCATCTTTGTTTTCCGTAGCCTTATCAATATATTTTTTGATGGAAGTATTCAGCTTTTTCAGCTCTTTAATGAGCCTTTCTATGTTTTCCTGTAACCCGATCAAAACATTTTCGTAAGGTTTTTGACGATACGCATCTTCATTGACCGCAATGCTGTAAATGGTCTGGATAATACTTTGATATTCCGCTTCTTCCTCTGAAACGATTTTACGAAATGACTCCAAAATGGTTATTGCATAATCATTGAAATAAATTCGACTTATGTAATTTTTCCCGATTTCTTCATCGATCCAGCCAAATCCCTTTAATTTTCTTATAAACTCCAAAGCGACTGACCTTCCATCCGCAAAGCTTTCCTCACCTTCCTCTTCAAACACAAAATTTTTTTGATTTCGTTCTTCGAAATAATCGGAAAGACGTTCAACAACAATACTTTTCTCTTCACTGTTGCTCATTTGATATTTGCAACACTCATAGATCATATTCAAACAATCAAGATAAACTTCTTTATATGAACTTGTCAAGGGCTTAAAGAAAGACGCCCCCACTATATTAAAAAAACTCATAGCATATATCCTGCCTTAAATTCTATTTTCCCTTTTGTATTTTAGCATATAATACAGGCATACGTATGCCTGTATTATATTTTTTTCAAATTTTTTTTAACACAAAATTGTTCAAAACGTTGCAGGGCTTCATAGGTCGGATTGTTATGACTGTTTTCCCAACGATTGATCGTAGCAAAGGATACACCCAATTCTTTTGCCATTTCTTCCTGGCTTAGATTTAATTCTAAACGAACTTGCTTTACTCTTTCTCCAAAGGTCATATTGGTAACCTCTAAATATAATTCCTAATTTTAATTATAACACGAGTGTTATATATTTTCAATAGAATCACGAAAAAACAGGCTGATAAAATAAATAGGCGCGGCGGACAGATTGTCCGCCGCTACCTTTTTATCAGAAAAGTTCTCGTTTCATCCAAAGTTAAAATCCTTCCGACGCTTTTATTCATTCAATATCGCAATACATCTGACTTTGATTTCTTCCGTTATACCGCTTTCTTCTTTGGTAAGAACAAGTCTCTCCTGCGGAAATCCCTTCGAATAGAAGGGCTGATCGTCCAGCGCAACAAAACGATCAATTTGCGGATGCCTTTTCAAATACACCATGACCTCATCGCCCCGATCATCCCGCAGGGGCGTTCTGCCGAGAAAATTCTCCTTCGTGATCCCGAACGGCTTAAACTGCCGAAACATCGAACGAATACTTTCAGGAAACAACCGCCAAGAACTCGTCAGCACAAGTTTGCACCCCGTCGCGTCTATGATCTCACGCAAGCGCCTGCACGAAGCACCGTCAAAAATCTCGTCCTCATTTGCATTTTCTTTTCCGTGAAGACACACGACACCGTCAATATCCAAAAACAGCGCTTTCATTTTTCTCCTCAAAAATCGTACAAGTTCGTCTCGTCCGCAATTCTCTTCCAAACGCGCCTGTTGACGGTGCTTTCCTCGCACAACTGATAAACGCCTTTGAAGATAAATATTCCTTCTTCTCTCCGTTTTTCAAACAGCGCCCTGCGCTTTTCGGGAAGCTCGTCATGTTGTCGAAACACCTTTACGTCCCCCACAAATCGTTCCAAAACCTCTCCGTCCGACAATTCCTGATTCAGCCACTTTGCCGTCGTCACCTTGTCAAATTCATGCAACATGATCTCATACGTTTCAGTAAGAGGATAATGACCCTTCATAAACCCGGCAAAATGCTTGCCGAGCAACTTGTTCAAAAGTTCGACGTTCGTCCGACAATAAAACACATCTCCGCGCCGAATAACTCCTTGTTTTCTCGTTTCGGTTACAATTATACCTTCCTTTTGGGGCACCTCTTTTTTTTCGGCGGCCGCTACATTTTGCAGGCTTTTTTCGGTTTGTCTTTCATGAAACAATAAGTAACCTAGCGCAAAGCAATCGGGAGCAATAAATCTACGATTTTTGCCGTCGCCAAATGAAACGGTCAGATATTTTCCGTCTATCATTTTGACGATACCCCTCCCGAAATGCTTGTGCCATACCCTTTTTCCGACGAAAATTCGATCCTCTTTGACCTTCGCTTCCTCTTGCGTTTGTCGGGCTTGCTCGCTTACACGATCGCCAGCCTTTGCACGTTTGCCCTGCTCTTCTGCACGATCGACCGAATGATACGGAATATTCACGGACAAATTTTCTGAAGGATTTTGTGCTGCCATGCAAAACGCAACGATCGCAACAAACCCAAACACAATGCCTGCTGCAATCAAAAGGGAAACGGTAAATGCGGCACCAAAGCAAACCGACGCGCCCGCCGCCAACAGCATGATCACGCCGACCCATATGTATTTTTTTCTCTTGCTCATGTTTGTTATCATCTCCTTTACGGGCGAATATAACCGGAATAAGCGACACTCCCTTCACATTCCACTTCCCGTTCGAGATCGTCGTATAAAATGCGCTCGCCGCCCTGATAGCCGCCGTAAAACATACGGTGCCATCTGCCTAACTCGTTATAATATCGATCGAAAAAGCAAATCTCCGCCTGACCGTTTGCCGCGACGCGGCGACTTTCGTTGTGCTTGAACACAACGCCCACACAACGATCGGACGCATCGTATGCAAGCAAATACTCCTGCCCTTCATACACTTTCATTTCGCGGATCCCGCTCTCGCTTTGCGGAGAGATTCCCCTTTTGACGACAAAGTTGTTGACCGTTCCTTTCATACTTTTGACCTCCTGCCTTTGTTTCAGCGCATACCGCACCGTATACATCGTTGCCGAACCTTCGGAAACATCCTCAGCCCCCATCATCTTTTGCATGGCATTCAAAACGATCTGCAACCGATTGGATATGCCAAGTTCTCGCGCCAGATCACCCGCGCGAAGTTCGAGCGTCTCTTCTCCGGAAAGCCGCGCGGCTTCTTTTTTCTCTTGAATGTGGTCGCACACTTGTTCTGTTCCGATCGACGGCGCTTCTCGAATATTCTCGTTCATCGATTTTTCCGCCGCAGATTTTAATTTTTTCTCCGCTTCCAAGAATGTCTGCCGAACCACACCGCTCTCTTTCAAAACTTTCATGTCCGCTTCCAATTTCTGCACACGAGACAAAAGTTCCAATAGGACACTTTCATAGTTCATTTCCCTTTCCCTCCTAAACTTTATACTACCATTATACAACATTATTTTATAATGTCAACATATTTTATAATGTTTGCGGAAAAAATATTCTTTTAAAAAAGCCGCCCCGCAGAACACTGTTCTGCGGGGTCGGCTTTACAAGCAAATCATGCCATAGATGTCTTAGTGTCGGTTGTTACAATTTCCTATTAACCCTCGATCTGTGCTTTGATTTCCTCCATGATCTTGCGGCAGGTTTGCAGGTTCAGCTTAAAATCTTCAGCGAGGGCAAAGATGTCCGCGCCCGAAGGGTTCCCTGCGCCGTTGACGGTCATTTCGTGCTCGAATTTTCCGACCGTCTTCGTCAAATCATACGCGGGCGAAAGGAGATAGCCCCCTATCTCCTCATGATACAAGAACGCAAAATTTTTGCTGTGGTCGTCCTTGTTGCCATAATAAACATTAAAACACATACGGCGAAAGACCTCGTACATCTCCTTCGGGTCGGCGCAAATATTCTCCGTCACGTTGAACAGGTGCCCGTAGTCGAGATTGGGCTGACGGTGCGTCGTTTCCAACAGCGCAGCGAGCGATAGAACATGCAGGCGCTTTCCTGCCTTCCGGTCAAACCGCTTTGCACCGAAATACCCCGAACACAGCCGCGACGGGAACAGGCAAAACTCGTTGACATCGATTCCGCACCTCCGTGCCGCAACATTTGCCCTGTATTCCAGCTCCCCGACGTCTTGCGGATCGATACGGCAGGGAAATTTCACGATCCACTCCTCCCCGTCGATGCGAAGATGTGCCTTGGGCCGCGCTCCGCCGCTCGAACCGCCCAGACGATAGACGGCGTCCAGATCGTCCGCGTTTTCATCGTTGAGGATCTTATCTACCTCGCGAGCAAGCGTATCGAAATCGGGCGCGTCTTCACTTTCGCCCGCAAATTGCGACGGCTCATAATTCAATCCGCCCAGACCGTTTTCACCAATCAGCGAAAGCTTGGTAAGCGGCAAAAGCCTGTCGTAATTGATCCCCTGCTTTGCAAGATACCGCTTGACGAGCAATTCGCCCCAACCGTCGGGAAGACTGTCCCAAAACACGCCGTACAACCCGTCGAACTGCCTTTTTTTGCTCACAAAGATCTCTTTGCACAACGGCAAAGACAGCGGCGAAATCGAAAACCCGCCTTTCAGCCACCCGTCGTCGTACTGAAAGCCGATGACGCCCTCCTCAATTTGCGCGAGATACCCGACGATCCGCCCGTTGTAGCGAACCGTAACTTTTTTGACTTCCGCGATCATCCCTGAAACTCCTTCAAATCAACGATCATCTTTGCCCGAAAGAGCATGTCAAAATCTTGCAGGCAATCAAGCGCCTGCGCGATGCGCAAAAGCGACGAGAGGGAAATTTCCCCTTCCGTTTCGAACCGCCGCACGGACGCATAGCTCACCCCCGAACGGATGGCGAGCTGTTTTTGCGAGAGTTCCCGCTCTTTCCTGCGTGCCCGCACGCGCTCCACGAGCGCGGAAAGCACCGATTGCCTTGTCGGAACATCGACAAATTCATGAAGATCGTATTTTTGTTTCATAGTGCTAATATTTTAGCACTTTTTTTATATTTTGTCTATAGATTGCGCATATATTAGCGATATTTTTTAAAATACTGATATTAAAACATTACGCCGCATCAAAAGCTCAAAGTTTATTGTAACTGAAAATCATAGAGCCTTATTATCTTTTAACACCGGAACGGCGGACAAAATTGTCCGCCGTTCCTTTTTTGATTGCTGTAAATTAACCTGTTGAATTCCAAAACAGTTCAGCACGCTTCCACTTTTACCGTGAACTCTGCTCCGTCCACAAATTTTACATGCAGCCCGTCTTCTTCCCTTGCGACTTTTGCAATAAACTCGTCCTTCATCATTGTTTCCAAGTATTGAATCAGTTCTTCCGCCTTCATTTTTCTTTCTGACATTTCGCCAGCCTCCTTTTTATTCTTAACGTTGCGCACCGTTAATTCCTATTTAGTATACTTGATTTTCGTGGGAATATCAAGCATTGCAAGCCATCAAAATGACATAATATTATTGATTCATTTAAAACGTTTGACTAATTTTGTCGAAAACTTTTTGCTGAGGGAGGAACAGCTCTATGGATCATTTGAATTACTTCGGAGATTGCCTGAAAGAACTTCTTGCCGACAGCGGCATGTCCATCAAAGAACTTTCCGAAAAAACCAAAATACGCTTATCAAGACTTTACGACTTTTTGAATAAAGAACACATTCCTTCTTTGGAAAACGCTATCAAAATTGCCGATGTCTTTCGTTGCCCTTTAGACTATCTGTTTGGTTTCGTCGCTGACTTCACTCCGCAAACGTTTACCGTAACAGGCAGCGTTTCAGAAAACGTGAAGGCAGCCATGGATAACTCCAAGATGACCAGATATCAAATCCACAAAAAGACTAACATAGACGAGTCACAACTTCTGCGTTGGTACGCAGGAAAACAAACTCCATCCCTTGTCAGTCTCATTGCTTTAGCAACTGCACTCGATCTCTCAATTGATACCCTTTTGGGGAGAAAATAGGGAAAAATGGGGAGAAAACAAAGAAAAACGGCCCCGTAGGAGAAAATCCTACAGGGCTGATTTTGTTCTCTCGCACCGACTCTTGATCTCGGGGAAAATTTGGGGAATTGAAAATTTGAATTACTGAAAAACGAAGGTTTTTCTTTCTATAAAAACTAGGCAAAAAAGCGGTTTTTTTAATGATTTATCGATAATCTTTCGGTTGTTTTTTGATGAATTATCGATGCTTGTTTGAGGGCCTTGACTGCCTTAAAATCCGGCGGGCACCCCTATTTTGTTCATAAATTACGAAAATTGAATATATTTTTCAATGCCCGCGTGGCGGAATCGGCAGACGCACAGGACTTAAAATCCTGAGCCGTAACAGGCGTATCGGTTCAAGTCCGATCGCGGGCACCAACAAAAAAGTACCCTTTTCGGGTGCTTTTTTGTTGTCTTTGCCATGCGGAGGACTTGAAAGAGTTCGCGCGAGGGCGAAAAGCCCGAAGCCATGCCGAGGGGCCCCTTTAGGGGTTTCGGCATATCGCGGGCACCAAATGCGATAAAGGTTGACCCCCTTTATCGGTAATAGCCTTGTCGTTATCGGCAAGGCTTATTTCTTTTATTTCCTTGTCGTTGCCGGAAGTCAAACAGGTAACTTATTTCTTTATCATAAACGAAAGCATTTCGTTCCGCGCCAAAATGAAAGCGTTGCATATCTTGATTCTGCTCAAAAAGCAATCTACTATGCATTTGATAAAATTCGGAAAACTCGTGTACGCAGATAAAAATTATCAAGACTCTACCCGACTCCGTTATATCACTGCACGAATGCAACGGGAAGGGCTTGCGAATACCCTGTGTAATGCTTTTGCGCAAGAGAGACGCTACGCAAAGGGGGCAGCTTTCGCCGCCCCCTTGCACACAATGCCGTTACGTTAGATTATTAACCTTACCAAACGATTTCGTGAGATAATACAGCATTCTCGCTAAATTTTGTTGCGTTTTATCCGCGACAAAGCAAACTCACGGAAAAGCTTTTTGCTGTTTTGAGAACGCGCTTTTGCCCATGCACCACGCGGATATGCGATTATTCGCAAAATTCTATTTCGCGGCAATTCTTCAGCTTCTCTGCCAATGCCGTAAAAAGTTTTTTTTGTATGTAATCCACCGATCCACGGTTCAACCCGTGCGCCGCCGCGTATTTACGGATACTGTACCCCTCCACAAATCTCTCGCGGAAGTATCCGGCATATTCCTTCAGCTCATCTTCCAGACACGAATGCAGAAATTGAATGTTTCCCTTTGCGCGTATATACTCTTCTGAATCCGCCGCCCCCTTCCGCAATACACGCATATCGTGCAAATACGATTCACACAAATCCTTCGCGCGGATGAGAAACAAATCGCCGTTGCGCGGCGGCATCTCCCGCTTCCCCTTTATCGCCTGTGCGGGCGGATATTCGCCGCTCCGAGTAAAAGCCCGTTCCGCATCCGCCTCCGACAGCATTTTACTCTCCGAAAAACGGCGGTATTTGGGTACTTTGCGCCCGTTTATCTCCGCTGTTTCCAAAAAAGAGTTTTTACTTATTAAATAATGATGCTGTTGTTTCGGCGCATTATATCTGCACAAAACGAACAATTCGCCCGTATCGATATTCTCAAGCGTATCCACCACATGCACGAGCAGACCGTCATACCGCAGATAATCCCCTTTCCAAACGTTTTTCATTGCAATTATAAAGCCTTATGGATGTACATTGCCATTGGCAAGCAACTTTTTCAGTTCGTTTACCTGATCTGCCAATAAAAGGTTTTTTCTCCACATTTCAGATATTATCAAATAATCGCTGTTCAAATTTTCCCAAGGCTCATCAGATTTCATTCTTTTTGCCAAGCGATCGATCGCAAAATACAAGATCTGATCCTCCTGCGCATTGTGAGGGATTTTTGAACCTATGTCGTAAAGCCAAACCCCCAAATTATTCATGCGGTTTAACCCGTAACAAAATTTAGTTTCGAATGTTTTTTCCAATAAATCAATCTGTACAAAATCATCGGGGCTTGCCAAATTTTCAACCAGCAAATAACTGGTTTTCGGACAATGCTCAATAAAATATGCACCGTTTTCCCTGTGCCATCTATCTTCTTTCGATAAATCGATTCCCGTTATTTTAGAAAAAGTAGGAGCATAGTGATATTTTTTCAAAAATATTTGCGGGTTAATGGCAATAACAGTACAGTCCTCTATCAATCCGCCGCAATGCAACGCAGCGGCTCCGCCGCCCGAGGAAGCATAGAAACAAATATCCTTGTTTTCAACCCCCAAATAGGCGGAAATCTTTTTGATAAGTTCCACGGTGTATTCCCGATAATTCACATCCACCGTACCATAATACCAGCCGAGTCCCAACTCTGCATTTTCGGTATAGGACGGATCCGCTATATTCAAAACGCTTCCTTCAAAAACATTATACCATGACCATCTTTTAAACTCCGGAGGCGGTGCTGTTTTAGAGCCGTTCAATATCACATATAATTTTTCGCCCTTTTTCCGATGAAAAAAACAATGGAATTTTAAACCGTGAATGCTTGTTGCAAACCTGCCGTCCGGTAATTCTTGTATATTGTCGATATCGATTACAACGCCTCTATCAAAGAGCAGTGAATCATCTTTGCTGTACAATACCGTATTTCTTGCTTTTTCAAGCGTCTGCACATCCTCTTTCGTTGCAATCGGCAATGATAATTGTTCAATTCCGCTCCTGTAAAACACTGCTTTCTACCCTCACCCACGAATTTTTCGGGCGCGGCGCTTGTTTTTGTACTCTATCGCGCCCTCTCTGCCCCTGAACAGCCGAACGAGCGTATAGCGCAGCCCGTTCTTCCGGAAACACCGCCACCCTCTGCGCACCCAACGCGGCGCCCAGGTGATCATCCGCCCGACTTTAAACGACAGCGAGTTCCGCAGACTATCCGCATCGGATTTTGCCCTGCTCAACTGTTTCGCCAGCCTCTCGATTTCATCTTCATAGACGGTCTGTACTTGTCGCAGACGAAATTCTGTTCCTGCCGCCGAATCCAAGCCCTGTATAGCCCCGGACTTCCAGTACGGAACGCGGCGTACATCATAAGACGCTGTTTTTACAGCCTCCGCATTTACCGACAAAATTTCCGCAAAAAATTCTGTATGCGCAGCATAGTACCAAAAACGTTCCGCCAAAGCCCAGTTCGGCGTATTCCAAGCCTTATGCCGCGTAGTAAAATGCAGTATGGAGGGATCTTTTGCGATGGCATTGTATTCCGCCTGTTTTGCCATCAGCGGCCTTTTTTCATTGGCATTGTGCCACTGATAATTCCACCTATCCGGCAGCAATGTGATTTTTCCCTCGCAGATGACGTTGATGATATCTTGATCCAAAAAACGATATTCGTTTTTAACAAGACGGACAAATTTTTCTTTAATCTTTTCTTCTTTATATCGCTTCGTGTCGATCAGCAACACGCCGCCGTTGATATACGCCGCCGGATCAATTTTCAAACTATCCTTGACATAAAAATACATCCCGCGGTTCATAAAATTGTTGATCCCGGAAATTGCGGCACCGTTGGTCGGCTGCGAGTACAGCTCCGCAATATCCGCCAACACAACGAGGTCGCAGTCGATATAGATAACTTTCGGTCGGTCGATCGCCTCGGGAATGCAAAACCTATAATAGGTTTCCTTTGTAATATGCTCGTTGACAAATAATTCGCCTGCCGGCGGCAAAAATTTCTCTACGTTGATACACCGTACGCTGTAATTCACTCCGCGTATCTTTTCCAACCGTTTCATCGTTTCCGGTTTTAATTCGGTGTGCAGTACATAGATTTCATATCGATTTGCCGGCCCGGCATTTTCTATGATCGACTGAATGGTAACCGCCGTATATTTGGCATAATTTTCGTTGCACGACAGTGCGACCGGCACCACAGGTCTTTCTGCCGGCAACCCGCGGCGGGCGCGTTTAATTTCAATGCCCGCTTTATCGAACTGCACAAGATCGCTGACGGAGGAAATTTCAAATTTTTCTTTCTGCACGTAAAAGTCATTCAGCCTTTCCCGCGTTTCAGCCGGAATGGGAATCGACTGTACGGAAAGATATAATTCGTAATCTTCCCTGTTGATAAAGTAATCGGCAGTGCGGTTATTGATCCCAAATTCGTCGAAAATTGCACCTTTCAACAGAATATAGAGATAATTTTTCAGAGGATACGGTTCCGAACGTACGTACCATAGCGTAAAATTGAGCACCCAATTGACAAATGCCCGCTCTACTTTCGCATATACGCCCGTATCGAGTAAATTCTTCTTGATCGCCGCGATTGCCTGATAAAAGCAATACCAGTTTTTCACCCTGTTATTGGAGATGGAAGAAGCATCGTTCTTCCGATGCCTGACGAGCACTTTTTCGGTATACGCCATCGCCTGCGCGCGCGTCAGCATCGAATAGACAAAAAATGCATCGTTGGTATTCTGCAATTCCTGAAATTGCAACCGCGCACGGCGAAGCAGTTTTGTGGAAAATAATTTATCCCATGCCCATCCCTTGGTAAAATTATACAAATATGGCCCCATATCCTTATAAATAAACGGATTGCGGGGAATCTTATCCGTAAGAAGGCTCCAAGCCATGGGGATCTCGGAATCGTCTTCCGTATTGAACCCGACCGATTTGCAAAGAACGATTTCAGCCGAGGTTTCTTCCGCTTTTTTGACGAGCGTTTGCAGCATTTCGGGGAGATACACGTCGTCCGCATCCAAAATCGCCGTATATTGTCCGTCCGCCAAAGCAAGTCCGCAATTTCTCGCCGCGGCGGCACCGCGGTTTTCCTGCGCAATTATTTTGATTCGTCTATCCTTCTTTGCAAATTTTTCCAAAATATCCGCAGTGCCGTCGGTTGAGCCGTCATTGACGCAGATGACCTCGAATTTGGAATACGTTTGCTTTAAAAGCGACGCCAGTGCCTGTCCTATATATTTTTCCGCGTTATAGACCGGAATAATAACGGACACCTTCCCTACGATCAGATCGCTGTCAAACGCGCTTTTCTCTTCATGGAAAAACCAATCCTTAGCACGGAAACACGCGGCATCTTGCCAAGGTTTTGCCGAATCGTACTGAATGATCAATGCCGACTGCATTGCCCGCTGCATATCCTTTATCGGATAGTTCTTTGTAAGATATTCCTTCGGAACTGTTACACCGGCGACATCTTCATAATAGGAAACAGCCATATTCTGCCGCAGAGGCATGGTTCTGATTTGGTCGTAACATACCGCATTGAGCAGTTCTTCGATGGAAAACTGCGTCGCGCAAAAACGCTGCACCAACGTATTGACCAAATCGAACTGTTTTAAACGGTTTAAGTTGACCAGCATAACCCCGCTGTCGATATAGTGAACAGTATCTTTGAGGCCGAAATTTTTAAGCTGCCCGTCGCACACCTCCGTTCCCGCCAATACTTTCGAAGACCGCGCGCCTGCGATTGCATAATCGTCCACGCTGTTCCGGAAAAAAGCAGTCAGATCTCCCTTGCAAACCGTGTCCGACGTTAAGAATATCGCTTTGCCGTACTCCAATTCGCGGACGGCATACAGAAGCATCGCATCGGCATTGATTTCCCTGTTTTCAAAAGCCGCTGCAACAAGATACTGCGCCCTGCAATTCGGATAGTTCGCAGCGATCCTGTCTATATGTTGACGGACGAACTCCGCCTCCTCCTGCCTGCATACGACGCAAAGGGCGCAAACTGTATTCGGTTTTAAATTGCGCAGCACCGAACTGACCGAAACGCATATCCGGCGGATATTTTCTTCGGTGGCGCAGTATACGACGGGTACGGTAGCCTGCTCTTCCAGATACATCGTCGGATAAAATGCCCCCTTATGCCCCGTGTCGATCAAGTGCTGTATAAAAATTCCCGTCAGAAATTCCGAAATGAAAAAGCGCATCCTGCTCGTATCCATACGCTTTTCGAATTCGCCCAGAATTCCGAACATGTACTCGCAGTAACGGAAGAATATATCTTTGGGAAATACGAACATATTCAGATAATAGCAGTCTGTCCCGTTCATGTACCGATCGCACGACTCTGCATATTCCGGAAAACGTTCCTTCAATATGGCGATCGCTTCGGCCATATTTTCCGGTCTGTGGTTTGCCAAATACGCATCGTACACGCGCTCGAATTTTGCGGGTTTCTTTGCTATAAATTCATATTGGCGCAGAATGCCTTCGATCGTTTTGCGATCGAAATTTAAATCTCTGCTGAGATAATTTGCCCCCGCATTGTTGCATTCGTTAAATGTATTCGGCAAATCTTTAAAAATGAAATGCCGACGATAGTGCATCAGACCGATATGCGTGGGGTTACCGATTTGATCATAATTTTTCCATGCCCAGTATAAAGCCGTCAGTTCATTGTAGCAGCCGTTTTTATCCGAAATATTATCGCCCGTATCATCTCCGATCATCGCCCTTTCTAAAAAAAGGAGATTTTTCTTCGCCGTTTCGTCCGTTGCCGCGCGTTTCCGCAGGAGAGCTCTGCCGACGTGGATCGGGATGAGCATTTCATTGTCGAATAAAATATCCGGTTTATGATAGGCGATCAAAAATTTTACATTTATTTTTTCGTTTGCCATAACTCACCCGCGTCAATCCAAATATTTTAACCCGTCTTGGTCGATGCAATCGTAGAGCGTTTTCTTTTTAGAATCAAAGTTATCCCTTGACCAAATTATATTTTCCCGGATGACAGATGCCGGGGTTCCGACTGCCAAAGAATTTGCCTTGATTGTACTGCTTGTAAGGCTTCTTGCGCCCATCACTGCGCCATTCCCGATTTTTGCGCCGCTCAAAAGATAACACTCTTCTCCCAGCCAAACATGTTTTCCTATTGCGATATCACGTTTTTGTTTTAACACCTTTTTTGTCCCGGCATCAAACAACTGATGTGATATTTCGCAACGGATAATTGCATTTCTACCAATCAGTGTATTTTCTCCGATACGCAGCTCCTGCCCGCCTGCCATGATTATTTCTGCACTCACGATCGTAACATTATCTTCTATAACAACTTTATTTTTCGAACTTCGGATACGGATATATGTATTTTGCGGTATGGAACAGTTAAAATTTTTGCCAATGAAAACTCTGTTCCCGAATACCGAATTATTGAAGGGCTGTATATGATAAATCACCTTTTGCTGCTTCGCCCCCGCATAAACAAGTTTGTTATCCCATTTATCCCAACAGCAAACTAAAGACTTTGATACCATATCGCCAATGCTCAAAGTACTTGTCTTGATTGTATAATTCTCGAGATAATCAAACTCTATATTATGTAAATTTAAAAACTTTTCCGCCTCGTTTCTATGCCCTGGTTCCTGTAAACCAATCAATATGCACGCATTTTTTAAAGACAGCATCTGCTTTATTGAAATTACAGGAATATCTTTCCCATTAACTTTTATAGTTCCGTGATATGATGTATCATAAATATAATTAACTTGAACGCAGGAACTTTTTACAAAATCTTTATAACCATATAAAACAATAATCCTATTTTGAACCGCAAACAGACTGGTCAATGATTTTAAATTTATTACTGCATTGTCAAGAAGCCCTTTCCACTGCCCATCCTTCGGATATGCCTGTATATCGATGCATCTGTTTTCATTTTCCCATGCCAAACGCCCGGCCGCCACACGGTCTTTGCAGGCGATTAGCATATAAACCTTTTCCCCACACGCCCGCGACAAATTTAAAAATAATGCATTTATTTTATCAAGGGCCGGAGAATCGTCTTCGATGCCGCAGACAACGAATGTCCATCCGTTTTCATCATCCCCGATACACTTTGCAAAATCCTTGGAGAGCAATGTGACCCGCCCGGCCGTCGCCTTGATCAAATTTTCCAATTTATATCCTGCCCGAGCCGGCTCTCCGCCTTCGGCGGCATAATGAAAATATGCCGAAACCGAATTTATTATTGTTTTATCATTATTCAGGTTGACCGCCAACTTTAACACTTGCACTTTCTCCTTAATTAGAATCAATTATATTATTATCATGATGCACTTCCGTCTTTTTGCTGATAATAGAATTTCTTTGACTGCAAAGCAGTCAAAGAAAGGGATCCCTTTCTTTGTATGACAAAAACAAACTGAATTGATTATAACATACTTATCGAATTGTGTCAATGTTAATCGAATTATATAAAAATGATTCTTTTTATCGTATCATTCCTGCCTTCACACTCATCAAAGTCTACGGTAAAATACCCCGATTGATACGGTAAAAAACAGGAAATATCTCCTGTTTTTTAGAATGCCAGAATGTACAAAGATATTCTTCCCTGCTTCCGCCCGTAATTCGGCTGCCGCTATCTGCTTCAGCGCAATCGGGAACCGAATACGCTGCATTCCATCAATATTAGCGGTACGGCGAGGAGGAATCCGTCAAAAGAGCGGCACCCGTAAAAGTACCGCTCTTTGCGTAAACCGCTTTATGCTTATGGTTTCCGAAAAATGAATGCCTGCATATAGAAAATGCCGTCAATCATCCATTCCTTTCCCAAAAGCTGACCGCAAGGTCGAACCAGCCCTCGGCGACCGTTCCCGTGCCGAGGCCGAAGCCGTGCCCCAAACCTTCATACACATGAAATTCCGTGGGAACGCCCATCGCCTCGAGCGCTTCGACGCGCCGCTGCATGGTGCGCCAGTCGGCGATGCCGTCCGAATCGCCCACGCAGACAAAGGTCGCAGTTTCCCCTCCGCATACAGCTCCTCCAAAGCCCTCCACGCGCCGTAATAATCGGCGAACGGCTGGTGCAGCAAAACGAGGTCGAGGTAGTCGAGCTGTAATTTGCGCAGCGATTCCAGGACGGATTCTCTGCAAGCCTCATAGCCGTAATGTTCGATCCATACTTTCGTGGTGATGAACAGCTCCTCGCGGGGAATGCCCGACTTTTTGAGAGCATTGCCCACTTCCTCTTCGTTGAAGTACGACTGCGCCGTGTCGATATGGCGGTAACCGACTTTCAGGGCGTCCGCAACGCAGCGTTCGCACTCCTCCTTGGTCACCTGATACACGCCGTATCCGAGCTGGGGCATCTTTACCCCGTTTGCAAGAGTTACATATTCCATAAAAGAAATCCTCCTTTTGATTTACGGCTATATTATACCGCCCGGTTTTCCAAAAGGGAATCGCAAAAAAGTTTATCGTATGAACTTAAAGTAAATACAAAGAATAAAAAAATCTGCGCGTTACGACACTGTATGAGCGAATTTTTTATAAGACAAATCGGGCAGAAAAATCTGCCCGATTTGTCAATTTATGGTAACTCA
>ERZ1643247.1744-NODE-1744-length-18784-cov-10.849965_pt1 | contig 18784 bp, 19 predicted proteins | sample MGYA00579264_ERZ1643247 | MGnify/ENA primary metagenome ERZ1643247 (study PRJEB29033, sample SAMEA4952262) | chicken gut metagenome | biome: Broiler Chicken; feature: Gastrointestinal Tract; material: Caecum | place: Ireland | collected 2018 | study: Broiler... | reverse complement strand
GAAAACTTTTGATGATATTCTGGATTTCCATGTAAAGTTTGAAAGAATACACCCATTCCAGGACGGAAACGGACGTGTAGGAAGATTGATCATGTTTAAGGAGTGCCTGAAATATAATATTGTTCCGTTCATCATTGAGGATAACCTGAAATTGTTTTATTACCGTGGATTAAAAGAATGGAATCATGAAAAGGGGTATCTGACAGACACCTGCCTGACAGCGCAGGATAAGTATAAAGCGTATTTGGATTATTTCAGGATTAAGTATTAGGATTATTTAAAAAACAGCAAAAGGTTATTCGGACGTAAAGGAGTTTAAGAGATATGATAAAAGTTTTGTTTGTCTGCCACGGCAATATATGCCGTTCGCCTTTGGCGGAATTTTTATTCCGAGATTTTGTGGAGAAGAAGGGAGTTGGAGATCAGTTTGAGATTGCATCGGCTGCCACCAGCTCGGAGGAGATTGGGAATCCTGTACATAGGGGAACCAGGAGAATTCTGGATGGACTGGGGATTTCCTGCGAGGGAAAGCGAGCGCGGAGGATGACCAGGAAAGATTACGAAGATTATGATTATCTGATTGGTATGGATCAGTGGAATATCAACAATATGATGAGGATGATACATCGGGATCCGAAGAAAAAAGTGTATAAATTTCTGGATTTTTCAGATCATCCCCGGGACATTGCGGATCCCTGGTATACGGGAGACTTTCAGACAACGTACGAAGATATCTGCGAAGGATGTCAGGCTTTTTGGAATTATCTGCAGAGACAAAAATAAGCATGGTCAACCATGCTTATTTTTGTGTATCTGACGATTTGTCAGATTTTGAAAAGAGTATATATGGAAAAATTACAATGTTGTCTTGGACAGAGCTGCCTCATCTGCGACGATCGTCACATTCGGATGCAGCTGCAGTACAGAGGCAGGTACCTTTGGAGTGATCGGTCCGTTGATTACTTCATTCAGGATAGCTGCTTTGTCTTCACCGCTTACCACTACCAGAATAGCTTTTGCTTTCATGATTGTTCCAATTCCCATAGTGTAGGCCTGTCTTGGCACATCTTCTTCTTTTTCAAAGAAACGTTTGTTGGCCTGAATGGTACTCTCAGTCAGATCTACACAATGAGTTGTCTTGGCAAACTCATCGGAAGGTTCATTGAAGCCAATATGTCCATTGTGACCGAGGCCCAGAAGCTGAAGGTCGATACCGCCATAGCTGCGAATGATTTCTTCATAGTCTGCACATGCTTTGTCGCTGTCCGGTTCGCTTCCATCCGGAACATGAGTGTTAGCTTTGTCGATATTTACGTTTTTGAATAAATGTTCATTCATAAAATAATGATAACTCTGGTCATTGGAAGCATCCAGTCCACGGTACTCATCCAGATTTACGGAGAGGATTTTGGAAAAATCCAAGTCACCCTGATTATAGCGTTTTGTCAGTTCTTCATAAGTGCCCACGGGAGTGGAGCCAGTTGCGAGACCTAAGACACTGTCTGGTTTCAGAATAATCTGTGCGGAGATGATGTTGGCCGCTTTGCGGCTCATATCTGCGTAATCTTTGGTTTTGATCACTTTCATAATTATTTTCCCCTTTATGCATTATCATATTATTTCTTGATTAAAATGTAACATGAATAAAACAGAATTACAATGGAATTATAAAAATAGAAAGATTACTGAATAGGATTTGGAAAAAAAGGATAAAACAGAGGCAATATCGTCATGTTTTTGAAAGTACTTTTTGAAAAGAATACAAACCAGAAAGTAACTTTGATTTTGGGAGTCGATTGCAGCTTTTCTTTTTTGATAAAAAACCGTACCCCTCCAGGAATCTGAGAGATACGGTTATGTTCTGATCACCTTTGCTGCTGCAGAGGTTCAGTCAGATATTTTTAATGATAATTTTTTTTGTGCTCATATTTGGGTTCGGAAGTCACATCTATGGACAGTTTCATAAACTCTTGAATGTCCACAGAGGATAACATGACAGAGGTGTGAGCCTGACAGCCTCTGAGCTTGGGAAGCTGGCTTAGTGCGGCGCGGGCTTCTTCGTTGCTGGCAGCACTGATGGAGAGGGCAATCAGGGTCTCGTCTGTGTGAAGACGGGGGTTTTTGCTGCCCAGATACTGAGTCTTCAATGTCTGAATCGGTTCAATGGCGGAAGGAGAGATCACATGGGAATCATGATCGATTCCAGCCAAAGCTTTCAGAGCATTTAATAACAGTGCGGAGGAGGCTCCTAACAGGTCAGAAGTTTTTCCATGGATGATACGGCCATCGTGAAGTTCCAGGGCTGCAGCCGGTCCGCCGGTTTTCTCCTCCCAGTCCAGACTTTCTTTAACGACTTTGCGGTCCTCAATGGATGCATGTGCCTGATTCATCAGAAGCTCAATTTTACGGGTCTCGTCTTCCGGACAGGTTCCCTGTGCCAGAGCATTTAAGCTCTTATAGTAGCGGCGGATGATTTCCTGGCGAGCGGCCTCCTTGCAGACTTCATCGTCAATAATACAGTTGCCTGCCATATTAACACCCATGTCAGTAGGAGATTTATAGGGAGATTCTCCGTAAATTTTCTCGAAAATCTTCTGGAGTACGGGGAAGATCTCAACATCGCGATTGTAGTTCACAGTTGTAATGTTATAAGCTTCCAGATGAAACGGATCGATCATATTCACGTCATTCAGATCGGCAGTAGCGGCTTCATAAGCAAGATTTACCGGATGTTTCAGCGGGATATTCCAGATAGGGAAGGTCTCAAATTTGGCATATCCGGCCATGATTCCCCGCTTGTGCTCATGGTAGAGCTGAGACAGACAAGTGGCCATTTTTCCGCTTCCAGGTCCCGGGGCTGTGATGATGACAAGAGGTCTGGTTGTCTCGATGTATTCATTTTTTCCATATCCTTCATCGCTGACAATCAAAGAGAGATTGTTGGGATATCCAGGGATGGAATAATGCAGATAAACCTTGATTCCCAGTTTTTCCAGGTGATGTTTAAAGAGCAGAGCGCTCTCCTGGCCGGAATACTGGGTGATGGTAACGCTGCTCACATAGAGCCCCTCTTCGGTATAGGCATCGATCAGACGAAGAACATCCGTCTCGTAAGTGATTCCCAGATCTCCGCGGACTTTGTTTTTTTCAATATCTCCGGCGCTGATGACGATCACGATTTCAGCCTGGTCAGACAGCTGTTTTAACATTCTCAGTTTGCTGTCCGGAGCAAAACCGGGAAGGACACGTGAGGCATGAAAATCGTCAAACAATTTGCCTCCGAATTCCAGATACAGTTTGTTTCCAAACTGGCTGATTCGTTCGCGGATGTGTTCCGATTGCATGATTTGGTACTTTTCATTGTCAAACCCTATTTTCATCGATATGTTTCTCCTTCTGTGTATTATGTTATGGACGCCGGTCTTAATCGGAGGTTGAACAAAAGGCGGTGAGAAAGATATCCGGAGTCCAAGTTACGTGTTCTAACAGTATACCAGAAGAAGTATACTACAAAATGGTTCGTTTGTGGAAAAAAAATTACAAAAGTTTTGGAAAAACGGGAGAGTTTGCAGGAACTAACAGTTGATTTATTTTGAAAGGATATTTATAATAGAGAAGATAAAATCTCCAGTTTGGGAGGGCTTTTGATTACATTTGACTGGAGATTAGATGACAGGAGGAATGAAATGGAAAATAAACCAGACAATCGTAAAAATGGGAATCAGGACCCTGGCGGCCGGAAAAACAGACAGCCTATTTTTGCTTTACTGATTTGTCTGCTTCTTGTGTTGACCTTTCTGAGCTTTTTCACGAATATGCTTGGGGGAGGTTCATCCGGGGAGATTACATATGACGAATTTATCAAACTGGTAGATGATGACAAGATTGAGGAAGTGGTTCTCCAGGATGACACATTGACCATCACGCTGAAAGAGAGCGGGATCAGCCGTGTGCCTTATGGAAACCGGACCTGCCGTGCGACTTTGGTCGAAGATGAGTCGGATCTGGTGAAGCGTCTTGAGGGAACGGGAATCAGTTTTAAGAAAGAACCACCGGATCCCACAGCCAGTATTTTGTCCATGATTATCAGTATTGTGGCGCCTACGCTGCTGTTGTTTGCTCTGTTTATGGTATTGATGAAGAAGATGAACAAGGGCGGCGGTGTGATGGGCGTTGGAAAGAGCAGAGCCAAGGCTTATGTGCAGAAAGAGACTGGAGTCACTTTTAAGGATGTGGCCGGACAGGATGAGGCGAAGGAATCTCTGCAGGAAGTAGTGGATTTCCTTCACAATCCGGGAAAGTACACGGGGATCGGCGCGAAGCTTCCCAAGGGAGCGCTTCTTGTGGGACCTCCGGGAACTGGTAAGACGCTTCTGGCTAAGGCAGTGGCAGGAGAGGCCCATGTACCTTTCTACTCGTTGTCCGGATCTGATTTTGTGGAAATGTTCGTAGGTGTGGGAGCTTCCCGAGTCCGTGATTTGTTCGAAGAGGCGAAAAAGAACGCTCCTTGTATCATTTTTATCGATGAGGTGGATGCCATCGGAAAAAGCCGTGATTCCCGGTTCGGAGGAAATGATGAGCGGGAGCAGACTTTGAATCAGCTTTTGGCGGAGATGGACGGATTTGATACGTCCAAAGGTCTGCTTATTCTGGCAGCTACCAACAGGCCGGAGGTTCTGGATCCTGCGCTTTTGCGTCCGGGAAGATTTGACCGCCGTGTGATTGTGGATCGTCCGGATCTCAAAGGAAGAGTTGAGATTCTCAAAGTACATGCGAAGGATGTTCTGTTGGATGACACCGTTGATTTTGACGCGATTGCCCTTGCCACTTCCGGAGCAGTTGGATCGGATCTGGCAAACATGGTAAACGAAGCTGCCATTCTTGCGGTGAAAAACGGCAGAAATGCCGTGTCACAGAAGGATCTTTTTGAGGCAGTGGAAGTGGTTCTCGTAGGTAAGGAGAAAAAAGACAGGATTCTCAGTATGGAGGAGCGCAAAATTGTCTCTTACCACGAGGTGGGACATGCGCTGGTGAACGCTCTTCAGAAGGATGCGGAGCCTGTGCAGAAGATCACAATTGTTCCCAGAACGATGGGGGCGCTCGGCTACGTGATGCAGGTGCCGGAAGAAGAGAAGTATCTGAACACGAAGAAAGAGCTGGAAGCTATGCTGGTCGGTTATCTGGGCGGCCGTGCTGCGGAGGAATTGGTTTTTGACACGGTTACCACAGGAGCTGCCAATGATATTGAGCAGGCGACGAAAGTTGCGCGGGCAATGATTACGCAGTATGGAATGTCCAAGAAATTCGGATTGATGGGACTGGCCACACAACAGGATCAGTATCTGGACGGCAGATTGGTAATGAATTGCGGAGATCAGACTGCCACAGAAGTAGACCATGAGGTGATGGAACTTTTGCATCGGTCCTATGAGGAGGCGAAGAGGCTTCTTGGCGAGAACCGGGAGGCTCTGGATAAGATAGCGGCCTATCTGATCAAAAAAGAAACGATCACCGGAAAAGAGTTCATGAAAATTTTCCGGGCGGTGCAGCTTGGTATGGAGATCCCGGAGGATCCGGATGCCATGGACCGCATGGAAGTGCCTGAGAAAACAGAAAGCAGCCGACTGACTCAGAAACAGGATGAGACAGCCGCGGGAGAGACGACGGAACAGTATCAGGAGGATACGGCAGGTCATACATCCCGGATTTTGCCGGAAGAAGTTTTCGAGAGCGAAGAGGATGTGCATGATTCGTCTTCTGAGAAGGAAGAGACTGACGTGCAGTGACATAAAAAAGATTTCACAGAATAAAAAGCTGGAGAAAGTTGAAGATTCAATTGTTCTGCAGCTTTTTTCTGTAATTGGCACGGAAGATAATTGGAGGATATTATGGCGTTTGATATTCAGGAGGAGTTAAAAAAACTGCCGGCTTGTCCGGGAGTATATATTATGCATGATGCAAGAGACGCGATTATCTATGTGGGAAAGGCAATCAGTCTCAAAAACAGAGTCAGGCAGTATTTTCAGACCAGCCGGAATAAAGGAGCGAAAATTGAGAGAATGGTCACCCAGATTGCCAGGTTTGAATACATTGTGACGGATTCAGAGCTGGAGGCTTTGGTTCTGGAATGCAATCTGATTAAGGAACATCGGCCGAAATACAACACAATGCTAAAGGATGACAAGAGCTATCCATTCATTAAAGTTACCGTGAACGAAGCTTTCCCCCGGGTACTTTTCGCACGGCGCATGCGCAAGGACAAGGCAAAATATTTTGGCCCTTATACCAGTGCTGGTGCGGTGAAGGATGTCATAGAGCTGGTTCAGAAACTGTATCATATCAGAACCTGTAATCGAAGTCTGCCCAGGGATATCGGGAAGGAACGTCCCTGCCTGTATTACCATATTCATCAGTGCCACGGGCCCTGTCAGGGAAAGGTTAGCCAGGAAGAATATCATCAGCAGATCCAGGGAGCTTTGCAGTTTTTAAATGGCAATTCCGATGGTATTCTAAAAGAATTGGAGGAGAAGATGCAGCAGGCATCGGAAGAGCTGCGTTTTGAGGACGCAATGGAATACCGGGACCTGTGTGTCAGCATTCGGAAAGTCAAAGAGCGCCAGAAAATTACCAGTTACGGTGAGGAAGACAAGGATGTGGTAGCCATGGCGATGGAAGAACAGGATGCGGTGGTGCAGGTATTTTTTATTCGTGAGGGGAAATTAATAGGAAGAGATCATTTTTATCTGAAGGTAGTTCCCGGAGACGGAAGAGAACAAGTGCTCTCCAGCTTTCTGAAACAGTTCTATGCCGGTACTCCCTTTATCCCAAGGGAGATCATGCTCCAAAGTGCAATTGAGGATGAACAGATTATTCAGGAATGGCTTTCTAAGAGGCGGGGACAGAAAGTTTATCTGCGTGTTCCCAAGAAAGGCACGAAAGAAAAGTTGGTAGAACTGGCTGCGGAGAACGCCAGAATGGTGCTGGCAAAGGACAAAGAGAGGATTAAGAGAGAGGAAGGCAGAACGATTGGAGCGGTGAAGGAGATTGAGAATTGGATTGGCCTGTCAGGTGTTCAGCGCATTGAGGCCTACGATATTTCAAATATCAGTGGGTTTGAGTCCGTGGGGTCTATGGTTGTCTATGAGAGGGGAAAACCTAAACGCAGTGACTATCGGAAGTTTAAAATAAAGTGGGTCCAAGGACCGAACGATTACGCAAGTATGGAAGAAGTTCTGACCAGACGTTTTACCCATGAAAGTGATAAGGAATTTGACAGTTTCTCTGTCCTGCCGGATCTGATTATGATGGATGGAGGAAAAGGCCAGGTGAATGTGGCATTGAAAGTGCTGAAAACTTTGAATCTTCAAATTCCGGTCTGCGGTATGGTGAAAGATGACCACCATCGGACAAGGGGGCTCTATTATGAAAATCAGGAGATTCCTATTGATACTTCCAGTGAAGGATTCCGTCTGATTACCAGAATTCAGGATGAGGCCCATAGGTTTGCCATAGAGTATCATCGTTCCCTGAGAAGTAAAGAACAGGTACATTCTCTTCTGGATGATATCCCGGGCATTGGTCCCGCCAGAAGGAAAGCACTGCTTAGAAAATTTAAATCTCTGGAGGCGGTTGCCGCTGCTTCCCTGGAGGAGCTGACGCAGACGGAGTCCATGAATGAGAGAAGTGCCCGCCAGGTGTATGAATTTTTTCACGGAGAGCAGCAGGGAAAGGATAATTTATAATTCCTGAGTTGTTTTCTTGCGGCAGCATGGGACTTGTGATAGAATTAAACACAGAATGTATATGAGAAATTCAAGGAAAACCAAAAGGAGAAGATTATATGAAAGGCGTACAACTCACGAAAATGATGCAGGATTTAAAGCTGAAGAATTTAACTCCTGATATCGACATGACAGATCGGGTGCTGACGACATCGGAGATTAACAGACCGGCCCTTCAGCTGGCAGGTTATCTGGAACATTTTGCGAATGAGAGAGCACAGATTATTGGATATGTGGAATACACATATCTGCAGAAAATGTCAGAGGAAGAGAGACATTTTACCTATGAACGCTTTATTTCGAGTAAAATTCCCTGTGTGATTTTCAGCACAAGGACGACTCCGACAGAAGATATGCTGAATCTGGCAAATCAATATGGAGTTCCGACTTTTATCACCAGCCGTACGACTTCCAGCTTTATGGCTGAGATTATCCGCTGGCTTGGAGTGGAGCTCGCCCCCTGTATTACCATTCACGGTGTTCTGGTGGATGTCTACGGTGAGGGTATTTTGATTACAGGAGAGAGTGGAATTGGCAAAAGTGAGGCTGCGCTGGAATTGATCAAGAGAGGACACCGTCTGGTCAGCGATGATGTGGTGGAACTGAGGAAAGTCAGTGATGTCACACTGGTGGGATCAGCACCGGATATTACCAGACACTTCATTGAGCTTCGGGGAATCGGAATCATTGATGTGAAGACATTGTTTGGTGTAGAGAGTGTAAAAAATACACAGTCTGTGGATCTGGTTATCAAACTGGAAGAGTGGAGCAAAGAGAAAGAATACGATCGTCTGGGACTTCATGAGGAATATATTGAATACCTGGGCAATAAGGTGGTATGCCATTCACTTCCGATACGGCCTGGAAGAAATCTGGCTGTGATTGTCGAGGCTGCGGCTGTCAACCACAGACAGAAGAAGATGGGATATAATGCGGCAGAGGAATTGTACCGCCGTGTTCAGGAAAATATAGCCAAAAAGAGGTAAGGAAAAGAGGACAGAAGGATGAAGAAGTATTGTTTCGGCATTGATGTCGGTGGAACTACGGTTAAATGTGGTTTGTTTCAGGTAGACGGTGTTTTGATGGATAAATGGGAGATCCCGACCCGGACAGAGAATCAGGGAGAAGAGATTCTTCCAGATATTGCAAAAGCCATCCTGGAGAAACTTCAGGAGAAAGGGATTCAAAAAGAAGAGGTTGCGGGTATCGGTGTAGGTGTTCCTGGACCTGTGAATTCCGAGGGAGATGTTCTCTGTGCGGTGAATTTGTTTTGGGGCTATAAGAAAGTTTCAAAGGAATTAGGAGAGATGACAGGGATTCCTGTGAAGGCGGAAAATGATGCGAATGTGGCTGCCCTTGGCGAGGCGTGGCGAGGAGCAGCAGCCGGAGCCCAAAATGTGGTGATGGTGACCCTTGGAACTGGCGTGGGCGGAGGAATTATTGTCAATGAACAGATTTTGTCTGGTGCTCACGGGGCAAGCGGGGAGATTGGTCATATCAATGTGGATCACGAGGAGACAGAGTCCTGTAACTGTGGAAACCAGGGATGTCTGGAACAGATGGCCTCTGCCACAGGTGTGGTCAGACTTGCGAAAAAGGCATTGGACTGCAGTGACGCTCCAAGTGTATTGAGAGAAGGGGAATTGACGGCAAAAGCGGTATTTGACGCTTATAAAGCCGGTGATAAGCTGGCAGAGGAAGTTGTGGAGAAATTTGGAGATTATCTGGGAGGCGCATTGGCTTCGGTTACCTGCGTTACAGATCCAAGTGTCATCGTGGTAGGCGGAGGAGTCTCTAAGGCAGGACAGCCTTTGATTGACTGTGTGACAAAATATTATAAAAAATATGCGTTCTCAGCCTGCAAAGCTACGCCGATTATTCTGGCAGCTCTCGGAAATGATGCAGGGATCTATGGGGCAGCTAAGATGGTCATTTAGATAGAGAACGGGATAACAGAGAATAAAAAAAGATGTGCTTGAGCACATCTTTTTTTATTCTCTGTTATCCTTGACCTTCGTAGTCACCGCCGGAGTCTCCAGTGTCATCTCCGTAGTCTGTATCGCCACCGGAGCCGCCGGTATCCTCACCGGTGTCTGTATCGCCGCCAGAGTCGCCGGTATCACCGCCATTGTTGCCGTCCTCACCGGAAGAATCTGTATCTTCACCGGAAGAATCATCCTCCGGGGTAGCTGTCGGAGTGGCGGTGGAATTATTGTCAGAAGAACTGTTGCTGTCAGAACTGTCATCACTGCTGTCTGTCCGAGGAATGAAAGTATAATAATGTTCGTCACATCGCTCAGTCGGCATGGAAGTGATGTCAAAGTATTCTGTGATTGTCGGGCAACCGGCTCTTGGGAGAAGACCTGTCTCTGAACATACAGATTCCCGCTCCACAGTCGGAGGCTGTTCGAATTCTTTGTAATCAAGATCTTCGTGAATTCGGGACATCACCTTCTGCCATAAAATCTTATGGAAATTTCTTGACATATAGTCATCAGGAATCTTCTCGTTGTTGTCATATCCTGACCAGACCGCACATGAGTAATACGGAGTGTATCCCACAAACCACAAATCGTTGTAGGTGTCCGTGGTACCCGTCTTACCGGCAACCGGCATATTATCGAGCTGACAGTTGGTAGCAGTACCGTAATTGACAACGTCTTCCATTGCACTGGTGAGAAGCCATGCGGTACTCTCCTTGATGACTTCTGTTTCTTCTGGTGTATTATCGATTAAAACATTTCCGTCACGATCCACAATCTTTGTGAAATAGATCGGTTTGATATATTTACCGCCATTGGCAATTGCGGAATAAGCGGCATTCAGTTCCACGTTGGTGACTCCATAAGTGATACCGCCCAGGGCCAGAGGCAGATTCGCGTCGCTGTAGACATTGCCGTTGGCATCTGTATCGGAAGCATCACCGTGTGCCAGAGTTGTGAAACCAAAATTGTCCAGGTATTCCAATCCCAGCTCGGGAGTCACTTTCTCCAGGCATTTTACGGCAACCACATTGACAGAATTCTGGATTGCTTTTCGGATTGTGGTCTCTCCGCCATAACTGTTGTTGGAATTTCGAACCGGGGTGCCATCAGGATACTCATAAGGCTCATCCATAAACGTAGTGGCCAGAGTCATTCCTTTTTCATTGAGAGCCGGTGCGTAAGTGGAGAGAATCTTAAAGGTAGAACCTGGCTGACGGGTTGTATCTGTCGCACGGTTCAGGGTCAGACTGGCTGTCTTCTCTCCGCGTCCGCCAATCAATGCCTTCACATATCCGGTACTCGGATCGATGATGCTCATGGAAGACTGAGGCTGTGGTTCGAAACTCACGCGCTCAGCGATGATTTCACTTCCGTCTGCCAGAATGGAAGCTTTGTATTGATCTACATAAGTCTGTCCCTCTTCCGGAGAGTCAAACAGAAGGTCAAAATCAGGATCCTGATTCTGGAAGTACAGGGTCAGCATCTCTTTGCTGTAGTTGACTTCCTCTCCCTCCGGATTTTTGACTGTCAGTGCGTAATCCAGAGCATATTGCGTATAACTCGGGAAGTTATCCGGATTGGAGTATTCCTCATCAAGGATCTGCTGGATATCCGGGTCCAGGGTAGTATAGACATCCACACCACCGCTGTAGAGAATATTCCTTGCCTGTGTCTCTGTGTAACCTTTCACGCTGACCAAAGCATCAATTGCCTGATCGATGACTTCGTCTTCAAAGTAGGAATAGACGGAGGTTGTGGTGGTCTGCTGGGATTCGGTCTGCTGAATACGTGAGTAGACGTCATCTGACATGGCCTCTTCATAATCAGACTGTGTGATATATCCCTGTTCCAGCATCCGGTCCAGGACAACCTTTCGCCTCTGAGCATTATCCTCAGGATTGGTGATCGGATTGTACTTTGTAGGATTCTGGGTGATTCCTGCCAGAACCGCACATTCAGACAGATTTAAGTCCTGAACATTTTTTCCGAAGTAACGCTGGGAAGCTGCCTGTACCCCATAGGAACCTGCACCCAGGTTAATGGTATTCAGATAGTTTTCCAGTATGACGTCCTTATCGTAGACCTTTTCCACCTGGATAGCCAGATACTGTTCCTGAAATTTACGGGTAAATTTCTCAAGCCAGGTGGACTCACTGGTCCAGTCAGTGAAAACATTATTTTTCAAAAGCTGCTGAGTAATGGTACTTGCGCCTTCGCTGAATCCACCCTCAGAGACACCTTTGACAAACGCGCGGAGGATTCCGCGGATGTCGATTCCGTTGTGCTCATAAAAACGCTCGTCCTCAATGGCGATTACTGCATGCTGCAGATCCAAAGGAATCTCATCGATGGAGACGGGCAGACGGTTGGAATCAGGCGCAGCCAGTTTACGGATCTGGTTGCCGTCACCGTCATACAAAAAAGACGCATAGCCCAGCGGCATAATATCGATCTCATCCACGTCAGGCGCATTGTCAATGACGCCCTTAAACGCACCAATACCTCCAAACAAAACGATAACACATAAAGTGAGCAGAGATATGAATAAAACCCGCATGGCTGACACATGCGCACGTTTACCTATCATGGAAGATCGAGAAGTCAAAGCCTTGCGCTTCTTTGAAGTCGCTTTTTTTCCGTAATTCATAGTACTCCTCCTTATAATCTTACTTATTATAGCAAATAAGAAAAACGAAATAAACCCCCCTAACAAAAACTTCACATTTTCCAAGGCACATTTTAGAAAAGATTAATAAATAACGAACAAAGACTTTTGAAAAGAAATATGGTAAAATGGAAAAAAGGAAATGATTCTGAGGTGACAAACATGCTGGAGAGTTACAAGACGATTTATAGAGGCGGACAAGGAGAGATTACAGAGAAAAAATCCAGATTTATCGCGACAGTCCGTGAAGTGAAAAGCGAAGAGGAGGCTCAGGCCTTTGTCGAGGAGATGAAGAAAAAGTATTGGGATGCCAGACATAACTGTTATGCTTATGTGATCGGCGAACATCGGGAGTATACCAGATGCAGCGATGACGGGGAACCAAGTCAGACAGCAGGACGTCCAATGCTGGATGTACTGTTGGGAGAGGAACTGTATAATACAGCAGTTGTGGTTACCCGTTATTTTGGCGGCGTTCTGCTGGGCACCGGAGGGCTGGTACGGGCGTATTCCAAAGCTGTCCAAGAGGGACTGGCGAACAGTTGTGTAATCGAGAAAAAACATGGAGTGTTACTGTCGGTGGATACCGATTATAATGGTCTGGGAAGGATTCAGTATCTGGCCGGAGAGAGAAAAATCCCAGTACAGGATGCTGTTTACACAGAAAAAGTGTCACTGAAACTTCTGGTTCCTATTGGGCAGATAGAGGAAATAAAAAAGGCCATTACCGAGGGGACGAACGGAAAAGCGAAAATGGAGCGGGAAAAAGAACTGTATTTTGCAAAAGTGGAAGGAGAGTATCTCCTGTATGAAGCATGAAAAAACTGCCTGAATTCTCAGGCAGTTTTTATAGAAGATGATAGTTTCGGTACAGAAATCAGTGACAGATTTCAGGCTCCGGATAATCGACGCCAAAAGTCTCCACAGTCATGGACTGAATCACTTGCGGTTCCAGAGGTTTATCGCGGAAATCTGTTGGAACCTGAGCAATTTTGTCTACAATATCGAGACCTTCTGTGACTTTGCCGAAAGCGGCATAACTTCCGTCAAGGTGCGGAGAAGTCTTATGCATCAGAAAGAACTGGGAACCTGCAGAGTCAGGATGCATAGCTCTTGCCATAGAGAGTACGCCTGGTTCATGTTTCAGCTGGTTTACGAAACCATTCTGAGTGAATTCTCCTTTGATTGTGTATCCGGGACCGCCCATTCCAGTGCCGTCCGGGCAGCCGCCCTGAATCATAAAACCATTGATGACCCGGTGAAAAGTCAGGCCATTATAAAATCCTTTTTTGACGAGACTGATAAAATTATTTACTGTATTCGGTGCGATTTCCGGATACAATTCAGCTTTCATAACATCGCCGTTTTCCATCGTAATTGTTACAACTGGATTTGACATATGAATTCTCCTTTTTGTATTTGATTTTGTTCGTCTGCGAGGAGCAGATTAATCGAAACAGTTTTTATTATAATATGTAAGAAAAAATCCTGCAAGAAAAAGGTAGAACATTTTTTATGGTGATGTTATAATGCGAAAATGAAGATAATCGATAGGGATGATGAAAATGATATATGAGACAAACAGTGCCAAGGAAACCCATGAACTGGGGAAAAGAATTGGCTCTAACGCAAAGAAGGGGCAGATTTATACTCTGGAAGGCGATCTGGGAGTGGGAAAGACCGTATTTACACAGGGAGTGGCAGATGGACTGGGAATCAAAGAACCGATCAGCAGTCCGACCTTCACAATTATCCAAGAATATCAGGAAGGCAGGCTCCCCTTTTATCACTTTGATGTTTATCGAATCGGCGATGTGGAAGAGATGGAAGAGATTGGATATGATGATTATTTTTTCGGGGATGGAATTTGCCTGATTGAGTGGGCAAATCTGATTGAAGAAATCCTTCCTGAGAATGTGATTACCGTGAAGATCGAAAAGGACTTAGAAAAAGGTTTTGACTATCGCAAAATAACCATAGAAGGGATGGAGCAGGAATGAAAATCTTAGGATTAGATAGCTCGGGGCTGGTTGCCTCTGTGGCAGTAGTGGAAGATGACACTTTGTTGAGTGAATATACAGTAAACCATAAGAAAACACATTCACAAACCCTGCTTCCTATGTTGGATGAGATTGTCCGCATGATAGAGTTGGATTTGAATGAAGTGGATGCGATTGCGGTGGCGGCGGGACCGGGTTCCTTCACAGGTCTGCGAATCGGGTCGGCAACTGCGAAGGGATTGGGACTTGCTCTGGATAAGCCATTGATTGCGGTTCCGACGGTGGATGCACTTGCTTATAACTTGTATGAGACCCATGGAGTGATCTGTCCTTTGATGGATGCGAGAAGAAATCAGGTTTATACAGGAATCTATGAATTTGCAGATGGAAAGTTTCAGGTGATTAGTGCCCAGGAGGCTATCAGCATTGAAGAGATCATAGAGAAAATTAATCAGATAGGGCGGGAAGTGATTTTTCTGGGAGATGGGGTTCCTGTGTTCCGTGAGAAAATAGAAGCCGACTGCAAAGTTTCCCATCATTATGCTCCGGCGCATGTGAACAGACAAAGGGCAGGAGCAGTTGCTGCATTGGGAACTCTCTACTATAAGGAAGGAAAAGTACAGAACGCCAGAGACCATCAGCCGGAATATCTGCGGCTGTCACAGGCAGAGCGGGAGAGATTGCAAAGAGAGAAGAAAAACTGTGAGGAGAAGAAGTGATGCTGAGAATTCGTGAGATGGAGATGGATGATCTGGAGCAGATTGCGCAGTTGGAAGCACAATTATTCCATACACCCTGGTCTTTGACCGGGCTGTTTTCTTTTTTTCTCCGCGAGGATGTGAAATTTCTTGTTGCTCTGGAAGGCGAGAAAATTGTTGGATATTGTGGAATTGTCACGGTTCTGGATGAAGGAGATGTTGTCAAAGTTGCCGTGGATCAGGAGTATCAGGGTCAGGGAATTGGAACTGCACTGATGGAGAATCTGATTCAGCGCATGCAGGAGAGTGGAGTTCGGACGATTCATTTGGAGGTAAGACAGAGTAATGAATCTGCCATCGCGTTATATCGGAAGATGGGATTTGCAGAGGATGGCATCAGAAAAGACTATTATGAGAATCCGGTGGAAAATGCATTGTTGATGAGCAGAAGGTGAGGAGAGAAAGAATGCTGGATGTATGTTTGTTAGGGTGCGGCGGCATGATGCCGCTGCCCAGACGTTGGCTGACTGCTTTGATGACCAGATACAATGGGAGCAGTCTCTTGATTGACTGCGGAGAAGGTACGCAGGTGGCAATCAAAGAAAAAGGATGGAGTTTTAAGCCGATCGATACGATTTGTTTTACACATTTTCATGGAGATCATATCAGTGGACTTCCGGGACTCTTGCTGACGATGGGAAATGCTGACCGCACGGAGCCGTTGACTTTGATCGGACCAAAAGGTCTGGAACGGGTGGTGAATGCTCTCCGGGTGATTGCGCCGGAACTTCCATTTCCCATACAATATGTGGAGTTGAGCAAGCCAGAAGAGGTACTGGAGCAAAATGGATATAAGATTACGGCATTTCGGGTCAATCATAATGTGGTCTGCTATGGTTATACCCTGGAGATTTTGCGTAAGGGAAAATTTTCAGTGGAAAATGCTCAAAAATATCAGATTCCTCAGAAGTTCTGGAATCCTTTGCAGAAGGGAGAGACAATTACGGACAAAGATCAGATCTATACTCCGGATATGGTTCTTGGACCGGACCGCAAAGGGATCAAGATTACTTATACAACCGATACCCGTCCGACAGAGTCCATCAGCAGGAATGCGGCAGGTTCCGATTTGTTTATCTGTGAAGGAATGTATGGAGGAAAAGAGAAAGAGGCGAAGGCCAGGGAGTATAAGCATATGACGTTTACAGAGGCAGCGACTCTGGCGGAACAGGCAAAGGCAGGAGAGCTTTGGCTGACACATTACAGTCCTTCGCTGGCGTGGCCGGATGAATTTTTGCCGGAGGCAAGGGCGATTTTCCCGAAGACTTTTCTGGGAAAAGATGGGAAAAGTGTAGAATTAAATTTCGAAGAGTAGGGTGATAAAATGGAAAAAGAAATGGTATCACGGGAATGTGAGAAAGATACATTGATTTTGGCAATCGAGAGTTCCTGCGATGAGACAGCAGCCTCGGTTGTGAGAAACGGAAGACAAGTGTTATCCAATGTGATTTCTTCGCAGATTGAGCTTCACAAATTATATGGTGGTGTCGTTCCGGAGATTGCTTCCAGAAAGCATATCGAGAAAATTAATCAGGTGATTGAGCAGGCACTGGCAGATGCGAAAGTTACACTGGATGATTTGGACGCGGTGGGCGTCACTTACGGTCCTGGACTGGTGGGAGCTCTGCTTGTGGGCGTAGCCGAGGCGAAGGCGATCAGTTATGCGAAGAAGCTTCCGCTTGTGGGAGTGCATCATATAGAAGGACATGTATCGGCAAATTATATCGAACACCCGGATCTGGAGCCGCCTTTTTTGTGCTTGATTGTCTCGGGCGGTCATACACATCTGGTGATTGTGGAAGACTATGGCAAGTTTAAAATTTTGGGACGGACAAGGGATGATGCGGCAGGAGAAGCATTTGATAAAGTGGCTCGTGCCATTGGTCTTGGATATCCGGGAGGACCGAAGATTGATAAGCTGTCGAGAGAAGGAAATTCGGATGCGATTGTTTTTCCAAAAGGAAAGATAGAGGGAGCACCATACGATTTCAGCTTCAGTGGAGTGAAGTCAGCAGTTTTGAACTATTTAAATCAGGCAAAAATGCAGGGACGTGAAGTTCCGGCGGCAGATTTGGCAGCATCTTTTCAAAAATCAGTGGTAGAAGTTCTGGTGGAGCACACGATGCTGGCTGCAAAAGATTATAATATGAAGAAAGTAGCAATGGCGGGGGGCGTTGCTTCCAACGAACATCTGCGCGCGGCTATGAAACAAGCATGTGACGAAAATGGTTATCAATTATATTATCCGTCTCCTATTTTCTGTACCGACAATGCGGCTATGATTGGAGTGGCGGCTTATTATGAGTACTTAAAAGGAACCAGACATGGGTGGGATCTGAATGCAGTTCCTAATCTGAAATTGGGAGAGCGATAGAATGGAGAAAAAATGTACAGCAATTGTTCTGGCGGCAGGACAGGGAAAAAGGATGGGCAGCCAAATTCCGAAACAGTTTCTGCTTCTGAGAGGCTTTCCGGTTTTATATTATTCTCTTAAATGTTTTCAGGACTGTGAATGGATTCAGGATATTATTCTGGTGACTAATGAAGAGAGTGTAGAATATGTTAAAGAACAGATTGTGGACAGGTATTTTCTAACAAAGACCAGAAGAATTGTTACAGGCGGTGAAGAAAGATATGATTCTGTCTACGCTGGACTTATGGAATGCGTAGGGACAGATTATGTGTTTGTGCATGACGGCGCCCGTCCATTGATTACCGGGGAGATCTTAGAGAGAGTTTTCGACGGAGTAAAAGAGTATGGCGCCTGCATTGCAGGGATGCCATCAAAAGACACCATAAAAATTTCAGATGAGGGAGGATGTGTTCTGAGCACTCCGCCCAGGGACCGAGTTTGGAATGTTCAGACTCCGCAGGCATTTTCCTATTCGGTTTTAAAGAATGCTCATGACTCTATCAGGGAAAAAGGAATGAAGGGGATTACCGATGACGCTATGATCGTAGAGCAGGAGACAGAATGCTGGGTGAAACTGGTGCAAGGATCTTATGAGAACCTGAAGATTACCACGCCAGAAGACTTGAAAATTGCAGAGGCAATCCTGTCAGAAAGAGATTTGCAGAAAATCTAAGAAAAATAGAAAAATTTGAAAAAATCATATTGACAGAAATGGTGATTGATGGTAGTATATTTCTTGCGCTGACAAAGACAGTGCAACAACAAAAGATGGAGAGGTATCGAAGTGGTCATAACGAGGCGGTCTTGAAAACCGTTTGTCCGCAAGGGCGCGTGGGTTCGAATCCCACCCTCTCCGTACCGAAGCAAAAATGCGTAGGGCAATTTGGAGAAGTACCCAAGCTGGCCGAAGGGGCTCCCCTGGAAAGGGAGTAGGTCGTTAACAGCGGCGCGAGGGTTCAAATCCCTCCTTCTCCGTTTGTTATAGAACCGGTCAAAAAAGTTTTGAAGAGATGAAAAAAGTTCTTGACAAAGCTGGAGAGACGTGGTAATATAACGAAGCTGCTTTGAAGAGAAGTCAAGGGACTGAAAAAACTTCGAAAAAAAGTCAAAAAAAGTTCTTGACAAATGAAAAACAGTTTGGTAAAATAATCAAGCTGACTCGGAGAGAGCAGCACAGAGAAC
>ERZ1643247.1742-NODE-1742-length-18789-cov-12.891854_pt1 | contig 18789 bp, 8 predicted proteins | sample MGYA00579264_ERZ1643247 | MGnify/ENA primary metagenome ERZ1643247 (study PRJEB29033, sample SAMEA4952262) | chicken gut metagenome | biome: Broiler Chicken; feature: Gastrointestinal Tract; material: Caecum | place: Ireland | collected 2018 | study: Broiler... | reverse complement strand
AAAGGTAAGTCCGGACGTTTCCGTCAGAACCTGCTCGGAAAACGTGTCGACTATTCCGGCCGTTCGGTTATCGTTGTAGGTCCGGAGTTGAAGATCTATCAGTGCGGCCTTCCGAAAGAGATGGCGATCGAGCTGTTCAAGCCATTTGTTATGAAGGAACTCGTTGCGAATGGTACGGCTCATAATATAAAGAATGCAAAGAAAATGGTAGAGAGACTCCAGCCGGAGGTGTGGGATGTGCTTGAGGAAGTGATCAAAGAGCACCCGGTAATGCTCAACCGTGCCCCCACGCTGCACAGACTGGGTATCCAGGCGTTTGAGCCGATCCTCGTTGAAGGTAAGGCGATCAAGCTGCATCCGCTCGTATGTACGGCGTACAACGCGGACTTCGATGGAGACCAGATGGCGGTCCATGTACCGTTGTCCCAGGAAGCACAGGCTGAGTGCCGTTTCCTGCTGCTCTCCCCGAACAACCTGCTGAAACCGTCTGACGGTGGTCCGGTGGCTGTTCCTTCACAGGATATGGTCCTCGGTATCTACTATCTGACGCAGGAGAGACCGGGAGCGAAGGGTGAAGGCATGTTCTTCAAGAGCACAAGCGAGGCGATCCTTGCTTATGAGAACGGGTATATCACTCTTCATTCCAAGATCAAAGTGCGCGTGTCCAAGACAATGCCGGACGGCACAGTGAAGACCGGCGTTATTGACGCGACTCTTGGACGCCTTCTGTTTAACGAGATCATTCCGCAGGATCTTGGTTTTGTAGACAGAGAGGAGGAAGGAAATGAACTTCTTCTGGAGATCGATTTCCATGTAGGAAAGAAACAGTTAAAGCAGATCCTTGAGAAGGTCATCAACACACACGGCGCGACTCAGACAGCCGAAGTGCTTGACGATGTGAAAGCGATCGGATATAAATTCTCCACGAGGGCGGCAATGACCGTATCTATCTCCGATATGACTGTGCCGCCGCAGAAACCGCAGATGATCGAGGAGGCTCAGAACACTGTAGACCGGATCACAAAGAACTATAAGCGTGGTCTCATTACAGAGGAAGAGCGTTATAAAGAGGTCGTTGAGACTTGGAAAGCAACTGATGACAAGCTGACGGAGGCCCTGCTTTCCGGTCTGGATAAATACAATAATATCTTCATGATGGCGGACTCCGGAGCCCGTGGTTCTGACAAGCAGATCAAACAGCTTGCCGGTATGCGAGGTCTTATGGCTGATACGACCGGACGTACCATCGAGCTGCCGATCAAGTCCAACTTCCGTGAAGGTCTGGACGTACTGGAATACTTCATGTCCGCCCACGGAGCGCGTAAAGGTCTGTCTGATACGGCCCTTCGTACAGCTGACTCAGGATACCTGACAAGACGTCTTGTCGATGTATCCCAGGAGCTGATCATCCATGATTCTGACTGTGTGGAGCCGGGACAGGAGATTCCGGGCATGTATGTGCATGCATTCATGGACGGAAACGAAGAGATCGAGAGTCTTCAGGAGCGTATCACGGGACGTTTTGCATGTGAGGACATCAAGGATAAAGACGGAAATGTGCTGGTTAAAGCTAACCATATGATCACTCCGCACCGTGCGGAACGCGTGACAAAGAAAGGTGTGGATGAGAACGGTGAGCCGCTTAAAAAAGTGAAGATCCGTACCATCCTTACCTGTAAGTGCAAGAACGGTGTGTGCGCGAAGTGCTATGGCGCCAACATGGCGACAGGCGAGGCAGTGCAGGTCGGCGAAGCAGTCGGTATCGTGGCAGCGCAGTCCATCGGTGAGCCGGGTACACAGCTTACCATGCGTACCTTCCATACCGGTGGTGTTGCCGGTGATGATATCACACAGGGTCTTCCCCGTGTCGAGGAGCTTTTCGAGGCGAGAAAGCCGAAGGGTCTTGCGATCATCACAGAGTTTGCGGGAAAGGCAACGATTTCCGATACAAAGAAGAAACGCGAAGTTATCGTCACAAACGACCAGACAGGCGAGTCCAAAGCTTATCTGATCCCGTACGGATCCCGTATCAAGGTGCAGGATGGTGCAATGCTGGAGGCTGGCGATGAGCTGACCGAGGGAAGCGTGAATCCGCATGATATCCTGAAGATCAAAGGACTCCGTGCCGTTCAGGACTACATGCTTCAGGAAGTACAGCGTGTATACCGCCTGCAGGGTGTTGATATCAACGATAAGCATATCGAGGTCATTGTCCGCCAGATGCTGAAGAAAGTCCGCATCGAGGAGAAGGGAGACACAGAATTCCTTCCGGGAACAATGGTCGACGTACTGGTGTTCAACGAAGTGAATGAGCAGATGGAAGCAGAGGGCAAGGCTCCTGCGACCGGAGAGCAGATCATGCTCGGTATCACGAAGGCTTCCCTTGCAACAGATTCATTCCTGTCAGCAGCTTCCTTCCAGGAGACCACAAAGGTCCTGACAGAGGCGGCGATCAAGGGTAAGGTAGATCACCTGGTTGGCCTGAAGGAGAATGTCATTATCGGTAAACATATTCCGGCTGGTACCGGAATGAAAAAATACCGGGATGTAGCGCTCAATACGGATGCCCATATGGAAGAGACGATCGAGCTGAGCATGGAAGATGAAGATGAGGCTTCGGAGCTGCCTGAGGTATCAGATACGGCAGAAGAAGTACAGGACGCCGGCATTCAGGCAGAAGAAGAATCCGTCGGAGACGAGGTCTCTGCAGATGATGCTGTGATGGCAGAAGAACTGTAGAAAGCCGGAAGATAAAATATAATAAAATTGTCAGATGAAGAGCTGTAATGTTATCAAAAATGGTGACAGTACAGCTCTTTTTATGGTGAAAAATATTATTTATGATAGAAAAAATATAATAATTCTTGAAAATAATTGTAAAAAAATAACAATGATGATATTCTTATATAGATAAGCAGTAATTTTAGGCATAAATTCAGGGAAGGGTGGAAAAATGAAAAAGAAATTGATCGGAAGGATCATGGGGGGAGCCCTTGCAGTGATGCTGGCATTGCCCATGACGGGCATGTGGGGGATGCCGCTGCTGCAGGTCTCTGCAGCCGGAGATGCTGATGACAGCAGTGCATCACAGCCGGAAACAACTGTGACAAAGGTACAGGCGGAGGATGCGGAACTGAGTTTAGAGATCGGTACAGATATGTTATCCCAGTTTGTGAAGGAGGAAGAGCCAAACTCTGACGAAGGAGGACATATTAAGACGTCTAAGATTGGTGCCACAGTGACTCTGACATTTGAGGGAACCGGTATCCGTTTCTACACAAAATGCGGAAACGGGGCTGGCAAGCTGTCAGTTCGGATTGATGATGGAGAAACGCAGGAAATCAATGAATACATAAACAGCAGTACTGCTCAATTTAAAGAGATGCTCTATGAGAATCTGGAGCTGAGCGAGACGAATGAGAGCCATACGATCGTTCTGACGACTTTGGAGGGTGAACGGTCAAATTTCAATTTTGACTACTTTGAAGTGGTACAGACAGAGAATGAACCTGTTGATGAACCCGAGAAAGAGGAAAAATCAACGATCATTCAGGCTGAGGATGGAGATCATGTGAAGCTGGATCCCCAGATCGGATCAAACATGACGGACAGCTTTGTTGTGGAGAACGAGCCAAGTTCCAATGGAGGCGCCCACATCAAAACATCGAAGATCGGCGCGACAGTGACTCTGACATTTGAGGGGACAGGTGTGCGCTTCTATACAAAGCTCGGCAATGGAGCAGGAAAACTGTCTGTTCAGGTTGATGACGGCGAACCAAAGGAAATAGATGAGTATATCGACAGTTCTGCAGCACAATTTCAGCAGCAGCTGTTCGAAGCGCTGAATCTCAGCTCGGACAATGAACAGCATACATTGATCCTGACAACGGTTGAGGGCGAACGCTCTAATTTTAATTTTGATTATTTTGAAGTGATCAGTCTGGAGGATGTCGTGAAGGACGATTATATCCAGTCTGAAGGGAATAAGACATATTATCTCGATTCTTCCGCTGCTCCGGACGGAGACGGTAAGTCTGAGGATACAGCATTTGATTCTCTGGAAGATATCAATGGAATCGAGTTTGCCGCGGGAGATGAGATTCTGATCAAGGCAGGATCTGAGTTTCAGGGACAGCTTTATCCGAAGGGAAGCGGATCAGAGGAAGCTCCGATCGTTATCGATATGTACGGTGAAGGGGAAAAGCCGCTGATCGATGGAAACGGAAGATATTCTGACGCTCCAACATTCAGAGATAACGGTCCGTTTGGCGAAGAAGGCTCGGCAGTCTATCTGTGCAACCAGGAATACTGGGAGATCAATAATCTCCGCGTCAAAAACTGGAGCGATGACGGGCAGGATAAAGAAAGAAGCGGTATCCGTGTAGAAGCGTACGGCGGCGGAACCTATCATCATATCTATATTAAAAACTGCGAGATCTCGGATATCCGCGGCTATAACGGACAGGATTCGATCTGGGATGTAGTGCCGGAAAACGGAGGAACTACATTCTACGGTTCCAGGACTACGCACCGTACCGGCGGCATTAATGTCGTCAGTTATACGGAAAGAGATCTGACAAATGCAACGAGCTCTTCTACTGCAGGAGCAGTCATTGACGGGCAGCCGACAATATTTGACGATATCCTGATCGAGGATAATAAGATCGAAAACTGCCATGCTAACGGGATCACTACTACAAATATCCGTGGCGAGCTGGATGACAAGGATTACCGTCATACAAACGTGGTGATCAGAGGAAATGAGATCCGCAACGTGCAGCGCGCGGGAATCGTGCCGCTGTATACATCGGAAGCGCTTGTTGAAAGAAATCTTGTAGATACGTTCCAGCAGACATATGCAGGCTACGGATGCGGAATCTGGTGCGACCGTGCAGACGGAATGGTGTTCCAGTACAACGAAGTGTGCAACGGAAAGAATACAATGGACGGCATGGCGTTTAACCTGGATGATATGACAGAAAACGGCATTATCCAGTATAACTACACTCACAATAATGTGGGCGGAGGGATCATGCTCCATGTAAGGACCAATTCCTACAACAGAAACAATACCGTAAGATACAACCTGAGCGTAAATGATACGGCAGGATTTGCGGCACATCAGGCGGTGATCGTATGTGTGGGCGAGGATGCAAAAACAAAGATCGAGAGCGCGAAAGTATATAACAATACATTTGTCAACAATAATGTAGTACATCCTGTATATCAGGGAGATGAGATCCTGTTTGAGAACAATATCTTCTATTTCCCGAACGAAGGGATGGCATCCAGGGATGACGCATATGAGACAGGAGCAAATACTTCTTTTAGAAACAATGTGTTTGCAGGGGCGCATTCATCCGGCGAGCCAAAGAACACAGGGGAGAACAGAGGAAATATTTATGTTGACGAGTCCCCTCTGGCCGGAACCTTCTATGGGACAGAGACCCTTGAGGATGCCATGGAGATGGCAAAACTGGTGCATGGATCGGCCGCTCTGGAAGCGGGAGATCCGGCAGTCGTTGAAGATGCAGACGTAGATATGGATTTCTACGGAAACGCGTCGGTAAACAACGGTAAAATTAATGCCGGTATCTACAATGGAGGATCCGTGGACCTTATCCCTGACAAAGGAGATCCGGGGCTTGAGCCCGGACCGGGAAGTGACGATGAGCCTGCGGAAGAAGATTATGACGTAGAGTATGTCGAGGCAGAGGATGAAAGGGTCGAGAAGAGTGACGGTTACAGGCTTGTATCCGGAAGCGAATCACAGGGACATGGAAATACACACATATATTACACAGCTGCAGATACATATGTAGAATATACTTTTACAGGCAAAGCGATTTCCGTATATACAAAGACCGGAGCCGGTGCCGGTACAATTGATATCCTGATCGATGGCGAACATGTCGGCGTGGACGATCAGTACAGCGCGGCTCAGCAGTTTAATAAGCGCGCGTTTACCAAAGTATTTGACGAAGAAGGCGAGCATACGATCAGACTTGAAAATAACGGGCTCAAAAATCCTTCTTCCACAGGAAATGCCTTTAATATTGACTGCTTTAAGGTGTTCCGTGAAAAAGAGATCGTAAAGGATAACAACGCAAATCTTGCATCTCTTTCCTATGTGCTGAATGACGGGGATCCGGCAGCGGTTAAAGGCTTTTCCGCAGAGAAGACTTCCTATGAGGCGGCTCTTCCGGCGGGAACTGCAGGTACAGTGAGACTGGAGGGAGAGGCGGCCAGCGATGCGGCATCCGTGAAGGCAGAATCTGTTGCGATTGTGGATGGAAAAGCAGAAGCAGTACTTACAGTGACAGCCGAAGATGGAACGACAAAAGAATATAAAGTCGCATTTACAGTGGAAGATCCGGAGCCTGAACTGCCGGCGATAACAATAACGCTGAAACTGAACGGGGCGGGAGAGGATATCTTCCTTCAGGCTGACGAAAACGGCCATGTGACAAGACCGGAGGATCCGGTGAGAGCAGGGTATGTTTTCGGAGGATGGTATACAGATGAAGCCTGTACAGAGGCATTTGAGTTTGAAAATGCCGTAGTTACAGAAGATATGACTCTCTATGCTAAGTGGACAAAGATTGATGACGGAGAAGAGGAAAAACCGGAAGATCCGGGAACGCCGGAGAAACCCGGAGATGTTCAGAAACCAGGACAGGCAGATGACAGCAGTAAAGATGTCCAGACAGGCAAAGACGCCGTGACACCGAAAACGGGCGACAATACACAGCTGCCGTTTGGATATGCAGCCGCCGTGATTGGAGCGGGAGTTCTCGCAGCCACAGCGGCAAAGAGGAGGAAAACCAAAATCTGAAAGTCATAAGTCGTGTTGCGAAACACAATAAAAAAGGAAACAGAGAGGAATTGTTTATGAAAAAAAGCGGAAGAAAAGTCACAGCAATGCTGCTGGCTGCGGCCCTGACAGTATCAGGGTTGCCAGGCCTGCTGGCTGCGGAAGCAGAGGCGGCGCCTCTGGAAACAGTGGGAAACAATCTGGTGCTCGGAAAAGATGTGATCGCTTCATCTACTGCAAACAATGCCGGACCTGAACTGGCAGTGGACGGAGTAAAAGATCAGACACAGCAGTGGAACTCTGCTGACATGAAAGACTGGGGAGCGGCTTCGGGCACAGAGAAGGACGAAGAAGACCAGACCCCGCAGTGGATTCAGATTGACCGCGGGGCAGACGCGGAACCTGCTTCGATCACTTCCATCAAACTGTGGTATAACATGAAAGTATGGCCGATGGAATATCAGATCCTTACGGCACAGACCTCGGATTTGACTGCAGATCCAGAGGATACGTCAGTTGATCTTTCGGAATGGAAAGAAATTGTTTCTGTTGACCGGCCCTCATCCAACGGGTTTGCCGCGAACGGACAGGGACAGGATATAGCAGATACGGACGCAAACACGGATACGATCACAGAGGATACAACACCGGCGCTTGCCGAAGACGTGCAGCTCCAGAGATATGTCCTTGTCTATATCACAAAAGTAAACGCGCAGGCACCGGGAAATAATGTAAACCTCCGCGAGATCGAGATTTTTGATGATACGGTCAATGTGGATGTAGACGCGGTGCTGGATTCGATCAGCGCTCAGGATCTGGTGATCACTGACGGGAAAGTGACTGTCAGCAAGGAGGCAGCAGGCGCAAAGATCTATGTCAGAGGCAGCAGCCTGGAAAATGTTGTTGATAATGATGGAAACTTAAACGGATACAATATCGGGGGCAAAGAAGTCACGTTGATCGTCCGTGTGGAAAATGAGAAAGATCCGTCACAATACGCGGAGAAAAATCTGACGGTTATCGTTCCGGATCAGAGCGCGGCCTATCCGCAGGAATACTTCCCGGAAACTGCAGAGCCAAATGCAAAGCCGGAAGTGATCCCGTCTCTTCAGGAGTGGTATGGGTACAGCGGCGAGTTCGAACTCAGCGAGACAACACGGATTATCTATAACGATGCCGCCGGGGCAGGCATCGAGGCGGCAGCTGCTAATATGAAGACGGATCTCCTTGACATTACAGGCCTGGATCTTGAGGTAACGGCAGGGACGGCTGCAAATGCGGGAGAGAATGATATCTATATCGAGTCGCAGACAGAGGATACCTATAAAGTCGGGGATGAGGGATACCTTATTGTAACAGACGACAGCGGACTGAAGATTTATGCGCCGTCATATACAGGATGCCTTTACGGCACGATCTCTGTAGAGCAGATCCTGTACCAGGCAGACGGAAACCGCACGGTTCCCAAGGGAATCACAAGAGACTATCCGGCGTATGAGATCAGAGGCGTGATGCTGGATGTGGCGCGTACGCCGTATCGTATCCAGCAGCTCCAGGATTATGCAAAGGTACTTCTCTGGTATAAGATCAATGAGTATCACCTGCATGTAAATGACAACGATAACTGTAATATCACCGCATCGGTTGAAGATCATGCGGGGTTCCACCGGCTTGAAAGCAAAAGGTTCCCATCTCTGGAATCAGAAGTAAAGCATGCGGGAGTGCCGGCAGACTCCATCAATGCGGATTATTATCTCAACAACGAAGACTACCAGGGAAATCCGCAGTACACAAAAGAAGAATGGAGAGAACTCCAGTCTCTGTGCAGCGGTATGGGGATCAATATGATCACAGAGCTTGATCTTCCGGGACATTCTCTGCTTTATAATAAATATGCAGATGAAAATCCGGATAATATTGAAGAGCTTGAAGGAGGCGTCAAGTATACTTCCGGAGGTGTAGGAACCAATGGTCGCGCCGAGCTGATGGATCTTGTGGGAGAAAATTCTGACAGGGCGCTCTGGTTTGCGCGGCAGCTCTGGGATGAGTACACAGGGGGAAGTGAACCTTTTATCTCCGGAAGTGTAGTCCATATCGGAGCCGATGAATACTGGGATCATAATACAGCAGGGATTAAAGACGCGTTCGCTGAATTTGCGGACAGTCTGCGTAAGGTAATCCAGGGAAATCTGGGTGAAGATACAAAGATCAGGATGTGGGGCGCCGGGACAGGGATGTTCTCCACAGCTGAAAACGTTCTGGACGATGTAGACATTCAGGCAAACTACCAGCTTGATGTCTGGCATCATGGGTATGAGGATGCAAAAGCAAGGGCGGCTGAGGGTTATGAGATTATCAACTGCCGCGATGCCTTTATGTATGGAAATCCGGGGCGTACAAACCGCGATGTCCCGAATGCGGAATTTGTTTATAATGAGTGGAATCCGACCATGTTCCAGGACGGCGCGCCGGGAACCGGGACAAACCCGCTTCTGGGAGAGCCGAGCCTGCTGGGAGCAAAAACGGTAATCTGGGGCGATCAGAGCCAGGAGGGTATGACAGAGAGAGACGTTAACCAGAGAGTGCTCCGCGCGGTTTCTATCGTAAGCGAAAAGACATGGAACAGTACAGACGAAAATGGCACTTTCGAGAAATTTGAACAGCGTGCAGCCCGCCTTGCAGAGGGACCGGGGACTCAGATCGCCATGGAGACAGACTCCAAAACTTCACTTGTACTTGACTATGATTTTGATAATCTTTCCTCCGACGGCATGACTGTATATGATACAAGCGGAAACGGTTATAACGGGACGCTGAGTCAGGCGGGAGAGGTAAGCGGAGACGGTTATCTGACCTTCGACGGAAGCACTGTAAAAACGCCGCTTAAGACGCTGTCTTATCCGTATACAGCCGCATTCACCGTGCGTATAGATGCGGAGGAAGCAGAGCGGAATACGACTGCTTCATCCATTTTCTCCGGATACGACGGACAGCTTCAGATTGCGGGGACGGAAGACGGAAACCTTTCCGCTAATGTGAATTACTTTACGAGAGATTTCAATTACAGCGTGCCGACTGACGGAACGGAAGTAAATGTGATGCTTGTGGGAACATTCCAGGGAACGAAACTGTATATTAACGGACAGCTTCAGACATTCCTGTCGCAGAAAACGGATCAGGACGGGACAGCCGCGGGAAGCGTGACAACCATGTACTCCTCATTCCCTCTTCCGCTTGAAAAGATCGGAGAAGGGCTTCACGGAGAGATCGCTGATCTTCAGGTATATAATAAGGCGTTCTCAGCTGAGGAAGCAGCGGCTTATTATACAGATTCCTGGGCATCAGAAACTTCAAAAGTAAATGTGGCTCAGGATACATATGCTGGGGGAACTTCCCGTGTAGCAGGAGACGCTTCAAACTATGATAATGCGGACGGACGCGTCAGAGTAGCATTTAAAGCGGTTGACGGTGATGCGTTTACAAATGCGCAGAATGCTGCTGACCAGATGGATGAAACAACTTCAGACATCTACTCTTACTGGAAAGGAAACCGTACGGACAGTTCTCTGAGCATTGATCTGGGTCAGGTGAGAAATGTCAGCGAGGTGCAGATCCAGTGGAGATACGGCGGCAAGGGCAAAGACTTTGACATCCAGATATCAGAGGATGGAGAGACCTGGACAACATGGAAAGAAATCCGCGGAAATCAGGATTTCCTCAGTACAATATCTGCTGACGGGCAGCCGGTGCAGGCACGTTATGTCAGGATGCAGGGAATCTCATCGAACTCTGTATCAGGTTATATGATCCAGGAATTTATGGTCTATGAGATTACGGATAAGACGGCGCTTGCAGATAAGCTTGCAGAAGCACAAAAGATCATCGAGGAAAAGGGACTCGGATTTGAGACAGAGGATAGTACAGACAGAGAACTTTTTGAAGCTGCCGTACAGGCAGAAGCGGTGAATGAGAATGCGCTGACTACTGCGGATGACATTGAGCAGGCAGCGGCAAGACTTACGGCGGCGCTGGAAGCGCAGACTGAGCCGGAACCGGAGAAAGAGTATGCTGTCACAGCAGGAACAGCTGACGGAGCGGAGATCACAGTTCCGGAGAAGAGCAAAGCAGGAGAAACAGTAACGATCAAAGTCAATGTCACAGACTCGGATAAAGAGATCGATACAGTAACTGTGACAGGCGCATCCGGGGCTGCAGAGGTAACAAAGACAGGAGAATCTGAGTATACCTTTATCATGCCGGAAGAGGATGTGAATGTGACCGTCTCCTTGAAGGATAAAGCGGCAGACAAGACAGCTCTTGCAGATGCGATCAAACTTGCAGAAGAAAAGCAGGAGAGCGATTATACACAGGAGACATGGGGACTGTTTGCGGAAGCACTGGCAGCGGCAAGGCTGGTCGACGAGAATCCGGCGGCAAAACAGAGTGAAGTGCAGTCGGCTCTGGATCAGCTTACGGCCGCAATGAAAGCTCTTGAGGAAGTGACGGAGGAACCGATACCGGAAAAACCGGATAAAACAGCGCTTGACCAGAAGATCAAAGAGGCAGAGGCGTTTAAAGAGAGTGATTATACTTCTGCAACATGGAAGGCGTTCAGGGATGCTCTGAACACAGCTAAGCTTGTCAGCGCAGATCCGGATGCAGATCAGGCAGAAGTAGATGCGGCTCTTAAGAATCTGGAAAATGCGGTCAAAGGGTTAAAGCCTGTACAGCAGCAGGCAGAAAAGCCGGATCAGCCTGGCACAGCCGATAAAGCGGTTGAGACAGGAGATACATTCGGAAACGGATGGATCTGCCTCATGCTTCTGTCAGGGGCGGCGCTTGCGGTTATTGCGGTGAACAGAAAGAAAAAGAACTTACGTTAAAGGGCGGCTCTTATCGTGTTTAAAAGATGGGGGTTAAAGCTTTTATAAAGAAATAGGATGGGGACTCAATTTTTGAGTCCTCATCCTATTTTTGGAAAATAAGAGTATTTTTAGAATTTGCTTAAATGACATTGCAATCCAGATCCGCGTTACAAAGGCGCGCTCAGATACTTTTTCGGTGTCATTCCTTTGTACTTTTTGAAAGTTTTGATAAAATAACTCACATCGTTGAATCCGCAGCTCATCCCGATATCCGCGACGGAGCTGTTCGAGGTGGCAAGCTGGAAGCATGCCTGTTCGATCCGGTAATAATTCAGATAATCTATGGGAGTACGGTGCGTCATCTCCCGGAAATACCGGCAGAAGTATTTAGCGTTCATCCCTGCCGCCCTGGCAAGGTCATCCAGGGTGATACAGTCAGGGTAAGAATTTTCTATCAGTTCCAGCGCTTTTTTTAAATGCTCGATCCGGCGGCCTTCCTTTGTTGAAGCGTCTTCTGTGATGTCATAATACCCATGTTCGAGAATGTAGCCGAAAAATTCGTAGAAGGCGCCGATCACGATCAGCTCGTGCCCTTCAGCCCGTCGTTTCATCTGTCCGAACATGCGGCCGGTGATATGGGCGAGTTCAGTGTCACATGCGGAAAAATGATTAAAGATCAGAATAGAATCGCTGCGTATTTTTTTTAACAGACGTTCGCCCGCAAGGCTGGAAGTCATCAATGAGTCGAGATTAAAGACAATGCATTCGTAGAGGCAGTTTTTCGGGATCCCGCCGTGGAGAAGCCCTCCTTTTACAAAGATGATATCTCCTGCCTGCGCGAGGAATTCTTCTTCGCCGATCGTCATCAGGAATTCTCCTTTTAATATACGGATGATCTCGTGTTCGATATGCCAGTGGTAGGACATTTCATAGCGGGGGTGAGTCGGTCCGACATGGTAAAATTCCATAGGGAAATCAAAGGTCCCGTGCTTCTTTTCTTCCCGGTAGTTCATGTATTTCATATCTTTTGTTCCTTCCTTTCTTGATGCCGAGCCATATGCCTGTCAGAAGGCTGCCTGGAAATTATCCTTAATAAAAATAAATGTGTTTCAGGCAGAGATAAATCATACGGATACAAATTCAGCGTTTCGTTTGAAAAGTGAATATCGTTATATTTTTATTCTATTATATCACGAGACAAATCAAAAAAATAGTATTATAATAATAACCAAGATATAAATCTTAGAAAGCCAAAGAATAGGAGGAATGTTACTATGGCAGAAAACAGATATGTGGGTTCTTACCCGGTGATCGGTATCAGACCTACCATCGATGGAAGAAAGGGAGTTCTCGATGTAAGAGGATCTCTGGAAGAGCAGACAATGAATATGGCGAAAAACGCTGCAAAACTGTTTGAGGAAAACTTAAGATACTCAAACGGCGAGCCGGTTAAAGTTGTTATTGCAGATTCCACGATCGGACGTGTGGGAGAGAGCGCTGCATGTGCGGACAAGTTTAGAAAAGAAGGCGTTGATATCACACTGACAGTTACACCGTGCTGGTGCTACGGATCTGAGACAATGGATATGGACCCGACAACGATCAAAGCTGTATGGGGACTGAACGCAACAGAGAGACCGGGTGCTGTATATCTTGCATCTGTTCTTGCTACTCACGCTCAGAAAGGTCTTCCGGCATTCGGTATCTACGGACATGATGTTCAGGAAGCTGACGATATGACAATTCCGGAAGATGTAAAAGAAAAACTGTTAAGATTCGGACGTGCTGCAGTTGCGGCTGCTTCCATGAGAGGAAAATCCTGGCTGCAGATCGGATCTGTTACAATGGGTATCGGCGGATCCATCATTGATCAGGATTTCATCGAGTCTTATCTCGGCATGCGTGTAGAGTCTGTTGACGAGGTGGAAATCATCCGTCGTATGACAGAAGGAATCTATGATGAGGCTGAGTATCAGAAAGCTCTTGCGTGGGCAAAAGAAAAATGCCATATCGGATTTGACAAGAACCCGGAACACCTGCAGAAATCACAGGAAGAGAAAGAAAAACAGTTCGAGTTCGTTGTTAAGATGGCAGTTATCATCAAAGACCTGATGCAGGGCAATAAGAACTTCCCGGAGGAACTCTCAGAGGAAGCAATCGGCCACAATGCGATCGCGGCAGGATTCCAGGGACAGAGACAGTGGACAGACTTCTATCCGAACGGAGACTTCGCAGAGGCAATGCTCAACTCTTCATTCGACTGGGACGGAGCACGCGAGCCGTACATCCTTGCTACAGAGAACGATGTGCTTAACGGTCTTGGAATGCTGTTCATGAAACTCCTTACAAACCGTGCGCAGATGTTTGCAGACGTTCGTACATACTGGAGCCCGGAGGCTGTCAAGAGAGTGACAGGCTATGACCTTGAAGGCGTTGCAAAAGAAAACGGCGGTATTATCCACCTGATCAACTCAGGCGCATGCTGCCTTGATGCAAGCGGTGCTGCAAAAGATGAGAACGGCAATGGCGTTATGAAAGAGTGGTGGAATGTGACAGAAGAAGACCAGCAGGCTATCATGGACGCTACAACATGGAACATGGCTGACCTCGGATACTTCCGCGGAGGCGGATATTCCAGCCGTTTCGAGACAAAGGTACAGATGCCGGCTACTATGATCCGTCTGAACCTTGTAAAGGGTCTTGGACCGATGCTCCAGATCGCAGAGGGATGGACAGTAGGACTTCCGGAAGATGTATCTGACACACTCTGGAAACGTACAGACTACACATGGCCGTGTACATGGTTCGCACCGAGATGCAATGGCAAAGAGGGCGCGTTCAAGTCAGCTTATGATGTAATGAACAACTGGGGAGCTAACCACGGCGCGATCTCCTACGGACACATCGGCGCAGACCTGATCACATTTGCATCTATGCTCCGTATTCCGGTTGCTATGCACAACGTACCGGAGGACAAGATCTTCCGTCCGGCTGCATGGAATGCGTTCGGTATGGATAAAGAAGGCGCTGATTACAGAGCATGCGCAAATTACGGCGCGCTTTACAAACCGTACAAATAATCAGAGACAGCAATATATCAGTTAGAAAGCACGAGAAGAAAGGAGAGGGTTGAAAGCAGAACTTTCAACCCTCTTGTCAAAATGTTGGAGGGTAATATGGAGAAAAAAGTATTGGCATTTGACTTTGGCGCTTCCGGCGGCAGGGCGATGTGCGGGACCTTTGACGGTGAGAAGATCACTATTGAAGAGCTGCACCGTTTTTCCAACGATCCGGTTATCTTAAACGGTACAATGTACTGGGATGTGCTGCGCCTTTTCTTTGAGATCAAGCAGGGGCTGATCAAGGCAAAGAAATGCGGAAAGATCGAGAGCATCGGCATCGATACATGGGGAGTGGATTTCGGTCTCGTAGACGAGGCGGGAAGACTCCTTGAAAATCCGGTGCACTACCGTGACAGCCGTACAGAAGGCATGCTTGAAGAAAGCTTTAAACATATTGAGAAAGAAAAGTTTTATGAGATCACAGGAAATCAGTTCATGGAGATCAACACGGCGTTTCAGCTGCTCTATCTGCTGAAAAACAGGAAGGATCTTCTGGACCGCGCGGACAAGATGATACTGATGCCGGATCTGTTTAACTACTTCCTTACAGGGGAGAAGAAAGCAGAGTATTCGATTGCTTCAACCACACAGCTCCTGGATGCAAGAAAGGGCGAGTGGTCGGATGAAGTGATCGAGGCGCTTAAGCTTCCGAAAAACATCTTCCCGGAGATTGTTCCTACGGGAACAAAGGTTGGCGAGCTCACGGATGAGATCTGTACGGAGCTCGGGCTTGACAAGATTGATGTAATGGCTGTGGCAGGACATGACACACAGTGCGCTCTTGTGGCGGTGCCGGCTTCAGAGGAAGATTTTATTTTCCTGAGCTGCGGTACATGGTCGCTTCTGGGGACAGAGCTTGCAGAGCCTATAATCAATGACAAATCAGAATATTATAACATTACAAATGAAGGCGGATATGGAGGAAAGATTTCTTTCCTTAAGAATATCATCGGACTGTGGTGCATTCAGGAGAGCCGCCGCCAGTGGATCAGGGAAGGTCAGGAATATGGCTTTGGAGATCTGGAGATCATGGCCAAAGAAGCACCGTCGCTGAAATGTTTTATCGATCCTGACGCGCCGGAGTTTACTCCTGCGGGAGATGTGCCGAGCCGCATCAGAGAGTTCTGCAGGAGGACAGGACAGCCGGTGCCGGAAAGCATCGGGGAAGTAGTGCGCTGCATCAATGAGAGCCTTGCCATGAAGTACCGTCACGCGATGGAAGAGATCAGGGAATGTACGGGAAAAGATTACAAAACCGTTTATATGGTGGGCGGAGGAACACAGAGCGCCCTGCTCTGCCAGTTTACGGCGAATGCCTGCGGGTGCCGTGTGAGCGCAGGTCCGATCGAGGCAACAGTGCTCGGAAATGTGGCTCTTCAGCTTATGGCTTCGGGCGATATCAAGTCTCTCGGTGAGGCAAGGGAGATCATCAGACGGTCTCAGGATATCAAGATATATGAACCTCAGGATACGGCAGCGTGGGATGAGGCGTATGAGAGATTTAAAAAGATATTAGTATAAAAGCTTGACTTGTTAAAGTGCTGTGTGTTTTAATTAAAACAGTGATTGTGTTAAACAAAATGCACAACAGACGGTACGCTACTCCCTGAAAGGAGTAATTATGGCAGCGACAATTCGCGATATCAGGGACAGGACCGGACTATCTCTGGCGACGATCTCCAAGTATCTTAATGGCGGGAACGTCCTTCCAAAGAACCGGGAACTGATCGAAGAGGCGATAGATGCACTGCATTACGAGGTGAACGAACTGGCGAGGGGGCTTGTCACAAACCGGACCAAGACTATTGGAGTTCTGGTCTATGATATACAGTGCCTTTTTGTAGGGAATATGCTGCATTATCTGGGACAGGAACTTCATAAAAGCGGTTATGCGATGCTGATCTGCGATTCTTGCAACAATGAGGAGATGGAGAAAGAAAATCTGCAGTTCCTTTTGAGCCGCAAGGTGGATGGAATCCTGATATTTGCAGTAAGCTTGACCGGAGGGTTCCTCGATCCGGCAAAAAGAGCCGGAGTGCCGATCGTTCTTCTCGACAGGGCTTTCCGCGGTGAGGAAGTCGATTGTGTGGAAGTGGATAACCGTACTGCGGTATTTCGTGCGGCGCAGATGCTGATCGAGTATGGTCATCGGAAGATTGCCCTTGTTGCGTCAGATGTTGAGTATACCGGGGTGGAGAGAAAGAAAGGGTATGAGGATGCCCTTCGGACTTATGGGATCAGCGTTCCGGAAGGATACCGGGTAAGCGGCAGGCATTCTTTTGAGCTTGGGTATCAGGGCATGAAAGGGCTTCTGGCAATGGAGGAGGCTCCTACGGCGGTCATTCTGAGCAATTACGATACGACTCTGGGAGGGATACTTGCTTTGAATGAGTCGGATATGAACTGCCCCGAGGACATTTCCGTAATAGGGTTTGATGACATGCTTATGTCCAAAGTGATACGGCCAAAGCTGTGGATCGTGTCACAGCCGATGAGAGAGATGTCGGAAAAGGCGGTGCAGATGCTTCTGGCAAGGATCGGCCATCTGGAAGCGGGCGGACCTGTGAGGGTCAGTTTTACCGCATCAATGCGGATGGGAGATTCTGTCAAGAAACTTTTGTAAATTTGGTAAACTGCACAAATCGGACCCGCAAATCTGCGTGGAAAAGAAGGATAATGTGGCAGAATAACGAAAGCGAACCGGTTCACCCTTAAATATCTGTGATTTATTGACAAAGCAGGGTGCGGGTTGTATAATTTGACAAGAAAGCTGCTTTGCATTAACAAATAGTGTGAAATGTGCCTGAAAACAACAAATAAAAATGAATAGGGAAAAAGCGAACCGTTACACGAAAAAGCGAGGAATGGGGGAATCAAACTAAGTGAGGCACCATGAATCGAAACAATGCATCGAAGCAAAAGATGGGAGGAAGAAAAGTGGAAAGTATCAAACAAAATCCTTTAGTTAAAAAGGTGGGATTTAACAGGATCGTGCTGTGCATCGTACTTCTTCTGATGTACGCTCTGTTCTGTGCCCTGACAGGGGGCTCTTTCGTAGGCACACGCCGTATTCTGAGCGCTCTGAACTACGCGTACTTCCTGGGATTCTTATCTCTGGCAGTTACGTTCGTAATCGCGACAGGAGGAATTGATTTCTCCATCGGTCCGGTCATGTTCTGCTGTGCGCTGATCGCAGGCTTTAGTTTTACAATGAATGGTGTTCCGATGGGAGCAGCTATCGTGATCAGCCTGGCCGTGGGAATCGTGTTTGGTATCTTCAACGGATACCTTGTGGCATACTGGGATGTGCCGTCATTCATCACCTCGATCGCCAGTATGAACATTGCGAAAGGTGTTGCATCAGTATTTACAAAGACACAGTCTGTAAGCTGGCCGCAGTCATCGGCAGACGGCGGATGGTTCAGAAGGCTGGTGACATGGGAAGGGATTCCGGTAGGACTGATCGTCCTTCTTCTTGTCGCAGTTATCTGTGCAGTCATCCTGAACAAGACAAAGATGGGACGCTATATCCTTTCTCTTGGAAGCAATAAGGAAGCGGTAAGGCTTTCCGGTGTAAATGTAAGAAAATGGGAGATGTCCGCGTATGTACTCTGCGGTCTCCTGGTTGGTATTGCAGCACTCTTTTATGTTGGAGCATACACAACAGTTCAGCCCGGTTATGGCGACCAGTACAACAACGAGGCGATCGCGGGCTGCGTTATGGGCGGAACCTCAATGGCAGGCGGTCTTGCTTCGATCAGCGGTACGATCATAGGCGTATTTATCATCTCTCTTCTGCAGGAAGGTATCATGGCACTTGGCCTGGATAAGAACTTACAGCTTATCATCACAGGACTCATTGTTATCGTTGCAGTATTCGCTGACGTTGTAGCAAGACGCAGAAAGAACTAATGACGATACATGGAAATCAGAAAGTGTGATTGAGAAAGGCAAGGGTAAAGAATATGGGCGAAGTTATATTAACAAT
>ERZ1643247.1741-NODE-1741-length-18815-cov-5.548081_pt1 | contig 18815 bp, 13 predicted proteins | sample MGYA00579264_ERZ1643247 | MGnify/ENA primary metagenome ERZ1643247 (study PRJEB29033, sample SAMEA4952262) | chicken gut metagenome | biome: Broiler Chicken; feature: Gastrointestinal Tract; material: Caecum | place: Ireland | collected 2018 | study: Broiler... | reverse complement strand
TCAGGCCGGGAACAAAGCCACGGGAGGGGACAAGCAAGGAAATCCCCGTCGCGGCCTGAGCGACAAATGAAAAGAAGTTTGAGAGGCAACAGCCAAACAGGAAAAGGCAAAAGATAAAAGATAAGAGAAAAACGCGCGTGCAACCAACACGGAACAGGCAAACAGACAGCCAAAACAAGACGGAACTGCGCACGCAAAGCGCATGGCGGGCAGACTCCGCCAGCCCGGGCCTGCGCCTCACGGATATTTCCCTGCTCGCCGGCTATGCAGACCAGAGCTATTTCACGAAGATGTTCAAGCGCGTCACTGGCGAGCTTCCGCGCGACTACCGCGCCCGCCTGCTGCGCGGCGAGGAACCGGAATAGCGGCGCGGGCTCTTGCCCTGCCCCGCCCTCGTGTGATACAATAAAAAAGATAGAGCAAACGGCACGGCGGCACGGGGCATGCTCCGGGCCGGCCGGTTAGGAGGATCTTGCGAATTGAGCTATCCAAAAGATAAAATCAGGAATTTCTGCATCATTGCGCACATCGACCACGGCAAGAGCACGCTGGCCGACCGTATTCTGGAGCAGACGAAGGCCGTTCCCCTGCGCGACATGGAGGACCAGCTGCTCGACAACATGGATCTCGAGCGTGAGCGCGGCATCACCATCAAGGCCCACGCCGTCACGCTTGTATACCATGCGCAGGACGGGCAGGATTATATGTTCAACCTGATCGACACGCCCGGCCACGTCGATTTCAACTATGAGGTTTCGCGCAGTCTGGCGGCGTGCGAGGGGGCCGTGCTCGTGGTGGACGCCTCGCAGGGCATCGAGGCACAGACGCTGGCGAACACGTATCTCGCGGTGGACGCCGGGCTTGAGATCGTGCCCGTGATCAACAAAATCGACCTGCCCAGCGCCGATCCGGAGCGCGTGCGCAAGGAGATCGAGGACGTCAGCGGCATCCCGGCGGACGACGCCCCGGCCATCTCCGCGAAGCAGGGGATCAACATCGGCGCCGTCATGGAACAGATCGTGAAGCTTGTGCCGCCGCCAAAGGGAAACGACGAAGCCCCGCTGCGCGCGCTGATCTTTGATTCTTATTATGATCCCTATCGCGGCGTTGTGGCGCACATCCGTCTCATGGAGGGCACCGTCCATCCGGGCGACACGATCCGCATGATGAGCAACGGCAGCGAGTTCACGGTGGTGGAATGCGGCCACATGCGCGCCACGAGCTTTGAACCGTCGCGCGAGCTGGCTTCCGGCGAGGTGGGCTATCTCACAGCTTCCATCAAGGCGGTGAAGGATGCCCGCGTGGGCGACACCATCACCCGGGCGGACAACCCCGCCTCCGATCCGCTGCCGGGCTACCGCGCGGTGCAGCCCATGGTATACTGCGGCATTTATCCTGCGGACGGTGCAAAGTACCCGGATCTGCGCGACGCTCTCGAGAAGCTTCAGCTCAACGACGCCGCCCTCTCCTTCGAGCCGGAAACCTCTGTGGCGCTGGGCTTCGGCTTCCGCTGCGGTTTCCTGGGGCTTCTGCACATGGAGATCATCCAGGAGCGGCTCGAGCGCGAATATAATCTCGATCTCGTCACGACTGCGCCGAGCGTTGTCTACCGCATCACGAAGACGGACGGCAGCGTTGTGTTCATCGACAATCCGACGAATTATCCCGACCCGTCGCTCATCGCGCAGGCGGAGGAGCCGATGGTAAACGCGCACATCTATTCCCCCACGGATTATGTGGGCAACATCATGGATCTCTGTCAGGACCGCCGCGGCACCTTCCGCGACATGACCTATATTGATTCGGACCGCGTCGACATTCACTACGAGCTTCCGCTCAACGAGATTGTCTATGATTTCTTTGACGCGCTCAAATCCCGCACGCGCGGCTATGCGAGCTTTGACTATGAGCTGAGCGGGTATCAGAAGAGCCGTCTTGTAAAGCTCGACATCATGCTCAACGGCGAGATTGTGGACGCCCTTTCCTTCATCATTCACGAGGACAAGGCGTATCCCCGCGCCCGCAAGATGGTGGAAAAGCTCCGCGACAAGATCCCGCGCCAGCTCTTCGAAGTGCCGATCCAGGCGTGCATCGGCGGGCGCATCATTGCCCGCGAAACGGTCAAGGCCATGCGCAAGGACGTGCTCGCCAAGTGCTACGGCGGCGACATCACCCGCAAGAAGAAGCTGCTCGAAAAGCAGAAGGAGGGCAAAAAACGCATGCGCCAGCTCGGCACCGTCGAGGTCCCTCAGGAAGCCTTCCTCTCCGTCCTCAAACTCGATGAATAGCCCCAGGCTGAGCCCCAGGCTGAGCCTGGACGCACGTCGCGGGGCGCAGCCCCAGGCTGAGCCTGGACGCAAGTCGCGGAGTCGCAGCCTCCCGCTGCTCGCCAGGCCGAGATCCGTTTGCGCGCCTCACGCGGACCCATGGACACTTCCGGGGCTGCAAATCTTTCGCGCGCCGCGAGCGGCCCCAGGCTGAGCCTGGACGCACGTCGCGGAATCGCAGCCTCCGGCTGCTCGCCGGGCCGAGATCCATCTTCCCGCATCACGCGGGCTTAAAAAGACTCCCGCGAGGGCTGAAACGGATACCGTGTCGAAACGATAGAAATTCGTAAGAATTTCATCAGGAAAAAGAAAAGCAGAGCGCGTTCCCGTCTGATAGAATGATAACCATCAGGCGGGAACGCGCTTTTTCCCGCCCATTTCCAGGGAGGGATATCGCATGAAACAGGGGAAGAGACGCAGCCGGGCGCGGCTGTTTCTGCGCCGCGCCGTGCTGGTGGCAGCCGCGGCCGTCGTGCTGGCCGCCGCCGGGGCCGCCGCGTGGGGTGTGGCTGTGGAGGCCGGGGCGCAGCTCCCGCCGCTTTCCGCCGTCATGACGCGCATCGGCTCCGCACTCAACGCGCAGAGCAGCCAGGGTTCAGCGCCCGCCGCCCCGGAGAGCGACACCGTCGCCTCGCTGCGCGCGCAGATCCCCCAGGAGCCGCGCCTGCAGAAAATCGTGGACAATTGCTCGCAGTACCCGGAGGCCCTGCTCTCCCAGCTCACCAAAAATCTGGACATGACGGACTTTGTGCTCGGCTACCCGGAAAAGAAAGGCCAGGTGTTCGCCGACACCATTGAAGAACTGACGCCCGGTGAGGTGCCGCTCCTGCTGCAGTACGATCCCCGCTGGGGCTACGCTTCCTACGGAGACAACTGCCTCGCCGTCACCGGCTGCGGGCCAACCTGCCTTTCCATGGTGGCCTCCGCCCTCACGGGCGACGCTTCGCTCACCCCCGCCGCCGTCGCCGCCGCGGCCGATTCCGGCGGCTATTATGTCCTCGGCTCCGGCACAAGCTGGGATCTCTTCTCACAGGGCTGCACGGCTTTCGGCGTCACAAGCCGCGAGCTGCCGCTTGACCGGGGCGCAATGGAGAATTCCCTCGCCGCGGGCGAACCGATCGTCTGCAGCATGGGCCCCGGCGATTTCACCACGGCCGGCCATTTTATCGTGATCACAGGCGTGCAGGAGGATGGCTTCACCGTGTGCGATCCGAACAGCCGCACACGCAGCGGCCAGCTCTGGAGCTACGACCGCCTCGCCCCGCAGATCCGCAACCTCTGGGCCTTCTCAAAGGCCTGAGAGAAAGAATCGTCACAGAGGAAATCCCCGGCGCAGGAAACACGCTGCGCCGGGGATTTTTTATCGCCGGAAAATATCGCCGGACTTTATCGCCGGGTTTTAATCAAGCTGAAATTTGATGGTGCGGATCTCGAAGGGCCGCAGCTCGAGCGCGATCGTCTTTTCGCGGTGCGCCTCGCCCTCGTGCCGCTCAAGCAGGTTGCAGAAGCGCCACGTGCGGAAGGGGAAGGCAGCCGGCAGGTTCACGTGCGCGTGGCGGCCTTCCTTTTCGTGCAGCCGCACAATGAGCGCGTTCCCCTCCTCGGCGGGCTTCACGGCGTCGATCGTCACGCCGGGCAGGTTCGCCGGGAAGAGCGCCGGCAGCTCTGCCTCGCCGGCAAAGACGAGCGGGGCGTCGTTGAGCTCCCAGCTCTCGCGGTCCACGCCTGCCTCATACCATTCCCCTTCGTGCAGGAACAGGGAATAGGTGAAGTCCTGCGGCCCGGCGTCGGCCGTGTAGTCCGGGTGGTTCGCGCTCTTGAGCAGCGTGAGCCGCAGCGTGCCGCCGTGCACGTCATAGCCGTATTTGCTGTCGTTCAGCAGCGCCGCGCCGTAGCCCGATTCGGAGAGATCGGCCCACTTGTGGCCCACCGTCTCGAACTTGGCAAACTCCCAGCTTGTGTTCTTCGTCGTGGGCCGCTCGAGGCTGCCGAACTGGATGTCGAAGCGGGCGCGGGAGGCGTGGATCACCGTCGGGAAGGCGACCTTCATCACCGTCTCGCGCTCGTTCCACTCCACGTGCGTCACAAAGTCGATGCGCGTCTTGCCCGGGTACACGATGAGCCGCTGCGTGAGCGAGGATTTGCGGAACTGCCAGCGGAACAGCACCACCGCACGCACGGAACTGTTTTCCACAATCTCCACGCGCTTCGGGGCGGGCAGGTTCCAGCCCTTGCGCTGGTGCGAGTATTCCAGCTCCCACGCGTCGTAGGCGCGCGGCCTGTCCTCGTAAAGTGTCACCACGTTTGCTTCCTCGCCGTCGGGGATCAGCTCGCGCTTCGCCTTCTTGTCGAACACGCTCACGAGCCTTCCGTCCCGGTTCCACAACACGCGCAGCGCGTTCGTCTCCAGCCCGTGAGCCAGCACGGCGGCACAGCCCGCCGCCTCGGGGGCGGGGCCGTCCTTCACGAGCAGGCGGAGCGCGCCGTCCGCGGGCAGCCGCAGCACGGCGGTGTGCCCGGCCTGCGGCGGCACCGCGCCGTCCTCCGTCTCCACATGGCAGCCCTCCGGCAGCGCGGGCAGCTCCACGGCCGTTTCCCGCTTCCAGTTCGCGTTGTTCCACACCGTCAGCACATTGGCAGCGCCGTCTGCCTTTGCGGATTCCTCCAGCACGCTGCGCGCCAGCTCCTCCGCCTTGCCGTAAAGCACATGGCAGTCCTCATACACCTCGCGGATCGACGATCCGGGAATGATGTCGTGGAACTGCAGGCAGAGCACGATCTTCCACGCCTCCGCCAGCTTTTCACGCCGCGCTTTGATGTCCTCGCCGCGCAGCATCGCGCGGAAAAGCGCCGCCTCCGCGCTGCGCAGCAGGAATTCCATGCGCCGGTTCGTCTTTTTGTTGTACGCCTGGGAGGTGTAGGTGCCGCGGTGGAATTCCAGGTAAAGCTCGCCCTCCCACTGCGGCACATAGGCGAAGCGGCGGTTCTCCCTCACCGTGCGGTGCAGGTTTTCACAGAACGTGTCCACGCTGCACGGCTTCACGGCCGGCATCCCGGGGATCCGCCCCATGCGGCGGTTCTGCTCGATCATGTCGCGGTTCGGCCCGCCGCCGCCGTCGCCGTAACCGTAGCAAAGCAGGAGCTCCGTGTTCAGCTCCTTGTTGCGGTAGTTATTCCACACGCCCTTAATGCTGGAGGCGTCGGTAAGGCCGTTGTAGGTGTACTTCGTTTCGCCCTTGCTCGTCGTCGTAATGAAATGCGTGAGCACGGAGCTGCCGTCGATGCCGCGCCACTCGAACGTGTCATACGGCAGCGTGTTCTGATCATTCCAGCTGATCTTCGTCGTGATGAACGTGTCAATCTCGCTCTGGCGCAGGATCTGCGGCAGGGCGGCGGAGTAACCGAACACATCCGGCAGCCAGAGATACCTGCTGTGGTTGCCGAACTGGCTCTCGAAGAACCGCGTGCCGTAGAGCAGCTGCCGCACGATCGATTCGCCGGAGGGCAGGTTGCAGTCGCACTCCACCCACATGCCGCCGGCCGGCTCCCAGCGCCCTTCCGCGGCGCGGCGGCGGATCTGCTCGAAGATATCGGGGTAATCCTGGCGGATAAAATCATACTGCTGTGCCTGCGTGTGCAGGAAAATATATTCCGGGTATTCCTCCATGAGCCGGTTCACGGTGGAAAACGACCGCGCGCACTTTTCGCGCGTGTGGCGCAGCCGCCACAGCCAGGCCGTGTCGATGTGCGTGTGGCCCACCACGTCCACGGTGATCTTCTTCTCCTCCGGCGGCAGCTCCTGCTCGAGGAACGACACGGCGCGCGCGCAGGAATCAAAGAACGCGGGGGAAGCCGGGTCCGCCGTCTCCACGAGATCCCACGCCTTCGCGGCCAGGTTCAGCAGCCGCTTCTTCTCCGGGTCGTTCTCGTCCAGAATGTCATAGGCGCCCAGCAGGCACGTCAGCCAGTAGCAGAGGCTGTCCGCCCCCTCGTCGAGCACGGCCAGCTCCGCCATGCGGAACTTGCAGTCGTTCGGGTGCGGGCGGCCGCCGCCCACAAGGCCGGACCAGAGCCGCAGCTGCAGCCGCAGCGTTTCCCCGGCCCGCGCGTGCAGCGGCGCCTCCTGGTGGTTCGTGTCCACGGCCTGCCAGGGCTTGCCGTTCACAAACAGCAGGCTTTCAAAGCCGCTGTTTCCGCCGCCTCCCGTGCGGCCGAAGTCAAAGCGTCCCCACACGGGGCCGTCAAAGTCCTGCGGCACCTCCGCCTCGGCGTCCAGCCAAAGATAGCGGTCATAGCCGCTCCAGATCTCCCCGGTGTGCAGCAGCTCCGTGCCCGGCTCCCGGGGCGGGCGCGCGCCCACCGTGCCGTCGTCCTCCGTCACGGCAAAGGCTTCAATCGGGGCATGGCAGCGCCAGCGCTCTTCCCGCAGGCGGGCAGCCGCGCGGCTCAATCGTTCGTAGTCATAGGTGTAAAACGGCATCTTCGTTCCTCCTGTTCCTGCCCGTTGCAAACGGCCCGTCGCCGCGGCGCGGCCGTGCGTTTCGTAAACTCTCCCTTCATTATACGTGATTTTCACAAGATTTCAATGAAAATCGCACAAAAACCAGTCACTTCTTTCCGGGATTTCCCGTCACCGGGTGGGAGAGCACCTCGCGGATATCCTCCTCCGCGCGCAGCACCTCGTGCTCCAGCTCGGAGGCGGGCATGCGCTCCGCGCCGCGCCCCAGGATGATGAGCTGTTCCAGGCCGTCGGAGGTGGCCACGCGCACGCGGTTGTTCCGCCCCAGCTCATACGTCGTCTTTTCAATATACATGTCGGCCGTCTCGGCCTCCTTCGTGTAGACCACCCACAGGCCGCCCTTCTGCTCCACGGAGCCGACGCCGCCCTTCACCTTGTAGGCGTCGAACACCACAATCACGCGGCATTTCTTCCAACCCTGGAAATTGGCGAGCCGGTGGATCAGCCGCTCGCGCGCGGCGTCCATGCTTTTCGCAGCCAGCTCCCGCAGATCCTTCCACGCGTGGATGATGTTGTAGCCGTCCACAAGGAGATAATCATCGCCCACGGGCCGCCTCTGCCGGAACCCGCGCCACGGCCGTTCCGATCGCACAGGCCGCGGCGGAGGCTGGATAGCCCTGGGCTTGATCGGCCCGTACGTCTGCTCGAAGATGGCTTGCAGTTCCTTATCGAGCGCCGCCTGGGAGGCAAAACTTTCGGAGGAGACGGGCGCGGCGGCGCGCTGTTCCGCCTCCTCCTGCTTAGGGCGGCCGTCGTCCCCGATCTGAATGTGCATGTGCGCCTCGGCCTCCTGCCACGGCACGTAATACCCCGCGCCGTGCGAGCAGAACACCGAGCCGGCCGGGTTCGCCGTGTCACTCTCCGGGTCGTAGCCGCTCGCGGCGATCACTTCCTCCGCGTTGTGGCAGGGCCGGTAGCCGCAGAAACGCACCGCCACATTGCCCCGACCGCGCGTGAACGCCGTGAGCTCCCGCTGGTAGTTCAGGAAGGTGGAAACGGGCGCCTCCCCCTCCACCACGGCCGTCTCGCCCTCGCGCCGCGGCGCGCCGCACGTGCCGCACAGCCGCTGCACGTCCGTCATCACGCGGCCGGCGTATTCCTGCGGCGTCACAGCGGTGAACGCACACCACGGTTCCAGCAGCAGGCTCTGCGCCTTCATGAGCCCTTCGCGGATCGCGCGGTACACGGCCTCGCGGAAGTCGCCGCCTTCCGTGTGCTTGAGATGGGCGCGCCCGGCCACGAGCGTGACGACCACGTCTGTGAGCGGCGCGCCGGTGAGCACGCCGCGGTGCTGCTTTTCCAGCACGTGCGTGCGGATCAGATTCTGCCAGTTGCGCGCCAGCCGGTCGAGCGGGCACTTGCTCTCAAACACAATGCCGCTGCCCCGCTCCCCGGGGGAGAGCAGCAAATGCACCTCCGCGTAATGCCGCAGCGGCTCAAAGTGGCCGCAGGCGTGCACCGTGTTCTCGATCGTTTCGCGGTAGAGCACCTCGCAGTCTGTGAACCCGACCTCCAGGTGGAACCGCTCCTGCAGCAGCTCGCGCAGAATCTCGAGCTGCACCTCGCCCATCACGTGCACGCGCAGCTCCCGCAGCGTTTCGTTCCACTCCACCGAGAGCGCCGGTTCCTCGTCCTCCAGCGCGCGGAACGCTGCCAGCACCTCGCGCAGGTCATACGCCGGGTCCCACACGGCGCGCGAAAGCAGCACCGGCGTCAGCTCCCGCGGCCGCGCAGGCGCCTGCGCGCCCACGCCGTCCCCGGCGCGCACAGCGGTCAGCCCCGCTGCGCAGCACAGCTCGCCCGCCTTTGCCTCCTGGATCGGGAACAGCCGCCCGCCGCGGCAGCGGAAGAGCTCCGTCACTTTCTCCTTCACGAGCGAGCCGTCCGCCGCGCGGCAGCTCACCTCGTCGCGGCAGCGCAGCCGCCCCGCCGTCACCTTGAGCCACACAATGCGGCTCTGGCCGCGCCTCACCTGGTAGGCCAGCGCCGCGAAGGGCTCGCTCTCGCGCGATTCCCAGTCCGTCTGCGTCAGCAGCTCCATGCCGTTGAGGAATTCCCGCACGCCCTCGCCGCGCAGCGCTGCGCCGGAAAAGCAGGGAAAGAGCTTGCGCCCCTTTACAAGACGGCGCAGCTCTCCGAGCCACTCTTCCTGCGGGATCTCCCCCTCCAGGTAGCGTGCGAGCAGATCGTCGTCGAGCGCGGCGGCCTCCTCGGCCAGCTCGCCGCCCACCTCGCCCGAAAAGCCGTCGAACAGCACCGCGGCCGGGCTGCAGCGGCTGTGCAGCTCGGCCATGGTGCGCTGCAGGTCGGCCCCCGGCCGGTCGAGCTTGTTGAGGAAGAGGAACACCGGCACGCCGTAATCGCGCAGCAGCCGCCACAGCGTTTCCGTGTGGCCCTGCACGCCCTCCGCGCAGCTCACCACGAGCACGGCGTAGTCGAGCGCCGGCAGCACGCGCTCTGTCTCCGCGGCGAAATCGGTGTGGCCCGGCGTGTCCAGCAGGTAATACACCGTGTCCCCCCACGTGAAATCCGCCTGCCCGGAAAACACCGTGATGCCGCGCTCGCGCTCTACCGGCTCCGTGTCCAGAAAGGCGTCGCCGTGGTCCACGCGGCCGCGCTCGCGCACCGCGCCGCCCAGGTAAAGCAGCTGCTCCGAGAGCGTCGTCTTTCCCGCGTCCACATGGGCCATCAGGCCGATACACACCCTCCTCTTCGGTTGTTCCTGTTTCCGCTCTCCCAACGAACAAGCCTCCCTGAAACGATTTTGATACTGTCCCAGTATAGCATAACTTCCCCCGTTCGTCGAGCAGCCTCGCCCCTCTTTTTACGGGGAACTTCGGCTCTGTTCTTTTTCGCCGAACAAAGCCGAACAAATAAATTTTTTCTTTTCTCCCAATTCCCTTTTGTGTTCCCAGGTTCAAAATTTTCCATGGTGTTCCCGCCCCCCGCGGGGGCGGGAACACACAAAAGAATTGGGACTTTCTTTTTCTGCCTCGCCCGGTTCAGAACAGCGGCAGCCCCTCCCCAGTCATGCACCACATAAGCCACCACCGCGTCAGCCTGTTCCACCATCCATCGATTTCGGTGCACAATTGCATATCGCTGCGGCACATGCTCCAGCGGAGGATAAACGGTGCCGTCATATCCTTCCTGTCCATGTTTTGTGCTGCAATACGCAAGAACCAAAACCCTTTCAATGTGCGGGTATTCTCTTTTGAGCCGTTTCAATACACAGACAGCCATCTGATCAAAATCCTCATACCCTCCCAGGTAAAACAGATTCGCTCCCTGTTGAATCAGTTCTTCCGTAACCTGAAAAAGCCACCGTTCCAGCTTTTCATTTTTTGAAATGTTAGAGTGCCCGCAAAATAAAACTGTCATCGTTCTCCCCCTCTTCTATCATATCGCAAATTCGGGGAATAGTACAGCTACAGGGACTATTTCTTTTTGTCTCAACCCTATAATAGCGGTAAAAATCAGGGGGAAGGAGCGGGGAGAAATCGTGAAATTGAACCAGGCGGTCAGCGTGCGTCTGCAGGAGCTGCTGCACGAACGCGGGATGACGCAGTATCAGCTGTATCTGAAAAGCGGCGTTCCCAAATCCACCATCGGAAATCTGCTTCACTGCTCTTATGATTCCGTCAAGCTGCGGGTTCTTCATGAGCTGTGTCAGGGCCTGGGGCTCTCCCTTTCCGCCTTCTTTTCCTCTCCCCTGTTCGAAGAGGATAATCTGGAACCGTAACCCCATCCTGCAAAAAATCAGGGCGCCCCTTCCGCGCTTGCGGAAGGGGCGCCCTGCGCCGTTTCTGTCTTGTTTTCTCACAGCCCGCGTTGGAGCAGCGCGCGCCCGGCCTCCACGCCCTGCCGGTAGAGCGCCAGGAGCTTTTCGCGGTCGCGCTCCACGCGGCGGATCTGCGGCGCCTCGGGCGGGGCCAGCACCACGGCCGTGCCGCCGCACTCGAGCCCGGCCACAAAATCGAGCGTTTCGTTGTAGAGCGTGTGGCGTGTGTCGAGCAGCTTCACAACTGCCGGATAACGGCGAAGGCCCGCGTGGTAAGCCGCGCGGAAAGACTGCGGCTGTTTCCGGTAGCCGCGCTCGCGGGTGAGCACCACAATCACGCGGTCGCAGCCGTCGGCGAGCGCGCGCCGCACGGGGATCGGGTCGCCGGTGCCGCCGTCGAGCAGCAGGCGGCCCTCATACTCCACAGGTTTGGCGAGCATCGGCAGCGAGGAGGTGGCCCGCAGCACGGCAAGACCCTGCTTGATGTCCTGTTTTCCGTAATACACCGTTTCCCCGGTGCGCGCGTCCAGCGCGCCGGTCACAAACTCGCACGGGTTCCGCTCGAACGCATCATAGTCGAAGGGGTCGAGGTGCTCCGGGATCTCCCCGAAAATGAAATCCATGCCGAACAGCGAGCCGTGCAGCAGCAGGCTGCGCAGCCCCATGTAGCGCGGCTCGCGCAGGTAATCGATGTTCGTGCGCAGGCCGCGCCCCTTCTGTCCCGACACATAGGATACGCCGTTGGCCGCTCCGGCCGAGACGCCGATCACGTAATCGGCGTGAAAGTCCCCCTCCAGAAAGGCGTCCAGCACGCCCACGGTAAACACGCCGCGCAGGCCGCCGCCCTCGAGCACAAGTCCCGTTTTCACCGGAAGTTCCCCCTTATCGTCTTTTTTCTTCTTTTTTCCTATTGTAAAATCGGAGCGGCCCCTTGTCAAACAAAACTCCCCGTTGCATTTGCGGCGGCGAAACGGTATCATAGAAGCAGACAGGGCGGAGCCGGCCGGCCCCGCCCAATTTCGGAAAGGGGATTTTTGCCATGACAGGGATCATCGGGGCCATGCCCGTGGAAGTGGACCGCCTCATCGAGGCGATGGAGAACAAGACGCCGGAGACGATCAGCCGTATGACGTTCTGGCGGGGCGAGCTGAACGGCACGCCCTGCGTCGTCGCGTGCTGCGGTGCGGGCAAGGTAAATTCCGCCGTCTGTGCGCAGACGATGATCCTCCGCTACGGCGTCTCGCTCGTCATCAACACGGGCGTAGCCGGCGGCGTGGGCAGCCGCGAGGTGCGCATCGGCGATCTCGTCGTGGCCACGGGCGTTGTGCAGCATGATTATGATACGACGCCGATCGACGGCCCGGAGGGCGGCCGCCGCCTTCCCCTGCTGGACGAGGAGCTTCTGCCCACCGACGCGCACGCCTCCGCCGTGCTCGCGCAGGAGGCGGAAGCGCTCTCACCCGGCCGCGTCCACCGCGGCGTCATCGCCACCGGCGACCAGTTCATGAGCGACGTGAACCGCCTGCACGCAATCGCCGCCCGCACCGGCGCGCTCGCCTGCGAGATGGAAGGCGGCAGCATCGGCCAGGCGTGCGCCCTTGCCGGCGTGCCCTTTACCGTGCTGCGCGCCATCTCCGACAATGCGGACGGCAACGCCGTCGAAGATTTCCCGAAATTTGCGCGCGAGTCGGCGGAAAAGAGCATTGCGCTGCTGCTGCGCGCCCTGCCCCGCCTGTGAGAGTTCCCATTTTGCCGTGAGGAGGCGTATGTATGACCATCATCGACATTTCCCGCGAACTCTTTTCCTCGCCCGTCTATCCCGGCGATCCCGCTCCTTCGTTTGAGCGCCTGCGCCGCATCAGCCACGGGGATAACTGCAATCTCTCCCAGTTCACGTCCGGCAGCCACAGCGCCACCCACCTCGACGCCCCGCTGCATTTTGTGGACGGCGGCGCCACCATCGACGCCATCCCGCTCGACCGCTTTTACGGCCCCTGCACGGTGGTGGAGGCCCAGGGCCTCGTCACGGGCGCGGACATTGACAGCATCGCTCCGCGCTGCCGCAGGATGCTGCTGCTCAAGGGGAACGGCGAAGCCTTTCTCACGCAGAGCGCCGCCTTCGCCATGGCGCAGGCCGGCTTCACGCTCGTGGGCACGGATGCGCAGAGCATTGCCGCCTACGGCGACGAGGTTGCCCCGCACCAGGAGCTGCTCGGCGCGGGCCTCGTCATCCTGGAAGGGCTCGACCTCTCCCGCGTGGAGCCGGGCGACTACACGCTGGCCGCCTTCCCGCTCTTTGTGCGCGGGCTGGAAGCCGCCCTCACGCGCGCCGTTCTGCTCAAGGACTGAAAAGGCGGGAAAGCTTCGGCAAAAAAGTTTCGTTTTCCCCTTGATTTTTCCGTTTGGTTTGTGCTATAATCCTAAACGCCGGCAAAAAACCGGCGTTGTTTGCCTCTGTAGCTCAGTTGGTAGAGCAGGGGACTGAAAATCCCCGTGTCGGTGGTTCGATTCCGCCCGGAGGCACCAACCTCCTGCATCTTCCGGTGCAGGAGGTTTTTTCTGCCCTTTTTGGGACATTTATATATCCGTTTCAATAAAACGCTCATCAGACAGGTTCCAGTATCCCCGATACACCCTGTTGTTTTCCCCGTCTAAATTCAACTGATACATTCGGAATATCACAGGAAAGTTCTTGGGCTGCCACTGCCCGCTTCATCGGCTGCCGCGCCTCGATGGGCATCGCCCACCTTATCTCGGCGCACAGCCTCGCGCTGCTCCGCCGGGAAAAGCGGCACGCCGGTGCGGCGTCCGGGGAATACTCTCTCCAAATCCGCTCCGCTTTTTCGCATCGCAAATCGTCCCTTTTCCCGAATTTTTTTCCCGCTCTTGACGCGGCAGGCCCGCCATGCTATGATAAGGGCAAAGAAAAAGGCCTCCATTACTGACGGAAAGCGGCTGTGCCGCCGGGTGAGTTTACACCAGGGAATGGAATCGCCTGAAAAACGCCGACCGTCTGGGCAGCATCCGCTTGTGATGCTGCCCTTTTTGTTTTCACAAAAAGGGCAGCGCGGGATGCATGGAAAAACGGAAAGGTGTGTTGTTTCGATGACAGCTTGGAGAGAGTTCACCGCGGGAGACTGGCAGAACGGGATCAACGTGCGCGATTTCATTCAGCGCAATTACACGCCCTACACGGGCGACGGCGCTTTCCTCGCAGGCCCCACGGCCCGCACGCTTGAGCTGCGCGGCAAAATGGACGACCTGCTGCGCCGTGAGCGTGAGAACGGCGGCGTGCTGAAGGTGGACACGGAAACGGTCATCACCCCCACCTCCTTCGGCCCCGGCTACCTCGACCGGGAAAAGGAGATCATCGTCGGCCTGCAGACGGACGAGCCCCTGAAGCGCGCCTGCAACCCCTTCGGCGGCATGCGCATGGTGCGCGACGCCTGCAAGGCATACGGCTATGAGGTTTCACCAAAGATCGAGGACGAATTCCGCCTGCACCGCACGCACAACGACGCCGTGTTCTCCGCCTACACGCCCGAGATCCGCGCCGCGCGCCACTGCGGCCTCATCACCGGCCTGCCGGACGCCTACGGCCGCGGCCGCATCATCGGCGACTACCGCCGCGTCGCCCTGTACGGCGTGGACCGCCTGATCGAGGAAAAGAAGAAGGACAAGCTCGCCCGCGGGGAGGAGCCGATGGTCGAGCGCACCATCCGCGCCCTCGAAGAGCTCTCCATGCAGCTCGAGGCGCTCGAGAACATGAAGAAGATGGCCGCCGCCTACGGCTTCGACATCGCCCGCCCGGCGGAGAACGCCCGCGAGGCCGTGCAGTGGACGTACTTCGGCTATCTCGCCTCCATCAAGGAGCAGAACGGCGCCGCCATGAGCCTCGGCCGCGTCTCCACCTTCCTCGACATCTACTTCGAGCGCGACCTGCGCGAGGGCACGCTCGACGAAGCAGGCGCGCAGGAGATCATGGACGACTTCGTGATGAAGCTGCGCCTGGCGCGCCACCTGCGCACGCCCGAATACAACGAGCTCTTCGGCGGCGACCCGATGTGGATCACCGAGTCGCTCGGCGGCATCGGCGAGGACGGCCGCCCGCTCGTCACCAAGAACTGCTTCCGCATGCTGCAGACGCTCTACAACCTCAACCCCGCCGCCGAGCCGAACCTCACGGTGCTGTGGAGCGAGTCTCTGCCGGAAAACTGGAAGCGCTTCACGGCGAAGGTTTCCTGCGACACCGACGCCCTCCAGTATGAGAACGACGACGTCATGCGCCCGATCTACGGCGACGACTACGCCATCGCCTGCTGCGTCTCCGCGATGAAGGTCGGCAAGCAGATGCAGTTCTTCGGCGCGCGCGCCAACCTTGCGAAGCTGCTCCTGCTCGCCCTCAACGGCGGCCGCGACGAGAAGAAGAACATGCAGGTCGGCCCGGTGCATGAGCCGTACCAGGGCGACATTCTCGACTATGACAAGGTTGTGGAGCTGCTTGACTTTTACCGTCCGTGGCTCGCAAAGACGTATGTGAGCGCAATGAACATCATCCACTACATGCACGACAAATACTGCTATGAGAAGACGCAGATGGCGCTGCACGACTCCCATGTGCACCGCTTCATGGCCTTCGGCATTGCCGGCATGAGCTGCATGGCCGATTCCCTCTCCGCCATCAAATACGCGAAGGTGCGCTGCGTGCGCGATCCGGAAACCGGCCTCATCACCGACTATGAGATCGAAGGCAGCTACCCGGCTTTCGGCAACGACGACGACCGCGTCGATTCCATCGCAACCGAGCAGGTGGAGCTCTTCTGCAAAGAACTCAAGAAGAACCCGCTCTACCGCGGCGCGGAGCACACGCTCTCCATCCGCACCATCACCTCGAACGTGATGTACGGAAAGAAGACCGGCAGCACGCCGGACGGCCGCAAGGCCGGCGTGCCGCTCGCCCCCGGCGCGAACCCGATGGCCGGCCGCGACCGCTCCGGCGCGCTCGCGTCGCTCAACTCCGTCGCCAAGCTCAGCTACGACGTCTGCCGCGACGGCATCTCCAACACGTTCTCCATCGTGCCGCAGGCGCTTGGCAAATCGGAGGACGAGCGCGTCACGAACCTCGTGTGCATCCTGAGCGGCTACTTCCTGCAGAAGGCGCACCATCTGAACGTGAACGTCCTCAACCGCGAAACGCTGCTCGCCGCGTATGAGCACCCGGAGGATTATCCGAACCTCACAATTCGCGTCTCCGGCTATGCCGTGAACTTCTACAAGCTCTCCCGCGAGCAGCAGCGCGAGGTCATCGCGCGCACCTTCCACGTCAGCGTATGACGGGGCGGCTGCATTCGATCCAGTCGCTCGGCGCGGTGGACGGCCCCGGCCTGCGGGCCGTCGCTTTCCTGCAGGGCTGCCCGCTGCGCTGCGCGTACTGCCATAACCCCGACACCTGGGACCCGGCCGGCGGCGAGGAAATCGAGGCCGCATCGCTCGCAAAGCGGCTTCTGCGCTACCGCGGCTACTGGGGAAAGGAGGGCGGCGTCACCGTCACCGGCGGGGAACCGCTCTTTCAGGCCGCGTTCGTCGAGGAGCTCTTCACGATCCTGCAGGGCGAGGGCGTCCACACCGCGCTCGACACCTCCTGCACCGGCGACCTCGCGGCGGCGGCACGCGTGCTCGATCACACGAATCTCGTGCTCGCCGATCTGAAATTCCTCACCGAGGAGGACTACGCAAAATACTGCCGCGGCAGCCTCTCGCGCGTGGAAGCGTTCCTGCGCCTTACGGAGCAGATGGGCGTGCCGCTGTGGATTCGCCACGTCGTCGTGCCGGGCCTCACGGACGGCGAAGCGCACATCCGCGCGCTCGGGGAAAAGGCGTCCTCCTTCCGGAACCTGCAGAAGATCGAGCTGCTGCCCTTCCGCAAGCTCTGCCTCGAAAAATACCGCGCCATGGGCATCCCCTTCCCGCTGGAGAGCGTGCCGGAGATGGACGAGGCAGCCTGTGAGGAATTGGCCCGGATCCTGCCGGATCTGTGAAAAGATTCATAAGATTTGTCGAAAATTTTCGTGGAAAAAGTTCATAATTTATTCACCTCTTATACATGATGCCGTCTTGAATCGCGGCCGGAAATCTTCTATACTTGTGATAGAGGGCAGCGAAGAGCGCCCCCGGAACACAGGAAAGGAGGTTTCTGTTTTGAAAGCCAAATCAGCCGTTTTGGTGTGCGTCACCGGGCAGCGGGACTGCGACAGACTCATCCGCGCCGGCCACGCGGCAGCCGAGCGGGAGGGCCTCAGACTTCACGTGCTGAGCATCCAGCCCCCCTCTGCGTGCGATACGCCATGCGGCGACGTGCTCGAATATCTTCGCCGCACGGCGCGCGACGCCGGCGCGGAGATGACGGTTTATTTTCAGGAAAACGCTCCCGTTGTCGCGGCCAGTTTTGCGCGCCGCGTCGGGGCCAAACATATCTACACCGGCATGGCCGAGGCCCCGGTGAACGGTTTCGTTGAAATTCTTCACAAGCTTCTGCCCAAGGTAACGCTCTCCATGGTCGGGAAGGACGGCACCATCTACAACATCTTTCCCGAAGAAGCCCGGCAGCCCGTGCCCGCCAAGCTGGCGGCCGCTCTGAAGTGACGGCTTCCCAAAAAGATTCTTCCCCCGCTGTGCCCGCACACAGCGGGGGATTTTTACGCGAAAATTCTGCCGAATCGCTTGCGCGGCCGCGCGCCGTGTGATACGATACTCTCTGACAGATTGGAACACACCGCCCGCTCCGCTGCCGCAGAAGGTGCCGGTCGGGCGGCGTGTTCCCTTTTTGGGAAGAAAACGGAAAGCCGGCCCAAGCGTGCGCGGCTCCAAAACGGAAAGAAACGGCGGGCGGCTTCTGCACAGCCCGGGGGAGGAAGAGAAAAGAATGGCAAAAGTTCGCGACATGACACAGGGTAAGCCGGCAAAGCTGATTCTCACCTTTGCGCTGCCTCTCATGCTGGGCAACATGTTCCAGCAGTTTTACACAATTGTGGATACCATAGTGGTGGGAAAGGCCGTGGGCGTGGATGCGCTCGCATCGCTCGGCGCGGCCGACTGGCTCAACTGGCTCGTCATCGGCCTCATCCAGGGCCTCACGCAGGGCTTTTCCATCCAGATCTCCCAGCGCTTCGGCGCGGAAGACTGGGACGGCCTCAACCGCTCCATCACCGGCTCCATTCTGCTGGCGGGCGTCAGCGGCGTGGCGCTCACCGTGATCATGCAGCTCCTCGTGGAGCCGGTGCTCCTGCTGCTCCGCACGCCGGAGGATGTCCTGCCCGGCTCGCTTGCCTACCTGCGCGTGATTTTCGGCGGCTGCCTCGTCACCATGGCTTACAACGTGTTTGCCTCCATCCTGCGCGCCATGGGCAACAGCCGCACGCCGCTGCTCGCCATGATCATCGCCGCCGCCATCAACATTGTGCTCGATCTCGTCTTTGTGCTCGTGTTCCACTGGGGCATCACCGGCGCAGCCGTCGCAACCGTGATTGCCCAGGTAGCCTCGTGCCTCATCTGCCTGTGGGCGCTCCGCTCGCTGCCCATCCCGCGCATCGTGCGCGATCAGTGGCGTCTGAACGCTCCCCTGGCGCGCCGCCTGGCCAGCCTGGGCGCGCCGCTGGCGCTGCAGAACACCATCATCGCCGTGGGCGGCATGGTGGTGCAGTCCGTCGTCAACAGCTTCGGCGTGCTCTTCGTGGCGGGCTACACGGCCACCAACAAGCTCTACGGCCTTCTGGAGATCGCCGCCACCAGCTTCGGCTTTTCCATGGCCACCTACACGGGCCAGAACCTGGGTGCGGGCAAAATCGACCGCATCCGCTCCGGTATGCGCGCCGGCAGCCGCATGGCCGTGGCCACCTCGATCGTGATCAGCGCCATCACCATCACGTTCGGCCGCCCCATCCTCTCGCTCTTCCTCTCCGGCGATCAGCAGGAAACGGAGCAGGTGCTCTCCGTGGCCTACCGCTTTCTGTTCATCATGAGCGTTATGCTCTTCGTGCTCTATCTGCTCCACATCTACCGCTCCGCCCTGCAGGGCATGGGCGACACCATCGTGCCCATGATCTCCGGTTTTGTGGAGATGTTCATGCGCATCGGCTGTGTGATCTTCCTGCCCTCTCTCATCGGCCAGGACGGCGTGTTCGTCGCGGAG
>ERZ1643247.1740-NODE-1740-length-18819-cov-11.548177_pt1 | contig 18819 bp, 18 predicted proteins | sample MGYA00579264_ERZ1643247 | MGnify/ENA primary metagenome ERZ1643247 (study PRJEB29033, sample SAMEA4952262) | chicken gut metagenome | biome: Broiler Chicken; feature: Gastrointestinal Tract; material: Caecum | place: Ireland | collected 2018 | study: Broiler... | reverse complement strand
CACTCAGCCTGTCGAAAAAGTCTTTTCGACAGGCTGCTGAACTTTTTGAAACTTTTTTGAAGTTTCAAAAAGTTGTTTGATCCAACGCGAAAGGGAACCCTGACGGTTCATCTCCGCGCCAAGTGCCGCCGCTTTGCGGCGGTTGCGCTCCGAAACGCCCTGCGGGGCAGCCTTTCACACTATTCTTCCCTCCGAATCCTTCGGCGGGAGGGTTTTTCGACAGCCTCATTCTCCTATTGCCGGGAGGTATTCTGTCTATGAACCGATCCACCGCGCTCCCCTGGGCGGGGGCCGGGCTGTTTCTGCTGGGGCTGGGCCTGCTGCCCGCCGGGGCGCTCTCCCTGGGCGGGCCGGCCGCCCACACCGCCGTATATCTCCTCCTGCTGGCCCTGGCCGGGCTTGCCCTCTGGCTGCTGCGACGCCTGGGCCTGGGCCGGGAGCAGATGCTGGCCGCCCTGCTGCCCATCGGTCTGGCGGTTTTCCTGCGGGCCCTGCTGCTGGACTATCAGTCCGCCGATTACCAGATGTTTCTGTCCCAGTGGGCAGCCACGTTCCGGGACAGCGGCGGCTTTGCCGCCGTGAAGCTGCCCATCGGCAACTACAACGCCCCCTACCTCTACTTCCTGGCCGCCATCTCCTACCTGCCCATCCCGGATCTGTATCTGATCAAGCTGTTCTCCATCCTCTTTGACGGGATTCTGGCCTGGGGCGGCTTCCGGCTGGTGCGGCACTTCACTCCGGGGGACAAGAACCGTCCCCTGCTGTGCTTCTGCCTGCTCCTGCTGCTGCCCACGGTGGTGACCAACGGGGCCTTCTGGGGTCAGTGCGACGCCCTGTACGGCGCCCTGGTGCTCCACGCCCTCTCCTCCACCCTGGAGGGGCGTCCCTATGCCTCCCTGATCCTGCTGGGGGTGGCCTTCTCCTGCAAGCTCCAGACCGTCTTTATCCTCCCCCTGTGGGGGGTACTGGTGCTCCTCCGGCGGGTGCCGCTGTGCGCCCTGCTCTGCTTCCCCGCCGCCTATGCCGCCACCTGCGTGCCCGCCCTGCTGCTGGGCAAGCCCCTGGGGGACATCCTGGGGGTGTATCTCGGCCAGGCCTCGGAGTACTCCGACTACCTGAACCTGAACGCCCCCAACCTATACGCCTTCCTCCCCTACGACGCCCAGGTGGACACCGCCGCCGCCGCCCGGCTGGGCATCCTCATCGCCTTCGCCCTGGCGCTGGCGGTGATCGCCGCGCTGTGGCTGCTCCGCCGGCGGGCGGACGACCGGGTGCTCCTCACCGCCGCTGTGCTGCTGGCCGTCGGGGTGCCCTTCTTCCTGCCCCACATGCACGAGCGGTACTTCTTCCTGGCCGATGTGCTCTCCCTGGCCTGGGCCTGCGCCGCCCCCCGCTTCTCCCCCGCCGCCCTGCTGGTGCAGCTGTCCTCCTTCGGCGCCTATGTGGTGGTGCTGCGGGAGGCCTACACCCGCATCATTGCCCTGGGCGGGAAGCTCTATCCCATGCTGTGCGAGGGCAGCCTCATGCTGGGGGCCCTGGTGTTCACCGCCGCCGCCTTCGCCGTGCAGCTCCGCCGGCGGCCCCCTGCCCCGGAACCCTGAAAAATCGGCGCGCCCACCGCTTGAAGCGGTGGGCGCGTCCAGCGTGTCGAAAAAGCGGCAAAGCCGCTTTTTCGAGAAAGGCCACATGGCGGAAGGAGTTCGTTTTCTTGCGAAAAAGTCACCCCTCCCGCCATGAGAAGTGTCATTTCCGAGGCGCATGTCCCCGGAAATGACGGATTTTAATTTCATTCCTGCGGCTGCGGCCGCAGGAACTCTGCGAGGCTTTTCCCCACGTAGGATTTTTCGACAGCCTGAGCGCGCCCACCGCTTGAAGCGGTGGGCGCGCCGTGCTGTCCTTACCTATATAATAGAAATGGCTATGGCTCAGTCCCGGGCGGTGCGGACGCCGAAGCCGTTGAGCTCCACGTCCCCCTCCACGGGGATGAGCAGGTAATTGCGCCCGTCGATGGTGCGCCGCTCCACCAGGTAGCTCTGTTCCGGGTCGATGGAGAGGGTGGCGGCGGCGGTCTTGAGCTCAAACTTGCCGCTGTCGATCAGGTTGGCCGGGCTGAGGGCCGCCCCCTGCCCGAAGCGCTGGCCGCACTGCTCCAGGAAGGCGGACACCTTGTCCTCCCCCACGCCGCAGTCGGCCAGGAGCGCCCCCACCTCGCCGGGGGAGATGGTCAGGGGCTCGGGATCCTTCTCCTCCTTGTGCCGCAGGATCCGCTCCCGCAGGCCCTCATGGACGGCCTGGGCCACCTCCATGCTGCACGCCTCCCCCAGGGCGTCGGTCAGGGCTCCCTGAAAGGCCTCCCGCTGCTCGGCGGCGGACATGGGCGGCTCGGTATGGAACACCGCGTCGATCACCTCCTGGTGGAGCTGATCGGGCTTGCGGGCGTAGAACAGGGCGTTGTAGAGGTTGGCCGCCCGGTCGTCGAAGGCCGGGAACAGGAAGCCCAGCTCCGGCGGCGCCACCACCCGGCAGGGGGTGCAGGTGTGGAACTCGTTGTCGCCGGAGAAGTAGCCCAGCTCCGGCTTGCCCTCCTTTACCGGACAGACGCAGCAGACAAAGTAGGAGAACACGGTGTCCGAGCCGTCCACGGTGTCGTCCTTGGCCCGGTGGGGCACGTCGTAGACGTCGTGGGCCAGCAGAATCAGGTAGTTGCTCTCCTCCAGCTCCAGGGCACCGATGAGCTTCTCATAAAAACTCTGCCGCAGGGCGCTGTCCTTCAGCTGGCAGTCCCGCAGGGCGGTGAGCAGCCGGTGCTCCTCGCTGTCCGCCACCTGCCGGGTGGAGAACACGATGTCGATCAGGTTCCGGCCCAGGGCGCCGGACAGGGCCTTCTTCAGCAGGCCCAGGTACTTCTCCGCCTCCTCCTCGGGCATGGTGCCCAGGGGCGCGTCCAGATAGGAGATGATCTCCCGGCTGCTGTTGACATAACATCCGTAGATGCGGCTGATGGCGCTCTTCTCCGGCTTGAACCGGCGGCGCAGCTCGCTGACTTCCTTTTGATTCATCGGTATCGCCTCGCTTGTTTCCTCAGAATAGTCCGACAGCCCCGATTATAGCACATCTGTTCCCGTTTGTCAGCCCTCTCTCCCTCGACACGCTGTCCCCCGATCCCGGACAGAACCCCGGCTTGTCCGCTTTTGGGAGACATTTCCTGAAAAAACTCCGGGAAAGCGGTTGACGGAGCGGAAACAATGTGTTACAATTTGGTTACAGTTTTTAAGAATCGTAACAAATCCTCAAAGGAGGCCGCAATGGCAAATCAGAACAATACCCTCACCTACAAGGGCCACCCCCTCCGCCGGAAGGACAGCCTGATCTACTACGGCAGCATGGCCCAGAAATATATCATCATGCTCCAGATTCTCTCCCAGAAGAAGGAGAAGGACATGGACGTGGCCACCAAGGTGTCCGTCCAGCTCCAGCTCACCGATCCCGATCTGAAGAGCCGGGACCGGGTGGTGAAGAAAACCGAGAAGGACAGCCTGTACGCCGCCATGGATGTGGCCTCTGTCTGGCTGGATCGGGCCCTGGCCAGCGCCTGAGGCCCCCTCACGAAAGAAAAGACAAAGCCCCGCTCCGGCGGGGAAAACTTTGAAAGTGGAGGAATCTACCCATGATAACGCCTGCCAAGCTGCTGCGCACCGCGCTGCTTACCGTTGCCATCTCCACCGTCTGTGTGGTTTCCGCCTCCGCCGCCAGCGTGGGCGTGGGCACCGTCAACACCGATGCCCTCCGCCTCCGGGATGAGGCCACCACCGACTCCACCATCCTGGCCACCGCCGCCAAGGGCGACACCGTGGTGGTGCTGGAGGACACCGGCGACGGCTGGTACAAGGTGGACTACAACTCCGTGGAGGGGTATATGTCCGGCGAGTACCTGGACGTGGCCACCAAGGCCGATGTGACCATCGGTTACGGCCTGGTTCAGACCGACGGCGCGACCCTGAACATCCGCAGCGGGCCTGGCACCGACTATGATGTGGTTTATCCCCTGAACGACGGCTCCGTGGTCAACATCGTGGGCATTGACAACGGCTGGTACAAGATCACCACCTCCGGCGGCCTGTCCGGCTATGTCAGCAGCGACTACATGGTCACCTGCAAGGACTCCGCCGGCTCCCGCGGCGACAGCACCGCCGTGGCCGTCAGCAGCGGCCTGGGCCAGCAGGTTGTGGACTACGCCAAGCAGTACCTGGGCACCCCCTATGTGTACGGCGGCAACGGCCCCAGCAGCTTCGACTGCTCCGGCTACACCAGCTATGTGTACCGCCACTTCGGCTACACCCTGAACCGCACCGCCTCCGGCCAGCTCTCCAACGGCACCTCGGTGTCCAAGAGCGAGCTCCAGCCCGGCGACCTGGTGTTCTTCCGCTACAACACCTCCAAGGCCGCCTCTCACGTGGGCATCTACATCGGCGGCGGACAGTTCATCCACGCCTCCACCAATACATACACCGTCAAGATTGACACCCTGACCAGCGGCCACTACGCCAACGTCTACGTGGGCGCCCGCCGGATCTTCTGATCTCCTTGGCAGGCTGGATCAGAAAACGGGAAAGAGAGAGAAACCGCCCCGCTTGCTTTGCAAGCGGGGCGGTTGAGGCTGTCGATAAACCCTCGAGCTAAAGGATTCGGAGGGAAGGATAGTGTGAAAGGGAACCGTCAGGGTTCCCTTTCGCGTTGGATCAAACAACTTTTTGAAACTTTTTTGAAGTTTCAAAAAGTTCAGCAGCCTGTCGAAAAGACTTTTTCGACAGGCTGAACCGCCCCGCTTGCTTTGCAAGCGGGGCGGTTTGCTGTCATCGGACTGTCAGTACATAGGAGACCGCGCAGGGATAGCTGAGCCCGTCCGGCTGAGGAAGGGAAAACCACAGGCGGAGCAGGTAGGCGCCGGACTCCAGCCCCGGCACCTCCTCCGGGGCCTCCATCTGCCGGTACAGGCGGTTTTCGCCGTCCGTCCAGCGGTAGATGAGCAGGGTTTGCTCCACGGCGTCCCCCCAGTTCAGGGGGAGGGGCATCCCCGCCGCCGCCTCCACCTCCATGGAGAAGGAGTCCCCGGTGTCAGACTGCGGTGCCTCCCCCCACTCCATGCGGGGCAGGCCGCAGGGGATGGCCATGAGCTCCGTGCCGGCCAGGCCCACGGATACCCCCACCTCATACTCGGTCTGCACACTGGGCAGATCCAGCCTGAGCTCAGTCACCACGCCGTCCGCCGTCCACAGGCGGCAGACGGCGTCCAGCGGGCCGCCCCGGTAAAATTCCACCGGGATCTGGAACAGGAAGCCGTCTGGATCCTCCTCCAGCTCCGGCCGGGCGGCGCGCACCTCCTCCGCCGTGGAGCCCACGCCGATGCCGCCCGCCAGCCGGATGGAGGGGTCGGCGGTGTCCAGGGACTGCAGCCGCCACTCCCCGTTGGCCGGGGCATAGACGTACATCAGCCGGGTGCTCCCGTCGTCCTCATAGCGCAGCAGGCGGCCGATGGGCTGTCCCGCCAGATCATAGGCGACATCCTCGGTCACCTCCGCGTCTCCGCCCAGCAGCCCGTCAGCCGTGGTGCCCAGCTCATGCCACCGGCCCCCCACGCGGAAGGCAAAGGGGCTGTCCGGCGGGGTCTGACAGCTCACCAGAGCGCCGCACAGGGCGGCGGCCAGGGCCGCCAGCACCACCAGGGCGATGGCGGGCCGCCGGTGGCGCTGGTACAGGCTTTGAATGCGTCGCTCCGCCTCCCTGGCCGAGCCGGACATGGGGGTGGAGAGGAAGGTTTTGGGCAGTTTCATATGCTCACCCCTATCAGTCATTCACGTTGTTGCAGAGAATCCGGCTGACGGTATCGCCCTCAAAATAGAATACTATGGCGCTTCCCCAGCCGCCGGGGTTGCCGCAGTACCAGAGGGAGTCCACATCTTCCTGCTCCCCCCAATAGGGGGTGTCATAGAGCTGATCCCCATAGGCGGCCCGTACCTCGGCCCGGGTGGAGCCCACCCGGATGCCCCGCCAGGTGGACAGGTCGGTGCGGGTGGTATCGATCTGGTTGACCGAGTAGTGCCAATAGCCGGCAGGACTTGTATAGTCCGCGTCGCAGTAGATCCGGGCAGATAGGCCGTCCCAGTCCAGCTGCCGCCAGGTGTCTCCCGGATTGTAGATGGGCTCCGCGCCCGTCAGGATGGTCTCCTCCGGCTCCCCGTCCAGGATGATGAGCCCGCAGGCCCCTGTCCCGATGGGCCTGGGATACCCGTCCCGCCAAAGGGAGACCTCCCCGTCAAACAGGTGATAACCCTGTTCCAGAACGGCCATCTCCACGCTGTCTGAGGGGCTGGTCTCCCCCAGAACCTGGGCAAACGCCCCGTCCCGGCCCAGCTCCACCACCAGCCAGATAGGGTCATAAGCGCTCCAGGCCCCCTCCCGGTACAAGCTCCGGGCCGCCTCATAGACCACGCCATAGGTCTCATCCAGCGGGGACAGCCCCACATACGCCAGGCTGTCGATGCGCACATCACCGTCCCTGGGCTCCAGCGGGAGGTCGCCGGGGTAGTAGACGCTTGTCCCGGCCTCTCCGGCCCCCTGCTGGCCGTAGAACCAGCTCAGCACCGGGAGGCGGAGGGTAATGGGTGTGGGGTTCTCCAGCAGCAGGGTCTGAAAATCCGGCGCGTCCGACAGCACACCCCACTCAAACCGCAGATAACTCATGGTCTGCACATTGTAGGGGGCCAGGGCGGCCAGCCGGGAGGGATCCGCGGGGACATAGGTATCGTCCACCGGGATGGCGCCCAGGTAGGTGTAAGCGTCCCCGCTGCGGGCAAAGAAGAGGTCCACATTGGGGGTGGCGTCGGCGTTTATGTACACCATGCGGTAGCTCTCCACGGCCTGCGTCCCCTCCCAGCCGGAGGCGAAGGTCAGTCCGGTCAGATCGTCAAAGGACACTTGGCGGCAGAGCCTGGCGGGCTGGGTGTAATAGATCCCCGAATCCTCCAGCCAGGCACCGGCCTGCTCCGCCACCGCCGCCGGGATCTCCTCCACGGGGAAGTCCCCCGCCGGCCCCCACTGCCACCAGAGGGGCTGGTCAAATTCCATCAGCTCCTCCGCCGGGATGAGGAGGGTGTGGCTGGTGGTGCTGGCGCGGCAGTCGTAGTGGGTCACCTCTCCGCCTGAATACACCAGCAGGTGCTGCCAGCCGTCGAAGAAGTCCACCGCCGGATCCGCGTCGTCCGACATGCAGGCGAGATAGAACTCCACGCCCCCGTCCGCCTTCACCCGGAAGCCCTCCAGGGCCGGCTCCTGGGCGGATGTGGGGGCCTCCGGCACCTGGTGCTCCGCCAGCTCCCCGTCCAGGGCCTCCGCGGCAGCGGCGAAGAGCTCCTCCCGGGTAAGCCCCGCCAGGGTGAAGGCATCCTCCTCCGTCAGAAGCCGGTCCTCCTCCCGGTCGTACACCCAGGTGTACACATGGCCGTCATTGCCGGAGCTCAGCGTATCCTCCACATAAAACACCAGATTGCAGTACCGCTCCGTGTCGGCGGGATAGAAGAGGCACAGGTTGTATCCCGCCTGGTTCATGGGGGCGTCCAGAACGGTCTGGTACAGGCTCTTCAGGGCGGCCAGGGCCTCATTTACCGCCGCCGCGCCGGGGGGCAGCTGGCCGCCCTCCACCGTCAGCAGGGGAATCTCAATACAGTTGCCCCACGCGTCATAGCGCTGGGTGTCCATGGCCAGCACCACCCGGGCCGGGGCGGTCTGGCAGCTTACCAGCCCGCCGCACAGGGCGGCGGCCAGGAGGGCCAGCACCATCAGGGCAGCGGCGGGCCGCCGGTGGCGCTGGTACAGGGCGCGGATGCGTCCCTCGGTCTCTCGCGTCGAGCCGGTCATGCGGGTGGAGAGAACGGTTTTGGGTATGCCCATCACATACGCTCCTTTCCGGCCGCGGCGGCCTCCAGAATGGCCCGGCCATATTCGGCCCGCTCCCCGGCGGGCAGGCGGCCGGCGGCCCCCTCGTCGCAGGCCAGCTCGGTGTCCCGCTCCACCGCCCGGGCCATGAGCCACACCAGGGGGTTGAACCAGTGGACGGCACACACCCACAGCATCAGGGCCTTGAGCCAGATGTCCCGCCGCCGGTAGTGGGTGAGCTCGTGGAGCAGCGCGTAGTGGAGCATCCGGCCGGAGGCCCGCCCCTCGGGCAGCAGCAGGACGGGGCGGAGGAGCCCGGCCAGCATGGGCGCCCCCAGCCCAGGGCACACGGTCAGTTTAGGGCGGCGGTTCAGCCCCAGCGCATCCCCCAGGGCGTTGTAGGCCCGCAGCAGCTCCGGCGACTCCACGGGGCGGCCCCACCTTGCCAGCCAGCGCCGGAACCGAAGGTGGGAGAGCCCGTTCCACCCCAGCACGCCAAGGCCGCCCGCCAGCCAGAGGGCGAAGAGCACCTGCCCCAGGGTGAGGGAGAACTCCGCCGCCTCGGGCCGGGATGCCCCGCCCGGGGCGGGGGCAGTGACGGCGGGTACGGCGGGGGTGGACACCGGCTGAACCGGCGCCGTGGCCGTCGGGGGCTGTCCTGAGGCCGCGGCCCCGGCAGAGTCCGGGGGCGCGTAGTGGTAGATCACCGGATCCCGGGGCGCGGTGAACTGGATGGGAGCGGCCTGGGCGGGCCGATTGGGCAGCAGGGGGACGGGCACCGCCAGCCGCAGGGCCAGCAGCAGCCAGATCCAGCACCTCCACCGGGCGCCGTACCGCCGTCCGGTGAGCCGGGCGAGCAGGAGCAGCAGCAGGATTGCCGCGCCGCCCCCCAGGGTGAGGCCCGCCAGCCGAACGAGAAACTCCGTCATTTCCCCTCCTCCCCCTCCAGCTGATCCAGCAGCTCCCGCAGCTGGGCCACGTCCTCCCGTTTCAGGCCGCCCCGGGCCAGGGCCGCCACAAAGTTGCGGGGGGAGCTGCCGTACAGCCGGGAGAGCACCGCCTGGCTGTCGTAGGCCAGGTAGTCCTCCCGGCTTACCAGGGCGGTGTAGCGGTTGCCCCGCCCCGCCCGCTCCACGGCCACAAAGCCCTTGTCCGCCAGGCGGGTGAGATAGGTGTTGATGGTGTTGCTGGCCCAGCGGCGGGGGGCCAGGGCGGCCTCCAGCGCCGCCCTGGGCGTGTCCGGCCCGGAGGCCCACAGGGCCTTCATGACCTCCAGCTCGGTGTCCGGCAGTCGTCTCATGGTGATTCCTCACTTCAAATGTAGTAGATAAGAATATACTACATTTGAAGTGGATCTTTGTCCAGTTACAGTTTGGTTACAGGAAAAGCAGGGCGCCCGCCGCTTTGGCGGGTGCCCTGCGTGATACACTTTACTCCTGGGGCTTGTCGTCGCCGGACGCCTCGTCCGCGGGGGGCACGAAGTCGCTCTCCACCGGCTCCTCAGGGGGCACGTCGGTCTTCACCGGCGGCACATCGGCGTCGGATACGCCGCTCTCCGCCTTCAGCTCGGCGATGCGGGCCTTGTTCTCCTCAATATTGATCTTGGCAGCGGTGATCTTCTCGCACAGGGACACATAGGCCGCCTCGGGGGCCATGCCCCGCTCGGCATAGTAGAGCTTGCCGATCTCCACATACGCCTTCTTGATGGCGTCCTCCTCGCTGGCGTTGTTCAGGGACAGACGGGTGATCTCCGCCAGCTGCTTGGACTTGGCCACGCCGGCCCGGCCCAGATCCATCGCGCGGTCTCGCAGTTCATCCAAAAAAGCCATATTCAAAAACCTCCTTACGGTGTGGCTCGCTTGGTTTTGCTGGCCTTATTCTACCCCGTTTTGGCCGGCGGCGCAAGGGGACGAAGGCGATTTAAGCGATTTTTAATCTTGCCCGGCGTTGATTTGCTCCGCCGGATCCAGTACAATGGGGCGGGCGGGATTGTCCCGCCCCAATTCGGACGGAGGAGGGGGCGCCATGGCACCTGATCGGCAGACCAGCATCCTGGTGGTGGACGACGAGGAGGAGATCCGCCACGTGCTCCGGGTGCTGCTGGAGAGCGAGGGCTTTTTGGTGACGGAGGCCGCCAGCGGCGAGGAGGCCCTGGCCAAATTTGTGCCGGATACGGATCTGGTGATCCTGGACGTGATGATGCCGGGCATCTCCGGCTACCAGGTGTGCCTGCGCCTGCGGGAGCGGTGGAACGTGCCCATCCTGTTCCTCACCGCCAAGACCCAGGACTCGGATCTCACCATGGGCTACTCCTCCGGCGGGGACGACTACCTGGCCAAGCCCTTTTCCTATCCGGAGCTGATGGCCCGGGTGAAGGGCCTGCTGCGCCGCTACCACGTGTACAAGGGAAAGGCGGAGGACGAGGCCGAGGAGTACGCCGAGTGGCGGGGCCTGCGGCTGTGCCGGACGCGCAACGAGGTGTGGCGGGCCGGGCGGCAGCTCAACCTGACGGAGAAGGAATACCGGCTGCTGCGCCTGCTGCTGCTCCACCACGGGAAGATCTTCTCCGCCCAGAATCTGTATGAGAGCGTATGGGAGGAGCCCTATTTCGCCCCTTCCAGCAACACGGTGATGGTACATATCCGAAAGCTGCGGGAAAAGGTGGAGGAGGATCCCCAGAACCCGGAGCTGATCAAGACCGTATGGGGAAAGGGGTATCGCATTGACTAAGCGGCACCGCCCCTCCCGCCTGGGGCTGAAATTCCTGGCGGTGGCGGCCGCGGCCCTGGCGGCAGCCCTGGCCCTGCGCGCCCTGCTGTACGACACGGCCCTGCCCGGGCTGCTCCAGTCCGCCGGCTTCGAGTCCTACTGGTACGACCGCTACGGCGGCGCGGCGGAGGACTTCCAGAGCTATGTGAGCGCCCACAGCCTGAGCGTGCAGGAGGCCCTGCGGGACACCGACTGGACGCGTCAGCATCCCCAGGTGGAGCTCTACCTGGAGGGCCTGGCGGACTCCAGCCTGGACACCGACGCGCTGGAGGGCTACGGCGGGCGGGTGATCGCCTGTGCCGACGGGCTGCTCTACGCCTACCCCATGCCCAACTACTTTTACTACGACGGCGCATGCCGTCTCCTCTCCCTGCTGTGCGCGGCCCTGTGCTTTTTTGTGATCCTGATGCCCTACACCGCCCTGCTCATCCGGCGCATCACCCGGCTGTCCCGGGACATGGAGGTGCTGGCCGGCGGCGACCTGTCCTACCAGGTGGTGTCCAGGGGGCGGGACGAGCTGGCCGAGCTGGGCCGCAGCATCGAGGAGATGCGCCTGGCGGTGCTGGAGCAGATGGCGCGGGAAAACCAGGCCATCCGTGCCAACAGCACACTGATCACCTCCCTCTCCCACGATCTGCGCACCCCCCTGACCAAGCTGATGGGCTATCTGGACATTCTCCAGCACGGCAAGTTCCGGGACGAGGGGGAGCGGGCGGAGTACCTGCGGCGGGCCGCTGACAAGGCCCTGCAGATGCGCGCCCTGTCCGACGAGATGTTCCGCCATTTCCAGGTGCGGGAGGAACCCGCGCCGGAGGAGGGGCGGGAGGCCGTGGATGGCCCGGTGTTTCTGGGCCAGCTACTGGCCGAGCAGTGTTTTGATCTGGCGGATGCCGGCTTCGCGCTGGAGCCGCCGGTGCCGGACGGGGACTACCGGCTGTACATCCGGACGGAGGACATCTGCCGGGTGTTCGACAACCTGTTTTCCAACCTGAAAAAGTACGCCGATCCCGCCGCCCCCATCCGCCTGGCGGTACGGGAGGAGGGGGAGCTGGTGGCGGTGGAGCTGGCAAACCGGCCCGGGAAGATCCGCCGCTCCGACAGCCGGGGCATCGGCCTGCCCACCGTCCGCGCCCTGCTGGAACGCAACGGCGGCCGGATCGAGATCACCCGGCAGGGGGAGGAGTACCGCACCACCGTCTGGCTGCCCAAGGCGTCCCGGGAGGCAGATTCAGCAGAATAGAAGCCACGTCAGCGTCCCCGCCGGGTTCCCGGCGGGGACGCTGGAGACTGTCGAAAAAGTGGCTTTGCCACTTTTTCGAGCTGGATGCAGTCCGCCGCGCGCAGGATTTGTCCGCTTCAAGCGGACAAATTCCACACTTGCGGCCTGAGAAGTGTTTTCTCCGACGCACACCCCCCAGGGGGCCCTCTCTTGCCCCTTCGGGGCAATTCACCTTGTGTCGCCGGAGAAAACAGATTTCCATTTTTTCGCGCCTGCGGGCGCGAACTCTGCGAGGCCTTTTCGGCACACTGTGCGTCCCCGCCGGGTTTCCCGGCGGGGACGCTGTTTTTCTGCCCACAATTAAGGTTTTTTAAGATTTGCACCCCACCGGGATTTAAGATTCTGCATGTATTCTGTTGCCATACCGGGGCGGCGTGTCCCGGGAGAATACCTGGGAAAGGGTGCGTAGAAGATGCAACGCAGAGATTATTTCCTCCTGCTCCCCGCCGTACTGGCGGTGCTGCTGGGGGTGTGCCTGTGGGTGGTGTGGGGCCAGTGGGAGCCCCGTCCCCTGGACAAGGAGGCCCAGGCCGGGATCATCCGCCAGGTGGCGGGGGTGGGAGCTTCTGCACCGCCCCAGCCCCGACTGGACAGACCCCCGGCTGGCAGACCAGGCCGTCCGCCCCGTGGCCCAGCCCCTCTCCCCGCCGGAGCCCTTTTTCCTGGTGGACGGCTCCCGGAGCCTCACCCCCGAGGCCGCGGCCAGGGAGGCCATTCACGGCATGCTCCACTACATCCGGGCCAACAGCGCCGGGGAGGGCTATCAGCTGCTGGACTTCAAGGTGGGGGAGCCCCGGCTTCTGAACCGGGAGGAGATCATACAGCGGGCCCTGGCCCGCTGCGGCACCCGGGAGCTGAACAAGCGGACGGAGGCACAGCTGCGGGCCTGGTGCCGGGGCTTCTTCCACCGCTATCCCGGCCTTGGCGAGGACATGTGGATGGTGGAGCCCGCCTTCTCCGTCAAGTGGAGCGGGGAGATCGCCTCTGTCCCCTATGAGACCTGCGTCAGGAGCGGCCTGGCCGACGGGGACGGCCTTGTGGATCTCCCCCACCTGTTCCGCTATCCCGCCCGCTCCAGCCCCCTGCTGCTCATCCGCCAGGGGCACCAGTACCGCCTCCAGCACGCCGAGGCCTTCTTCGCCCAGTATGAGGCCGAGGCACAGGGCGGACAGCCCGCCTGACAGACCATACAGAAAGGACGATACGCAATGCGGTTATTTCAAAAGAAGGAGGGCGCCCCGGCCAAGGGGCTGCCCCGTCGGATTCTCCCCCTGGCCCTGGCCGCCGCCGTACTGGCGGCGGGGGGCTTCGGCGCCGTGCGCCTGCTGGGCGGCGGCGGAGGCGGGGAGCAGATCGTCACGGATCTTGTGACCCGGGACACCATTCAGAGCACGGTAAAGGGCTCCGGCGCGGCCTCCGCCCGGGAGTCGGTGTCCCTCAACCCGCCGGTGAGCGCCACCGTGCTGGCTCTCCACGTGAAGGAGGGTGACCGGGTGGAAAAGGGGACGGTGCTCTACGAGCTGGATCCCGCCGAGGCCCAGAAGGCCACCGAGGAGGCCAAGAAGAGCCTGACCGAGGCGGAGAAGGGGGTCACCGCCGCGGCGGAGCGCCTCCAGGCCGCCCAGAAGCAGCTCTCCGAGACCGAGGAGGAGTACCAGAAGCTCCTGGCGTCCAAGGCCGATCTGACGGTCACCGCCCCCTTTGACGGCAAGCTGGTGGAGGCCGCCTCCCTCCTGCCCGACGCGGAGATCACCGCTGGGCAGAAAATCGCCACCCTGGTCAGCTCCAACCGGCTCAAGCTGTCCCTGTACTACAGCTACGCCTATCTGGATCAGCTCCGGGTGGGCCAGGAGGCCGCCGTGTCCATCCCGGCGGTGATGGCCTCCGTACCGGGGAAGATCAGCGAGATCAACAAGGTGGAATTTGTCACCCCCGAGGGCTCCAAGTGCTTTGAGGTGGTGGTGGCCCTGGACAACCCCGGCACCCTCACCGAGGGCATGGCGGCCTCCGCCGGGCTGACCGTGGGCGGCCAGGCCGTCTATCCCTACCAGAACGGGAAGCTGGCCTACCAGGAGACCCGGGAGGTGACCGCCAAGGTGCCCGGCCCCCTCAAGACCAGCTTCCTCCACAACCACGCGCCGGTGAAGAAGGGCCAGGCCATCCTGGTGCTGGGCCCGGATGAGCTGGACAAGCAGCTGGAGGAGAAGCGGGAGTCCGTGACCTCCGCCCGGGAGAGCGTGGACAGCGCCCGCACCGCCGTGGAGAGCGCCCAGGAGACCCTGGCCTCCGCCCGGGACAAGGTGAAAAAGGCCCTAGAGCAGGAGGCGGACATGGCCGTCAAGGCCCCCATCACCGGGACGGTGCTCACCTGCCTGCTGGAGCAGGGGGAAAAGGCGGACTCCGGCCAGCTGGGCATCCTGCTGGCGGACACGTCGGTGATGCGCATCGATATCCAGGTGGACGAGCGCAATGTGAGCCGGGTGAAAACCGGCATGACCTGCACCATCACCCAGACCGGCCTGGGCGGCGAGGAGAACACCTTCGAGGGCACAGTGGAGAGCGTCAGCCTCACCGGCAAGTCGGAAAACGGCGTCTCCTTCTTCCCCGCCGTGGTGAAGGTGGACAACGGGGACGGCGCCATGCTCAACGGCATGTCCATCGAGTATGAGCTGGTGCTGGCCCAGTCGGAGGACTGCCTGGTGGTGCCCGCCCAGGCGGTGCAGTACACCGAGCAGGGCAGCTGCCTCTTTGTGAAGGCCGACCGCCGTCCGGACAACGCCGTGGATCTGGGCGACGGGGTGGAGATCCCCCGTGGCTTCTACGCCGTACCGGTGGAGACCGGCCTGTCCAACAGCGCCCAGGTGGAGATCAAGAGCGGCGTGGAGGAGGGCATGGAGGTCTTCACCCAGAAGCTGGTGGAGTCCGGCAGCTCCTTCGACATGATGTGAGGAGGTGCCCCATGAGCCTGATCCAGCTGGAACAGATCTACAAGATCTACAACGAGGGGAAGGAGAACGAGGTGCGGGCCCTCAACGGCGTCACCCTGTCCATCGGCCGGGGGGAGTTCGTGTCCATCATCGGCGCCTCCGGCTCGGGCAAGTCCACCCTGATGAACGTGCTGGGCTGCCTGGATCTCCCCACCCGGGGCAGCTATCACCTCAACGGCAAGCTGGCCAGCCGCATGAACGACGACGAGCTCTCCCACATCCGCAACGTGGAGATCGGCTTCATCTTCCAGGGCTACAACCTGATCCCCGCCCTGGACGCCCTGGAAAATGTGGAGCTGCCCCTGATCTACCAGGGAGTCGGGGCGGAAAAGCGGGCCAGGATCGCCAGGGAGGCCCTGGAGCGGGTGGGCCTGGGCGACCGGGTGCACAACTACCCCTCCCAGATGTCCGGCGGCCAGCAGCAGCGGGTGGCCATCGCCCGGGCCATCTCCACCGGCGCCCCCATCCTCATGGCCGACGAGCCCACCGGCGCCCTGGACTCCAAAACCGGGGAGCAGGTGCTGGGCATCCTCCGCCAGCTCCATAAGGAGCAGGGCACCACCGTCCTGCTCATCACCCACGACAACAAGGTGGCCGCCGCCGCGGAGCGGGTGATCCGCATCGCCGACGGGCAGATCGTGGTGGACTGCCCCAGAGAGGAGATCGCCCTATGAATCTGAAACAGTCCTTCCGGATGGCCTTCAAGTCCATCCGCTCCAACCGGGTGCGCTCCCTGCTCACCATGCTGGGCATCATCATCGGCGTGGCGGCGGTGATCATCATGGTCTCGGTGGTGCGGGGCTCCAACCAGCAGCTCAGAGCCTACTATGAGCGGCTGGGCAACAACCGCATCACCGTCTCCGCCCAGCAGTGGGGCGGCAGGGACATCTCCCAGACCCTCTATGACTACTGCCTCAGCCTGGGGCCCCTGGTGCTGGGGGTGACCCCCGACGCCACCACCGAGGGGCCCATCATCTACCGGGACAAGAACACCGAGGACATGGAGAACGGCTCCCCCACCATCAAGCTGGGCAGCGCCCAGTTCTCCCTGTGCAACAACTTCCAGATCGAGAAGGGCCGGGATCTCTGCCAGATGGATGTCCAGTCCGGCCAGCAGGTGGTGGTGCTGGGGGAGCGGGCCGCCCGCTACCTGTTCAACTACCAGAACCCGGTGGGCAAGACGGTACTCCTCCACGGCCACCCCTTTGAGGTGGTGGGGGTCTACAGGGCCAAGGATCCCGACTCAGAGTACTCCATGGACAACATGGCGGTGGTGCCCTACACCCTGAACCGCCTGCTCAACCGCCAGAGCACCCTGGACGCCTTCACCGTCCGGGCCGCCAGCAGTGCCGCCACCGCAGAGGTCTCCTCCCGGGTGTCCGGCTTCCTCAAGGGGCAGATCGACACCGAGCGGGGCTTTTTCAGCGTCTATTCGGAGAACCAGGACGCCAAGGCCTCCGACGATCAGAACCGGATGATGAGCATGGTGCTGGGCGGCATCGCCTCCATCTCCCTGCTGGTGGGCGGCATCGGCATCATGAACATCATGCTGGTCACCGTCACCGAGCGTACCCGGGAGATCGGCATCCGCAAGGCCATCGGCGCGCGCCGCAAGTCCATCCTGGCCCAGTTCCTCATCGAGGCCTCGGTGGTGTGCGGCATCGGCGGCCTGCTGGGCATCGCCCTCGGCGTGGCCGGCACCCTGATCGCGGGGCAGCTCATCCTGCGGGCGGTGATCCTGCCGGATCTGCCCATGTCCGCCGGCGCCTTCCTGTTCTCCGTGGCAATGGGGGTGGGCTTCGGCATGTATCCGGCCGCCAAGGCCTCCAAGCTCCAGCCCGTGGTGGCCCTCCGGGCCGACTGAGCCCGGCAAATTTTTCTCCAACAAAGACAGACAGGAGATGCTTATGGAAATCACGTGTAAAACCAACTACGACCGCAAGACCCTGGCCGCCATGTCCCTGGCGGCGCGCAAGACCCTCCGCCGGCGCTTCGACCGGCTGGTGCGCATCTATCTCTGGGTGGTGGTGGCGCTGATGGCGGTCTCCCTCTGGCTCTCCCTGGACGAGCCGCCGAGCGCCGCCCTCTACGCGGTCTTCATCGCCCTGCTGGTGGTGATTCAGCTCCGGCAGGACGCGATCAACGCCTTTTTCGCCCATCGGCGCCAGGTTCCCGGATGCGAGGTGAGCCGCACCGTCTTTTACCCCGACTGCTACGTGGTGACCTTCCTCGGCGCGGAGGCAAAGTGGCAGTATGACAAGATCCTCCTCCCCCTGGAGACCCGGGATTACTTCATTCTGCTCCTGGGGAAGGCCAACGCCCACGCGCTTCCCAAGGCCGGCCTGGAGGGCGCCGCCCCGGAGCAGTTCCGGGCTTTCCTGGCGGAGAAGACCGGCAAGCCCGTCCAGCGGGTCAGGAGGTGGAACGAGCGATGAGCCGTGGGAAAAAAGCCGTCTTCCTGGGGGCGCTGGCCCTCTGCCTGGGCGGGCTGGCCTGGTACCGGCGAACCTACCGCATGCCCTTGAAGGAGTACACCCGGCGGGCCCTGTACATGGCGCTGCTGGATGATGAGATCTGCCGGAACGAGCTGGAGGGAAACATCATCGGCGGGGAGGAGATCCGCTTTCCCCCCAAGGCCGAGTCCCTCCACTACCGGTACCGCCTCTACCTGTCCATGAACCGGGGGAAGAACCGCAGAACCCTCCAGATCGAGACCGCCCGCATGGAGCGGCGCCTGGAGGAGTCCCGGCAGTACCTGAACCGCCCTCAGGAGGAGCTTACAGTCTCCGTGGGCCCGCTTCCACAGTAAAGTCAAAACCTCCGGCTAAGCCGGAGGTTTTGACTATCTTCCTTCAATCTCCATGGTCGCCATCTGCTCCCTGGTGACGCCGCCGCGCCCCCCCATGTCCGTCCAGTAGGCCGTGGAAGCCCGGAGGAACAGCCGCTTGGGGAGCGGCATGGTCACCTGGAGGCTCCGGTGCCGACCGGCGGACATGGCGCCGGCCAGCTTCCGGAGCTTCCGACGAACCAGCCCCCGAAAGGGGGTGTCGAGAATGGCCTCTCCCCCGCCGATTTCCAGGACGGAGCCGAAGGGGTACCCGTTCTGCCCGCAGAACAGCTCCACCATCTGCACCGCAACGTCGTTCTGACCGGGCTCCAGGAAGCCGCAGTTGATGAGGACGGACACCGTGGGCCTGTGCCGGGGCGGATGCTCCTCCAGCGTTTTCAGGAAGTTCAGCAGCGTCACGGGGATGCCGTCCGCATAGAGGGGGAACACCAGCAGCAGGTCGGAGTAGTGCTCCAGCTCCCCGCAGAGCTCCGGGTGGTTGGTCTTTGTGAGGGCAAAGCAGGCGCTCTCCCCCGGCCAGGCCTGGACAAACAGCTCGGCATACCGCCTGGAGTTGGATTTGGGCGCCCTGGGGCTTGCGTTTATCAGCATGACGCTTCCCATGCCAGCACCTCCTCCCTGACGGTCTGCTCCAGATCCTGCTCCGCGGCAAACACGACCCGGTGGCGCGTAAAATTCATGTTCCGGGCATTGCGCGCCACCAGCCGGCGGAACAGCGCCCGCTCCGCGTCAGACCGCGCCCCGTAGCCGATGATGACCGCCCGCTTGGGAACCACCCGGCGCTGAACGTGGTGAGTCTCCCCCTCCACCAGCCGGATAAAGGCCTGCTGGATGGGAATGGCACGCTCCAGCATGGTTTTCATGGGCGTGTCATAGCCCCCGTACCGGATCCGGCTGATATACATCACCTGGCTGCTCTCCGCGATGCGGGGGTAGACCCTCACCGCGTCGTCCCGGATCACACACTTCCCAGGCGTCCTTGTCCAGCAGCCAAAGCAGCCGAC
>ERZ1643247.1736-NODE-1736-length-18854-cov-29.851960_pt1 | contig 18854 bp, 12 predicted proteins | sample MGYA00579264_ERZ1643247 | MGnify/ENA primary metagenome ERZ1643247 (study PRJEB29033, sample SAMEA4952262) | chicken gut metagenome | biome: Broiler Chicken; feature: Gastrointestinal Tract; material: Caecum | place: Ireland | collected 2018 | study: Broiler... | reverse complement strand
ATATCATATTTTTTCTATAAAGTAAATCCACTAATCAGGTCTTAAAATTTGAACCAAAAATTCACGCTTTCAAGTGTAGAACAATGCTATATCTGTTTTTTTCAGATTAGCACTATAATCACAATGAAGAAAGCAAAGAAAAAGGAACGAATCGTCGATATGATCCTCAAAACAGGCGTTCTTTGGCAGCAAAAAAACAAGCAGGTTTTCGACGGCATCACATGGCGTCAGTTTACGCTGCTGGAAACCCTGCGGGACATTTCTGACCAAAACGTATCTCTCGCACGCCTTTCCGAAGAGTTCGGCGGCACAAGGCAGAACGTGCGGCAGCTTGTCAACGCTCTGTGTGAGAAAGGCTTCATTTCGCGCAAGCCCTCTCCGACCAACAGCCATACAAATGACCTTACGCTCACCGACGCTGCCACAAAATTCATGGATGAACACAAAGGCCTCGGCGATGCCTTGCTCTCCCCTGTTTTTAAGGGGATCAATGAAAAGACGCTCGACACAACGCTCGACTGCCTTAAAGATATGCTCCGAAACCTCGAAAGTCTTTCCGCCGAAAAAGCAACAACCGAAAGCGCAATGCCTTCCGAAAAATCCGCACGAGAATAAGCAGACAACCTTTTTTACAGAAAAAATGACGCCCCGGCATGAGAGCCGCGGGCGTTTTACTTTTTTACCGTCTCCATTTGCTCATTGCTTATCGGACGACGTTTGCTATTCAGCACACCTGACTCATGCAGGCGTGCCGAATAGTTCCGCATCCTGCAATATGGAAAACCACGGCGGATCATCCTCCACAATCTCCAATGTCACCAGCTTGCCTACGACGAGAGATTCCAGCTCGGCCTCCGTCATCCACGATGTACGCTGTAAAATACGCTCGCTACCGTCCTTTTCATCGATACACACCGTCAGTTTGACCTCGCGGCATCCTTCCTCCTCTTCTCCCGTCAGTCTCAAATCGGTAAGCAACGCCTTGCGTCTGATCCCGCGGGTACGGAGAGCAACACGCTGTTCATAGGTAAATCCACGCGGATTGCGCTTTGCCATGTATCTGTCGAACATATCCTGCAAATGCTCCTTATCCGCGCCGCCGTCGAACGAGCCGCGACAGCTTTCCGGATCGTAGCAGATCGCGAAAACCCCACCCTCCTTCAGACGATGCAGATCCGTGAGCGATACAATCTCCGTGACCGTAACGGGCGTCGGGCATCCGTCCGCCAAGACGGCATCGAAAGAGAGGACAAGTTGCGGCTGTTCATTGACATACATCCCGGTACGCTGCACCTTTCTACTTTATTAGTCCATAATTTATGCTCGTAAAACTATATATTTTTTCTCAAAGCAAAAAACTGCGGCATGCACAACGCATGCCGCAGTTTTTTTGTATAGTTCAAAGAAATTTGTAATGTTTTTTACCAAATCAGGGATATGCGATCGTTATTTTTCTTGATTTTTTATTCGTCCATAATTTTCCCTTGCGGTGGCGAGCATGAGTTTGATGCGGTTTTCTTGATTGACCTTGGTGGCGGAGGGGTCGTAGTCGACGGCGACGATGTTCTCGTGCTCGTACATGCGCTTCAAGGTGCGGATGGTGCCCTTGCCGGCGATGTGGTTGGGCAGGCAGCCGAAGGGCTGGGCGCAGACGATGTTGTCGGTGCCCGTTTCGGCGAGCGCCGCCATTTCGGCGGGGATCAGCCAGCCCTCGCCCATCTTCACCCCCTGGTTGATGACCTTATCCGCACAGCGGCGCAGGTGCTCGAAGTCGTGCAGCGGCTCGAAGCCGTACTTCTGCGTCAGGCGGATGATGACCTTCTGCATATGGTGCAGATATCGATACGCCAGCGAAAACAGGGGCGTGGCAAACGAGCGTTTATTGTACAGCTTGGCGTCGTTGACGTTGTTGACGGCGCAGTACATGACGAAGTCCATCAGCGCCGGCACCACCGGCTCGCACCCTTCGGAGAGCAGAAATTCCTCTAAATGCGAATTGCCGAGGGGGGAATATTTGACGTAGATCTCGCCGACGATGCCCACCTTCACCTTGGGCTCTGCCGAGCGCTTGACCTCGGAAAAGCGCTGCAAAAGCTGCTTTGTGACCTTGCGGTAGCGCATATAGCCGCCTTTGGCGAACAATTTGTTGACCAGCCGCACGCAGTCGGCGCGGGCGGCGTCGGCGGCGCCTTTTTCCAGCTCGTACGGCTTGCACTGGTTGTACAGCGACATCAGCGTGTCGCCGTAGAACACGGCATAGGCGAGCTTTGACACCGTCTTTATATCCAGCGGGAAGCCGCTGTCCTTTTCCAATCCCGCAAAATTGAGGGAGATGACGGGCACATGCGGGAACTCGCTTTTGAGCGCCTTGCGGATGAGGGGGATATAGTTGGAAGCGCGGCAGCCGCCGCCCGACTGGGTGATGAGAACGGCGGTGTGCTCCACGTCGTACTTGCCGCTTTTGAGGGCGTCGATAAACTGCCCCGTCACGCACAGGGCGGGGAAGCAGGTGTCGTTATGGACGTGCTTCAAGCCCTCATCGATGACGGCGCGCGAATCGTTGCGCAAGAGCTCGATGTCCCAGCCGTCGCGGCGCAGAAAATCGACGATGATGCCGAAGTGCACGGGCAGCATGTCCGGAACCAAAATTTTATGCGTGTGCTTCATCTCGTGGGTGAAGCGGGGATAGTCGTCGCGGAAGTCTGCGACTTCACACTCTTTCTGTGTGTCTTTCCTGTTCATTGGGCGCGCCTCTTTTGTTCCTCGACGGCGGCGAGCATGCTGCGCAGGCGGATCTTGACCACGCCGAGGTTGTTGATCTCATCGATCTTGATCTGGGTATACAATTTGCCGCGGCTCTCTAAAATGGCGCGCACCTCATCGGTGGTGATGGCGTCGATGCCGCAGCCGAAGGAGACCAGCTGCACCAGGTCCATATCGGCATGCTCGGAGACGTATTCCGCCGCGCGGTAGAGGCGGGCATGGTACGTCCACTGGTTGAGCACGTTGACGCGCACCTGTTTCCCCTTTTGGAAGGCGCTGTCTTCCGAGAGGACGGCGACGCCCAGCGAGGTGAGCAGCTTGCCGATGCCGTGGTTGATCTCGGGGTCGATGTGGTACGGCCGTCCCGCCAGCACCACGATGTGTTTGCCCTCCCGCTGCGCCTCGGCGCGGATCTCGTCGCCCTTGCGCTCGATATCGGCATAATAGGCGTTGAGGCGAGAAAAGCCCTCGGCAAGCCCCTTTTTGATGAGCGAAGGCGAAAGGCCGAAGCGCGCTAAAGCCTTATGCAGGGCGCGCACGGTGCTCTTTTCGTCGTTGAGATCGAGATAGGGCATGACGAAGTTTTTCTCATCCAGCCGCTCGTTGTTGGCCTTCAAAAGTTCGGGATAGTACGCCACCACGGGGCAGTTGTAGTGGTTGACCGAGTCGTGCTCGTCCAAATTATAGCTTTCGCAGGGGAAGAAGATGAAGTCCACTCCCCGATCCAGCAGGCTTTCGATGTGGCCGTGGGTGAGCTTGGCGGGGTAGCAGACGGTGTCGCTGGCGACGGTGTGCTGGCCCTGAAAGTACAGCTGCCGCGAAGACTGTTCACTGAGCACCACCGTGAACCCGCACGCCTCGAAAAACCCCGCCCATAAGGGCAGCTGCTCGTAAAAGCCGAGCGCCAGCGGCAGGCCTACCCTGCCCCGCCTGCCTTCGCCGCCTTCCACACTTTGCAGCAGCCGTTCATATTTATAGTGATAGATGTCCAGCGCCTGCGAATGGGGCTTCAGCCCCGCGCCGCGCTCGCACTTGTTGCCGGAGATGAACTTCCGCCCGTCCGAAAAGCCGATAACGTTGACGTTGCAGTGCGACGTGCACCCGCCGCAGATGCGGCTTTTGGAAGTGTATGTAAAGTATTTGAGCTCCGCTTCGGTGAGGACGGTGCTTTCGCCGCGGATATTCTCTTTGGCGTACAGCGCCGCGCCGAAGGCGCCCATCAGCCCCGCGATGCCGGGGCGGACGACCTGCTTGCCCGTTTCGATCTCGAAGGAGCGCAGCACGGCGTCGTTCAGAAAGGTGCCCCCCTGCACGAGGATGTTTTCGCCCAGTTCATCCGGCGTTTTGGCGCGGATGACCTTATAGATGGCGTTTTTGACGATGGAAGCGGAGAGGCCGGCAGAGATATCTTCCACGCCCGCGCCCTCCTTCTGCGCCTGCTTGACAGAGCTGTTCATGAACACGGTGCAGCGGCTGCCCAGCTCTACGGGGTGCTTGGCGAACAGGCCGAGTTTGGAAAATTCGTCTATCTCCATGCCCATCGCCCTGGCGAATGTCTGGATGAAGGAGCCGCAGCCGGAAGAGCAGGCCTCGTTGAGCATGATGTTGTCGATGGCGCCGTTTTTGATCTTGAAGCACTTGATGTCCTGCCCGCCGATATCGATGATAAAATCGACCTTGGGGTTGAAGTACACCGCCGCCTTGAAGTGCGCCACCGTCTCTACGATGCCGAAGTCTGCCCGCAGCGCCGCCTTGATGAGGTCTTCGCCGTAGCCCGTGGCCGCCGCCCCCGCGATGCGGATGCGGCCGCCCGCCAGGGCATAGATCTCGCGCAGGCGCTCGAGCACGATGTCGAGCGGCTGGCCGTTGTTGGATTGATAGTGTTGGTATAAGAGCTTGCAGTCCGGCGTGATGAGCACCAGCTTGGTGGTGGTAGAGCCGCTGTCGATGCCGAGATAAGAATCGCCCGTATACGTTTTGATGTCTTCAAAGGCGAGGTCGCTGGCCTTGTGGCGGGCGACGAAGGCGTCGTATTCTTCCCTGTCCTGAAACAGCGGCTCGCCGGTAACGATGTCGTCGCTGCCCTTGGCGCTTCGGATGCGGGAAACGATGTCTTCCAGCGCCATCGCATCGGTATTCTGCGCGTACAGCGCCGCGCCGATGGCCATAAAGGACGGGGCGTTATCGGGGAAGACGGCGTGGGCGTCGTCTAAATGCAGCGTATCTTTGAACGCTTTGCGCAGGCCCTGCAAAAAGTACAGCGGGCCGCCCAAAAACAGCACCTTGCCCTTGATGCGCCTGCCCTGCGCCAGCCCCGCCACCGTCTGGTCCACCACCGCCTGAAAGATACTGGCGGAGATGTCTTCCTTCTTCGCCCCCTGGTTGAGGAGGGGCTGGATATCCGACTTGGCGAACACGCCGCAGCGGGAGGCGATGGGGTACACCTTTTCCGCCTTGAGCGAGAGTTCGTCCATCTCTCCCGCGGTGATGTTCAAAAGGGTCGCCATCTGGTCGATGAAGGCGCCCGTACCGCCCGCGCAGCTGCCGTTCATGCGCTGCTCGGTGCCGCCGGTGATGAAGATGATCTTGGCGTCTTCACCGCCCAGCTCGACGGCGGCATCGGCATCGGGATAATATTTGCGGATGGCGGTGAACGCCGCCTGCACTTCCTGCACGAAGGGGATGCCGCTGCGCTCGGCAAGGCCCAGGCCCGCCGAACCCGTGATGCAGACATGGAAGCTGCCGCCGAACTTTTCGGCGACCACGGACAGCTGCCCCAGCACGCACTCTTTGACGCGCGCGAAGTGCCGCTCGTAGCTGGTATATAAAATTTCAAGCGCCTCGGAGAGGACGCAGACTTTGACCGTCGTAGAGCCGACGTCGATGCCCATGAACTTTGCCATTGAACGCACCTATCTGAATGGTAAAACGAAAAAACCGACCGGTTCCTTTTTTGTGTATTATAACACAAAACGCGAAAATTGACAAGGAGCGCGGGCGGGTAAATTGCGGCAAACGCCGCCCCTTTGCAAATTTTTCGCGAAAACTTCACATTCGCCGCACATTGCCGCCCTGCGGTGTATGGAAAGCACAAAGGGCGCAAACCGCCCCTTCCCTATAAGAAAGAAGGCGCGAAAACAGCCGCCCCCTTGCGGGGGCGGCTGCCGATCTGCCATAAAAATCAGATCTGTTCTTTGCTCTTATACTTTTCCGGATGCTTTTTGGCATCTACAGTACGCACCACGCACCACACGGCGCCGGCGACGACCAGCACGCCGATGATGACGTCGGCGACGATGAGGCCGATGCGCCAAGGCGACATGGTATAGGTGACGATGGCGCCCGGAGCAGCGCCCTGCACCGCGTTGGAGTTGGCATACGCGTAGCAGACGTGCTTGACGGCGTCGCGGAAGCGCCACAGGGCGGTGGCGGAAGAGGGATCTCCGAATTCGCCCGCCATAAAGTACATCTTCATATCCGTACCCGAACGCAGCACCTTATCATTGACGCCTTCAAAGGCCTGCAATGTCATATCTGTAACAACAACGCCCTGGAAGCCCCATTCGCCGCGCAAAATATTCGTCATCAGATGGTAACCGGCACCTTGCCACTCCGTTCCGATCATTGTAACGGCACCCATCATTCCGGTGGCTCCGCGGATCGTCTTTGTGGAAATTGTTCCTTCCGTATCACTGATATAACGGATCGTCTTTCTCGCATTTTTAACGGCAAGTTCAAATGCGCGCAGATCGGTTTCGCGATATGCCTGCTCCGTCATCCAAGCGCACAACGCAACGGACGTTCCTTCATGCACATTGATAGCGAAATGTTTTGTATAGACGACCAAGCCGTTCTCTTCCGCGCCGGAGATGCAGGCGGCGCCCAGCATACCAGTCAGATACGGGTCTTCGCTGTAATACTCAAAGTTTCTGCCGCAGAATGCGGAGCGGTGCAGGTTGAGGCCGGGGCCGTACCAACCGTTGATGCCGAGTACCAGCGCTTCCTGAGCGATGGATTCGCCGTAAGCATAGGCGAGGTCAATGTTCCAAGTAGAACCGACGACAGTTTCTGTAACATACGCAAACGATGCAACGCCGCCGTCTACGCCCGTCTTGCCGAAGCCCTGCGGGCCGTCGCTGTCGCTGGTGGCGGGCTTGCCGAGATCAGTGAGCGCGCCCGTGCTGTACGCCGCCTTGAGCAGCATTGACGTAAGTTCTTCGCTTTCATAATCAATTTGATCGAGGAAGAGATCCCATTCGTCCGAATAGTAATCTTCACCGCGCATATCGGCGAGGGTGAGGCCGTTGTCCTGCCCGGAGACGGGCGCTTCTTCTTGATACCAGACGCTGGAAGAGACGTTGCCCGTCAGGGGATCGTTTTCCACATCATAGACGGATACAGCCTGCACACGCTCTGCCGAAAGTGTTTTTCCCTCTTCCGGAGCAGTCGGGAACGTATTTTTCCAATTGCTTCTGGTCAGGATAGTGGCCTCTGTATGCATGTATTCATTGATATCGGGGAATTGATTGGTCGCCGCGATATACTTTGCCTCAGGATCTTCCGCCGCACGAGCAGGGAACCCGAGCGCGTTGCCCTCGTCGTCCCACTGGCTCTGCGCCACGATCTCGCTCCGGCGGGGATTGGAATTATCGTACCAGATGGTCTCATTGATGGTCGTAGTCTCGCTGCCCCACTCCTCGTGGCTGTTTTTGCCGAGGGTGATGACGTAATCGCCTTCTTCCAGCACATAGCAGCCGGTGGTGCCGTCACCATTGTCGCGGGTGTAGCAATAGGACGCCATATCCTCTTTGGCGAAGGTCAGGGTGACGTTTTCGGTGGCGCCCGCGGCGACTTCTACCTTATCGAAGGCGACGAGCACTTTGGCGGGCTTTTCGATCTCGTAATCGATATCCATCTGCGTGTACGGCGCGGTCATGTACAACTGTACGACCTCTTTGCCGTCTACATCTCCCGTGTTCTTGACTGCAACTTCCACCTCGATGTCGTCGCCCGCATCGTTGAAGGAGACGATCTCCTGCTCAAAGGTGGTGTACGAAAGGCCGTAGCCGAAGGGATAGAGCACCTGGCCCGCCTCGGTGACGCTGCCGTCCGAACCCAGCGAACCGTACACAAAGCTGTCGTCCATCACGTCTGCCGTCTCATAATAGCGGTAGCCGTAGTAGACGCCCTCTTCAAATTCGTAGAAATGGATACCCGTCATGCCCGGCCACAGCACGGTGTCGGAAGCGTTGGCATAGGTGCGGATGCCGTAGTTCTGCATGGTGGGGTTGTTGTTCAGAAGGTCTGCATCCCAGATATCGACCGTCCTGCCCGAGGGGTTGACGTCGCCGACCAGCACGTCGCCCAGCGATTCGTAGCCCGTGGTACCGGGGCCGCCGATCCAGACGATGGCGTCGCATTCATATTCGCCCGACATGATGGGGCCGAGCTCCATGATGTTGGAGCTGTTGATGACCGCGACTACTTTGTCGCAGTTCTCTTTGGCAAATTTGACTGTCTCCTTCTCATATTCCGTGAGCGCCAGGTTGTGCGGCGTGCCGTCGTAATAGGGAGTAGCGAGGATGTTGGCGCCCTCGCCGCCGATACGGCCGATGTAGACGATGCCGACGGTGCCTTCGCAGGAGGCTTCCGTCCCCTCGTACACCTGCGGATCGTATTCATAGATATCCGTCTCCGCGCCGGAGAAGGTGCTGCCGTCGTTGGAAGGCTCCGCCTCCACATAGCCGGTGGCGGACATCGCGAACGGCTTGCTGTTGTTGATGACGTCTTCTACCGTCTTGTTGATGGTGAAGTGCTTTTCCAAGCCTTCCTGCGGCGTCCAGACGCGCTCGTCGGAGGTGCTCACCTTGCCCGAGCCGGTGCCGCCGTAGATGGGAGAACGATAGCGCGCCCCGAAAGGGGTGACCGTCGATCCCGCAGCCAGAGGCAGCGCGCCGCTGTTTTTCAGCAGTACGGTGCCCTCGTCGGTGATGGCCTTCGAGACCTTTTCCGCATGGTCGAGCGAGCCGTCTTTGCCGTTTTCGCCCTGCGCGGAGGTGTACCGCTGTTCATAATACTCCAGATCCCATTCTTCCGTGTTCGTCGGATTGCTCACCACGCGGTTGCCGCGCCCGATATAGGTATCCAGCGACATGGAGAAGAAATCTGCCACGACCGTCGCCACAATGGCCAATACCAGCAAAAATGCCATGATCGGCAGCATGATGGCGAGGAAGCGCTTGTTGCTCATTTTGAGCTTATTCTTCGTCATGTTTTCCACTCCTCAACTTTGTACTGTAAGGGGTATCCGGAATTCCCTTCAGCCGCTTTCAGCATACCACAGGCGGGGCGGAAAATCAATAGGCATTTCCTCTCATTCCGTTTTTCTTTCCTCTTTGGGCGAAACCGGGATGACGATATCCAGGATAAACAGGTTCCCGCGCACTTCCGCCGTCAAAAAACCGCCGTACTTTTCCGCCACCATGCGCATGGAGCGCATGCCGTAGCCGTGGCCGCGCTCCCCCTTTTGCGTCTTGGGAAGCCCGTCTTGCCCGAACTGCACCCCCTCGCAGTAGTTTTCGGCATGGACGGAGACCATCTTCCCCTGCCGCCGCACCGCCATGCGGATGACGCGCTTTTCCTCTTCGATACCGGCAAGCGCCTCGATGGCGTTGTGCAGGGCGTTGCCGAAGAGGGAATAGATGTCGGCATTGCTCATAAAAGACAGCGCTTCCCCGTCGGCCATCACCGAAAGGCGGATCTTGTGTCCCGCGAGGTAGACGCTGTTTTCGGCAAACAGCAGATCGAGCGCCTCGCAGCCCGTCTTTAAGGAATGGTCGTAAATTGTGACCGAATTTTCAAGCTCGGAAAGGTACGCCCCGTCTATTAGGCCGCCCCCCTCCTTCAATTTGCGGATCTGGTGCTTCAGGTCGTGCACCTTCATATTGATGAGGTCGATGTTTTCGCGGCTGAACTCGAAGTTGCGCCTGTCCTGCTCCCACAGGCTCTCCACCGCCTCCAGCTCATGCTCGGCAAGGCGCTTGCCGAGCACGGAAAACAGCACCACATACACGAACATAGAGGTCATCAGGCGGTAGAGGTACAGCACCGTTTCGCCCACTTTGCCGATGGTATCGCCCACATAATAGACGACGACGGCGTTAATGACGATATCCACGAACAAGATGGCGGAAAAGGAAAAGAGCAGCAAGGGTTCGATGGCGAGCTTTTCCTGCTCGCGCATCTTGTGCTCGACGAACGCCCACACGAACCAGTAGATCAGCCCGTACACGCCGAAATAGATCATATAGGAGAGCGGGTTGTTCATCTCCATGGGGCTTTCGCCGTAGACGTGGAAGGAACCCAGCCCCGACGTGTTGACGATAAAGGTGAAGGTGGCGTAGGAGATGTGCTGGGTGGTATAGGCGACGATGCCGCAGAAAAAGAGGATGAGGAGCCGCTCGTCATAGCACACCTTCAGCGCCGCCACTGTGGCGGCGAACAGCGCCAAAAACATGGCGCACAGCGTGACCGTGTTGACGGCGGGGCCGACGAAAAAGACGGGGAACAGAAAGGCGACGGCATACACGCCCAGGGCGCTGAGCACGGCGCGCAGGGCAAAGCCCCGCCTTTTGGGCAGCGTATAGGTGGCAAAGCCCTCGGCGATCATCAGCTCGGTGACGAACACCAGCTTGTACCAGAAGAGGGAAGAATCGAATGCAAACATGTCTTCTCCTTGCGGCTATTTCTGCAAGCCCAGATAGCGGGCGATGGCGGCCAGAAAGTCTTTGCGGCGCAGGTGCGATACGGGCAGGCGCACCTTGCCGATGGTGACCTCTTCCTTTTCCACCCCGTCTACATACTTGAAGTTGACGAGGAAGCTGTTGTTGCAGCGGCAGAAACTTTCGGCGGGCAGCTGCGCCTCCACCTCGGATAGGCTCCCCCATGCCTCGATGTCGCCCTCCACCGTGTGGAAGGTGAGCTTGTGGCGGTAGATCTCTACATATAGGATGTGCGAGACGGGGATGCGGCGGATGACGCCCGCAGAAGTGACCGAGATCATGCGCTCTTCCTGCGCGGCGCGCAGGCGGCGCACCTTATCGACCATGGTGGAAAAGTCGAAATAGCCGACGGGCTTGATGATGAAGTCTATCGCGCCCACCGAATACCCCTTGACGGCGTAGCGCGCCATGTTGGTGACGAACACGATGGGGACGTAAGGGTCCACCTCGCGCAGCTTCTGCGCCCCCTTCATGCCGTTCATGCCCGGCATCTCGATATCGAACAATACGAGGTCGTAATCCGGCCGATAGCCGGTGATAAAACTTTCCGCGTCGGCGTACACGTCGGCGGCAAAGGTGCAGCCGCGCTCTTTGCCGTAGCGGGCAAAGTGCGCCTGCAATACCGCTGCCGACTCCGCCTCGTCTTCTACGATCGCCACTCTCATCATTCTCTCCTCCTGCGTACAAACTTTTACGGGCGCACAAATTTGCGGCACGGCCGCGCCCCTGCACCGCGCCGGGCACATACTGTTACAGTATAATTGTAGCGCATATGCCGCGGAAAGGAAACGGGTATTGCCTACTATTACCGTTTTCTTACCTGAATGGTCACGGCGGCGGAAAAAGGCGGCAGGGCTTTTGTATTTCGCAAGAATACACCTATCCATAACGAAAGATATGCCGCAAACGCACCCGCCTTTCAATTTCGCAAGATTGCACCCCTATTAAACGAAAGATATGCCGTAAACGCAAAAGCCTCCCGCCGCGCAAAGCGCAAAAACGCCGCGGCAAAATTGCCGCGGCGGAGCGCCCCGCCTCAGCGCAGGGCTGCTTTGATCTCTTTTACAAAATCGCCGATGTGCGCGGGCGCCTGTTTGCCGTATTTGGCGGCGATGCGCACTATCTGCGTATCGGCGGCGATGCCGTCTTCCGCCCCGCACAGCGCCTTCGCCCCCGCGGGCGCGGCGATGTCCGCCCACACGGCGCAGGGCACGGGGCAGACCTTTTTCGCCTCTTCGATGACGGACGAGAGGCCGCCCTCTTCTCCCCTGCCCGCAGCGGCGTACAAAAACCCTTCCGCCTCGCGCGCGATCTTATCGATGCGGCCGCGGGATGCGGGCGTGACCACGGAAATGAGGCTGACGCCGCAGGCACGGCAGGGCGCGGCGAACTCTTCCTTCTCTTCAAAGGGAACGTCGGTGAGCACGAGCCCCGAAACGCCCGCCTCGGCGCAGGCGGCGGCAAAGCGCTCGATGCCGTAAGAAAAGACGACGTTGGCATAGGCGCGCAGCACGAAGGGCGCCGCGACCTCCGCCCGCAAGTTCTTCAACAGGGCAAAAATTTGATCCACCGTGACGCCGCCGCGCAGGGCGCGTACGTTGGCGCTCTGCACTTCCGGCCCTTCCGAGGTGGGGTCGGAAAAGGGAATGCCCAGCTCGATGATGTCCGCCCCGTTTTCCGCCGCGGCGCGGACGCAGGCGGCGCTCGTCTCTAAATCGGGGTCGCCGCAGATGATGAAGGCGATGAACGCCTTGCCGCCCGCAAAGGCGGATGCCAAATCATTCATAGATCTCCTCCCCCCTGTACCGCGCGATGGCGGCGCAGTCTTTATCTCCTCTGCCCGAGACGGTGATGACGACGATCTTGTCCTTCCCCAGCTGCGGGGCGAGCTTTTTGGCGTAGGCGACGGCGTGCGCCGATTCGATGGCGGGAATGATGCCCTCGGTGCGCGCCAGGTATTCGAAGGCGTCTACCGCCTCGCCGTCGGTGACGGGGACGTATTCCGCCCTGCCCGTATCGTGCAGCCAGGCGTGCTCGGGGCCGACGCCGGGGTAGTCGAGCCCGGCAGAAATGGAGTACACGGGCGCGATCTGCCCCTGGTCGTCCTGGCAGAAGTACGACTTCATGCCGTGGAAGATGCCGAGCTTGCCCGTGGCGATGGTGGCGGCCGTTTCAAAGGTGTCTACCCCGCGGCCCGCCGCCTCGCAGCCGATGAGGCGCACGCCCTTGTCTTTGATAAAATGATAGAAGCTGCCGATGGCGTTGGAACCGCCGCCCACGCAGGCGACGACGGCATCGGGCAGGCGGCCTTCCTTTTGCAGCATCTGCTGCTTGATCTCTTTGGAGATGACCGCCTGAAAATCGCGCACGATGGTGGGGAAGGGATGCGGGCCCATCACCGAACCGAGGCAGTAATGGGTATCCGACAGGCGGGATGCCCATTCGCGCATCGCCGCAGAGACGGCGTCTTTGAGGGTAGCTGTGCCCGACTTGACGGCGACCACCTCCGCGCCCAAAAGGCGCATGCGGTAGACGTTGAGCGCCTGGCGCTTGGTGTCTTCTTCTCCCATGAACACGACGCACTCCATGCCCATCAGCGCCGCGGCCGTGGCAGTGGCCACGCCGTGCTGCCCCGCGCCCGTTTCGGCGATGAGGCGGGTCTTGCCCATGCGCTTGGCCAAAAGCGCCTGCCCCAGCACGTTGTTGATCTTGTGCGCGCCCGTGTGGTTGAGGTCTTCGCGCTTCAAATAGATCTTCGCCCCGCCGAGGTCCTGCGTCATCTTGGCGGCATAGTACAGGCGCGAAGGCCTGCCCGCGTAGTCGTTCAAAAGCGCGGAAAGCTCCGCGTTGAAGGCGGCGTCCTGCTTGTAAAAATCGTACGCCCGTTCCAGTTCGTTGACGGCGTTCATCAGCCCCTCGGGCACATACTGCCCGCCGTGGATGCCGAAGCGCCCGTTCGGATTCGTCATTTGCTCTCTCCTTTTGCTTTTCTCCGCTTTTTACCCGCGCCTCCGCGCCTTGCCCGCAAGGGCACAAAAAAAGCCCTCGGCAGGCGGAAAGCTCTGCCAAGGACGAATAATACGAAATTATCCGCGGTGCCACCTTGTGTTCACGGCGATGCCGTGCGCTCTGCGGGGAAACCCCTGCGGCAACTGACGTATGCCGGCACGTTGCAGAATACTCTGCGCCGGGCGGCGCATTTGCTGCACCCGCCGCGCATTTGACTGCACCCTCCGCGGTCCATTTGACGACTTGTCTCTTACCCGACTCTCAGCAGCGCGGGCTCTCTGTAAAGGCATGATCGCCGTTATCTCCGCATCAACGGTTTATATATATCGGAAAACAGTATAGCATGCGCCGCCGCATTTGTCAACCGATTTTGAAGGCTCGCCGCAAGGCCGCCGCCGCACAATATCCGCGCCCGCGCACCCACTAAAAAAGGCCGCCCCGCGCGCCCTTAAAGGCCCGCCTCGCGCGCCGCATACGCGACGCGCTTACTCAGGATGACAGGAAAAGGGGCGCGCGGATGCCTATTCTTGCCTTCCCCCTCGGGGGAAGGTGTCATGCGGAACGCATGACGGAAGAGGGGTGTTCGCCCCCTTCTTGTCGCCCTTCCCGCAGGAAGGGCGCGCGGGGCCGTCTCATCTGTACACGTTCATCCACACGCGCATCTCGTTTTCGCCGCGGTTGGCCCAGGTATAGTACGGGACGGCCGTGGCAGTGCAGGGCTCAACCGTCTCTTCCCCGCGCGCGTACAGAGAGCCGCAGTCCTGCATCCGCACCGCCTGTACGCGGATGGGCACGATGCCGCCGAGGAGAGAGGCGTCGAACGCGCCCACATCGGGCGGCACGCTGCGGTCTATGCGCAGTGCGCGCACGCAGCCGTTGTCTTTTTCTTCAAAGCAATATACCAGCGGGCCGCGCATCAGCGCCGTCATCCCCGCCAGGCGGGGCACACGGCTGCTCGCCCGCACGAAGGCGGGGGTGCCGTCCAGTACCAGCCGCACCTGCGCCTGCCCGCAGACATCGATATACACATACCCGCTCTGGGGGGGCTTCACAAAGTCCTGCCCGTTCACACGCAGCGAATACCGTTCGCTCCAGCCGGGGATGCGCACCGCCAGCCTGCCCTGCCCCTGCACGGAATATTCCACTTCCATGCCGTAAGGGTACTGCGTACGGCATTCCAGCTGCATGCCGTTGCCGAATTGCACCTTCCCTGCCGCGAACAGGTGGCAATAGGCGGTATCTTCATTTTCGCCGTAGGCGTACTGCCCGATGGAGCCGATCAGCCGCGCCGCGTTGGGCGGGCAGCAGGCGCAGGCGTACCATTTGGGGCGCACGGGCAGGTCGTGCCGATGGGTGCAGGCAACGCCCGAAATGCCGGGATCCGCCTCCAGCGGGTTGACGTAGAAGAAGCGCTTGCCGTCCAGCTGCATGCCCGCGAGCACGGTATTGTAGAAGGCGAGCTCCATCACGTCGGCATATTCGCCCTTCACCTCGTTTTCCAGCATCCTGCTGCCGAAAAACAAGAGGCCGATGGCGGCGCAGGTCTCCGAATAGGCGGTGTCGGGCGGCAGATCGTAGGCGACGGTGAACGCTTCCCCCTGCACGGTGGAGCCGATGCCGCCGGTGATATACATCTTTTTCTGCACGATGTCTTCCCACAGGCGGCGGCAGGCGGCAAGCAGGGCCTTATCGCCCGTCTCCGAGGCGAGGTCTGCCATCGCCGTATACAGGTAGACGGCGCGCACGGCGTGGCCCACCGCCTCCGACTGCTGCCGGACGGGTTTGGAGCTTTGGCGGTAGTCGTTGTCCCACGGGTCGCTGTTCCAAACCGACCAGCTGCGCTTTTTTGCTTCCTTTTCGTAGAAGGCGGGATCGACGCCGCGCTCGTCGATAAAGCGCTCGGAAAGGCGCAAAAACCTTTCGTCGCCCGTCAGGCGGTACAGCTTGAGCAGGGCGAGCTCAACCTCGGGATGGCCAGGGCAGCCGGGCGCGCCCTCCGTGACGAAGCGGCGGTAAATGCATTCGGCGTTTTTGATCGCCACATCCAGCAATTTGCGCTTGCCCGTGGCTTCAAAATAGGCGCACGCCGCCTCGATCATGTGCCCGGCGCAGTACAACTCGTGCGCTTCCAGCAAGTTCGTCCAGCGCTTGTCCTGATCTTTGATGGTGAAGTAGGTATCGAGGTACCCGTCTTTATCCTGCGCGGCGGCGACCAATCCGATCAGTTCGTCCGCCTCCGCCTCCAGCTTTTCATCCCGCTCGGCCATGAGGGCGTATGCCGCCGCTTCCAGCCATTTCGCCGCGTCGCTGTCCTGGAACACCATGCCGTAAAAGCCGTCGCCCGTGTCTTCGCCGCGCAGCGCCTTGGCGGCGTTGATAAAGTTGGCGGCGACGTGGCTCTTTTCGGTGTCCGGCGCCCTGTCCCACAGCACGCTGTATTGGTACGGGATGACGGTATCACGCACCAGCTTCTGATACTTTTGCATGAATCCCTCCGCCGTGTACGCCTTGACGGGGATCTGCGACTGTACTTTCATCCTCTCGCTCCTTTCCTCTCCCGCAGCATGTCCGCCCGCGGGGTTGACAAATTTCTTTATATGCATTATAATACTTTTATCTTGGGAAATCAATGGATATTTTTCGCGATAATATGGAAAATCCTACTGCAAACATCTTTTTAGACGGGCTGCACCTGCCGGATCTTCTCGACTGCGACATCCTCACCGCCTCCGAAAACTTTTTCCACATGGACAGGACGGCGGACTTCAACGTGCTCATCTGCGTGACGGACGGCGCCATGTATGTGACGGAAGACGGCCGCGACTACGAGATCCCCGCAGGCGGGCTGCTGTTTTTGCGCAGCGGCCTGCGCCACTACGGCAGGCGCGAAACGCCGCGCGGCACGCGCTGGTTTTACGCCCACTTCCGCCTGCCCGAACCGCCGCACGCCCCCTTTGCGGAAGCGGCGGCCGAAACGGGTACGGGCGCGAACGCCGCGGGCACCGGCGGAGCGGCGCCGACGCAGACGCCCGACGGCGCCTTTCTGCGGGCAGCTTCGCCCGCAGAGACTATGGTGCCGGCGCTGATGCTGCCCAAACAGTGCGCCCTCCCCGCGGGCGCGACGGAGCAGATGGAGCGGCTGTGCGCGCTGCTGCGCGGAAGTTCTCCGCTGCACCGGCTGCGCGCGGGGGCACTGTTTTACGAGCTGCTGCTGCGCATCGGCGAAGGACAGCCGGAGGAGCCGCGCCCCATCGACGCCGTGTGCGCCTATCTGACGGAACACGCCCGCGAGCCGTTCAACAAAGAGCGCACCGCCGCCAACTTTTTGATGAGTTACAGCCGCCTCGCCGCTCTGTTCAAACAGGAGAAGGGCATCCCGATGGGAGAATACCACAACCGCGCCCGCATGGAAGAGGCCTGCCGCCTGCTGCGCTCGACCCTGCTGCCCGTGGGCGAAGTCGCCGACCGCCTCGGCTTTGCCGACCCCCTGTATTTCAGCAAAAAATTCCGCGCCTTTGCAGGCCTCTCCCCCGCCGCCTACCGCCGCCTTTCGCAGCAAAAGTACTGACGCCCCGCCGCCCCACCCTGCAAAGATATTAACGTTTCCGCCCCCTTGGCGGAAAAGATATCGCGCCCTTCCGTTTCCGCCCCTTTGGCGGAACTATTCCCCGCCCGCCTTTTTCGGCAAAGATATGGACGGCCGCACAACACGAAAGAGCAATGCTTTTTCCCTTGACAAATTAAATTTTATCTGTTAAAATGGAATTGTATTCCGAGTTAACAGATAAAATGAGGTGGGCTATGTATATCAAAAGGCATATAGAAGGAGCGGTCGAAAAATCGTTTTCCGCTTTCCCTGCCGTACTGATCAGCGGGCCACGGCAAGTGGGAAAAAGCACGCTCCTTTGCAACAGCTTCAAAAACATCCCCTATATCACACTGGATAACCCGCTGCAGCTTTTGAGCCTGAAGCAGGACCCGTTAGAATTTTTCAAGATGCACGGCTCTCCGCTCATTCTCGACGAAGTGCAGCGCGCACCCGATTGCTTTTCGGTTCTCAAATACATGATCGATTCCGATCGCCGAGCGGGGATGTATATCCTCACCGGATCACAAAAATACGCGCTCATGAAAGGCGTGAGCGAAAGCCTTGCCGGGCGCATCGGCATCATCGATATGCTCGGGCTTTCAAACAGAGAAATTTATGAAGATCCTTTCGGCCGCCCCTTTCTGCCAACATCCGATTACCTTTTGGAGCGCCACCCGAAAGCAGCCCCTTCTATACACGAGCTATGGGAACGCATCCATCGCGGCAGCATGCCCGAACTCTACTCAAACAAAGATATGGACTGGGAGCAATACTATGCGGCATACGTCGATACTTACATCGAACGCGACGTCAAGCAGCTCGGCTCCGTCGGCGATACGCTCGCCTTCACGCAGTTTATGACCGCCCTCGCAAGCCGGACGGGAGAACTGCTGAACGCCGCCTCGCTCGCGCGGGATGTCGGCGTTGACGGCAAAACGGTAAAGCGCTGGCTCTCTATCTTACAGGCGTCTAACATCATCTACCTCCTGCAGCCGTTTTCACTCAATATCAATAAGCGCATCATCAAGACGCCCAAAGTATATTTTACAGATACGGGCCTTGTTTGCTATCTCTGCCGCTGGCTGACGAGCGAAACAGCCGCCAACGGCGCCATGGCGGGCAGCCTGTATGAAACGTTTATCGTAAGCGAAATATTGAAATCATACTACAACGCAGGCAAAGAACCAGACTTATATTTCTTCCGCAATACAGACGGACAGGAGGTCGATCTTCTCTTTTACCGCGACGGAAAATTGTATCCGATCGAGATCAAAAAGACCTCTTCCCCCAACGGTAAAGATGCAAGGCACTTCGCAACGCTCGCCACCTTTTTTCCTTCCCTGGAAATATCCGAAGGCGGCATCGTCTGCAATGCCGAAACTCTTTTACCTTTGGGGAAAAACCTGAAGATCATCCCTTTCAGCTTCATTTAACGGCCGTTCCCCTCGCGCCATCGCTGAAAGGCCGATGCCTCACACTCATATACGCAAAACGCCCGCCCCGAACGATCGGGGCGGGCGCCTGTTTTTCATATGCTGCCGTTATACGGCTGCCTCACAAATTACTTGCGAGGATTTTTGATGTTCGCCTGGGCTGCTGCGAGGCGCGCGATGGGAACGCGGAACGGCGAGCAGGAGACGTAGTTGAGGCCGATCTCGTGGCAGAACTCGATGGACGAAGGATCGCCGCCGTGTTCGCCGCAGATGCCGCAG